>Ga0210405_10002089_pt1 | contig 21207 bp, 24 predicted proteins | sample IncBWH11MmetaG_FD_155492 | JGI IMG/M metagenome (GOLD analysis project Ga0210405, IMG submission 155492) | Forest soil microbial communities from Barre Woods Harvard Forest LTER site, Petersham, Massachusetts, United States - Inc-BW-H-11-M | ecosystem: Environmental > Terrestrial > Soil >... | reverse complement strand
CCCGCGGGCTGAGGACACTGACGATCACGTCAAACAGTTCCGATTGTTTCACTGGCTTCGTGAGATACGCGGAAATCCCCAACGTCTGGCAGCGGGATACGTCCTCGGGTTGACCCGCCGAGGTTAGCATGATGAGCTTGACCCCGCGCCATTGGGGATCCTGTTTAATACGCTCTGCTAATCCGAATCCGTCCATCATGGGCATGTGCGCATCCAGCAGGATGATTTTGAAAGGATGATTCTCCGCGATCGACTTCTCCAGTGCAGCCAGCGCCGTAGCGCTTCCATCGGCCGCAACCGGGTGCATGTGCCAGTTGGTCAGCACTTCTTCGAGGATTCGCCGGTTGGTCTCATTGTCGTCCACGATCAGCACGGGTAGATCAGTCAGCTGCAGTCCGAGAGAATCGGGTTGCAAGCCAGCCGGGCTTTGCACCTCGAACGTCGCTGTAAAGTGAAATGTACTGCCCTGACCGGCGTGGCTTTCCACCCAGATTCTGCCGCCCATAAGCTCGACTAGTTGCTGCGAAATTGCTAACCCCAGCCCCGTTCCTCCGTAGCGTCGGGTGGTGGAACTGTCGGCTTGCGAAAACGCCTCGAAGATCAGCTTCTGTTTTTCTTCTGGAATTCCAATGCCGGTATCAGTGACCGAGAAGTGCAGACAGACATCACCATCGACGTGGGATTCGGGCTGGACGCGCAGCACGACCTCACCGTGATCTGTAAACTTGATCGCATTTCCCACCAGATTCACCACCACCTGGCGGAGACGCAGAGGGTCTCCTGCCAGCACGTTGGGTACCTCAGGGCGAACATCGCACGCCAGCTCCAGACCCTTGTGGTGCGCCCGCAGCGCCAGCACCCGGATGGCGTCCTCGACCGTGTCGCGGAAGTTGAACCCGACGTGGTCGAGTTGCAGCTTCCGAGCCTCGATCTTTGAAAAATCCAGGAGGTCATTGACCAGCGTAAGAAGGGCGTCAGCCGAGGTTTTCGTTGCGTCCAGGTATTCACGCTGTTCCCGAGTGATCTTTGTTTGCAGCGCAAGCTCGGTCATGCCAATGATCGCGTTCATCGGCGTACGGATCTCGTGGCTCATATTCGCCAGGAATTCACTCTTGGTCCTGGTGGCCTCTTCCGCGACCTGCTTGGCGGTCTCGAGATCGCGCGCGTAAATCCGCAAGGCATCTTCTGCCTGACGGCGCTCGATGAACTGTCCAATCTGGCTTCCGATGGCGCCCATCATTTCCAGCAGCCGGGCATCGGGTTTCTGAATTTGACGACTGAAGAATTCGAGCACTCCGAGAACTTCGCCATCCACCAGGATGGGAAAACCGGTGGCGCCGTGCAATCCCTCCTTTACGGCAACTTCTCGGCGGAGAAAGTTGGCGTCTATCGCTATATCCTCGATACAGACGGGTTCCGCTTGTGCCCAGACTCGTCCTGGGAGACCGACACCTCCAGCAAAAGTGTGTGCACGAGTGCTTCGATCGAAGCCCGATAGATGCTGTGGCAGGACTTGCCAGGCTTCCACGCAGCGCAAAACTCTTTCTTTGCTGTCTACCTGCCATATGGCTGCCGCCTCCCAGCCCAGACTCTCGCAGACAGCTTGGAGGATTCGCGAGCCTGCACTTGCCAGGGTTGGGGCTTCGGCCAGCACGCGCGTGACGGCGTGCTGAGCGGCCAGGCGCGCCTCCTCGCGCTTGCGCGGCGAGACGTCGCGCGCAATTGCGTAAATGACTCTTTTTTCCGCGCGTACCGCGCCAGTCCAGCGGAGCCACTTATAGGAACCGTCTTTGCATCGGAAACGGTTCTCGAAGATAAAGGTATCGCGACCTGCCGCCAGACTGTTGGCTTCGGCGATGGCCGCTTCACGATCTTCGGGGTGAACGAAATCCACATAGGGTCGCGACAGCAACTCCTCCTTGCTGTAGCCGAGCGTTTTTTCCCACGCGGGGTTGAGGTGCTTGAAGTAACCGTCAATGCCGGCAATACACAGCATGTCGATCGACAGGTCGAGAAACTCTCGCAAGTCGTCTTCAGTCGGCGGATCGAAACGCGATGCGGTGGTCATTCGGCCTGGGGACTGATGCTAGTCCAGAGGTTCCAATTGTGGTGCAAAGAGGGCATCCATGCAACCGCCTTGATGGGTTGCACTTCAACTGCAAGGTTGACCCTGCTTTCCGGCGGGCGTAGCATGGCGGCCAATCGCTGGCTGCCATTCGCCGGCCCGAGGTGGGATCGATGAGCCACACGCCCGCGACAAGACAGAAGGTATTGGTCGCCGACGACGACCGCACCACCCGCCACGCGATAAGCCAGATGCTGCGCGAAGCAAACTACGCAGTCACCGCTGCCAAAGACGGCATTGACGCACTGCGCAAGGTCCAGCAGGCGGAATTCGACCTGGTCTTTCTTGACATCTGGATGCCGGGAATGAGTGGTCTTGAGGTCCTCGCCTGTATTCGCTCGGGGAAGTCTCACCCCAAGGTCATCATCATGACCTCAGACACTACTCCGCAGTCGTTACTGCGCGCGGTTCGTGAGCAGGCTTACGAATACATAAGCAAGCCTTTTCCGCCCAAGGAAGCCGTCGAGGTGGCACAGCGAGCTCTGGAAGAAGGCTCTTCGCCGCCGATCGAAGTGGTCTCCGCTCTCCCGCACTGGGTTGAATTGCTCATCCCCTGCACCCGCGATGCGGCGGAGCGCATCCAAAACTTTCTGCTGAAACTGGAGGCTGACCTGCCGGACGAATTGCGCCATAGTATCGCGATGGCCTTTCGTGAACTGCTACTGAATGCCGTAGAGTGGGGCGGCAAGCTCGACCCCAATCGTAAGGTCCGCATTGCCCAGGTGCGGTCGTCCCGCATCTTGATGTATCGCATTGCGGATCCCGGACCTGGCTTCAGCTTTGAGGGGCTGGGCCACGCTGCCATCGGGCAGCCGACCGACAAGCCGGTTGCTCATGCGGCTCTACGGGATCAGATGGGGATCCGCCCCGGAGGCTTCGGCCTCCTCATGACTCGGGCCTTGGCCGATGAGCTGATCTACAACGAATCCCAAAACGAGGTGATCTTCGTTAAGTACCTGGGCTCGTAGCTGCTGCCGCAAATCGCAAGCTGCCGTGCGCGCGATTCAGCGCGGAAACCGCCGTTCTTGCGGCCAGGTCAATTATGTGAAGGAAGACTCGCCGACAATCCACAACCAACTCGGAGGGGCTCGGCGTTTCATGAACTGGACGGCTTGCGCCGCTTTTTCTTGTCGTCCTCCTCTCGCGGCGAAGTTGTCGCCGTTCTTTAGCTCGCTTTCTCCTCTTCGGCGCGCCTTCGGGCGGCTTCTTGAGGGTCGGTTATTATGTCGACCCACTTCGGGTGAGGCGAAGCCTCGGCATCGTAGTTGTCGTGCCAGTTCCACCACTTGTACGGCGGAGTCTTGGGGTAACCCTCTGGCGAGTCCTCCCAAGTCTCCTGTCGGCCGAGCGGCGTGATGTCGAGGTAGCTCCAGATGCTCCCCATCGCCTCGTCGCCGCGGTTGTTGATGAAGTATGTGCGGAACACCTTGTCGCCGTCGCGGAAGAACACATTGTGGCCGTGCCACTGGTCCACGCCGAAGTCCGCGTCGAAGCTGTCGGTGATGGTGTACCAGGGCATCTCCCAGCCCATCCGCGCCTTCAGGCGCGCGATGTCCGCCTGCGGCGCCCGTGAGGCGTAGACGAGTGTGGTGTCTCGGGCGTTCAGATGGGCGAGGTGCGCGACCTGATCGGCGCCCAGGGAGCAGCCGCGGCAGGCGTGCTCGGGCCAGCCAAACACCCCCGGCTCGAAGAAGGCGCGATAGACGATCAACTGAGGGCGGCCCTCAAACAAATCGAGCAGGGTTACCTTGCCCTTGGGTCCGTCGAACGCGTACTTCTTGTCCACAGCCAGCCAAGGCATCCGCCGGCGTTCGGCGGCCAGCGCGTCACGGGAGCGGGTGAAGGCCTTCTCCTTCACGAGGAGCTGCTGGCGCGCAGCCTCCCACTCCTGCTGCGACACGATCGGGGGTGTGTTCATCGCGAGATGCCCTTTGCCTTGTTCCTTGTCTTTCGCTTTGTTCGTCGACATTTTCATTTCTCCTTGTTATTTAGATTCGGGACGATTTCCTCTGCTCCGTCCTTTTTGCGAGAAACTTTCACAGCCAATGCTGCCAGACCGCCGGTAGAAACCGTGCCGGCAACGACTAATCCTATGGTTGTCAAACAGAATGGACACATCGCTTACCTCCTCGGTGGCCACTTGCCCGTTAAGCCGCCTCTATAGGGATGACGGGTAGGGCGCGGTTATTTCGACAGGGAAAATAAAAAGAGTTAGCCCCGCCTTTGGAGCAAAAACTGTCTCACTGCGGGGCGTACCTAAGCTGATTTCAGTGGAAACTGGATTTCGAGCATTTGGCCGAGGGAAATCTCGCGTTTTGGGCCGGCTACCTGATAACCGCGGACATTCATCCATCTCTGAATTGCGCTATAAGTCTTTTCCGCGCTGTAGTCATCCAACGCGGAGTAGGCGGAAGCGACTGTTGTCGGGGGAAGTTGCTTTACATCGTAGTAGCTTCGAAGGGGTACTTTGTTCTTCAGCGCGACAAACGGCTCGCCTTCCAGTGCGCCTGAATCCGCGCAACGATGCCAGAGGACGCCACGCAGGTCTCCGATGCAGTCGTGGGGAAGTGCATTCAGCAATTCCTGCTCGAACCGCAGAATCTGCCTATAGCTTTTTACGTTGGCACGAACAGAGGCGACAGGGATGGCGCGAAGGTGCTTCACAACCACGGGAATTAGGTGCTTGGACCCGTCCAATTCGCCAAGCGCCGCATCAACACATCGCAAGGTCTGTGTAGCGGTCTGGATGGACTCCTCGATTGTGCGTTTAAGTTCGGAGAGCATATCTCGCTGATTTTTTCCAGCTCCGGTTGGGCTAAGCAGGTTTCGAACAGCGGCGAGTGGGACTCCCAAATTCTTCAGGGCGATGATCGAAGCCAGCTTTTCTAGTTGCTGTGGACCATAGTGTCGGTACCCGGTGCGGGAGTCCACACTAGCGGGCCGCAACAACCCAATCTCGTCGTAGAAGCGCAGGGTCTTTCTGGGGGCGCCGCTCAAGTTTGAGAACTCACCGATGCGGTACTGCAGTGCCATGAGGTGTCTTCTCCAGATGAAAATAAGATACCACTGCTTCTGGCGGGGTTGCGGTAATTTCGGCTTGCACCTTCCACCGCACTGGAATGCTTCACTGATAGAGAAGAGAGGAAAAAACCACTATGAATTCTCTATCGATCGCCCCTGAATGTCTGCTGCTCTCCCTCTTTCTGCTTAGCCTCATAAGGCCTGAACCTGCTCAAGCCCAGGTCTCGCCGAGGGATACGGCGTCATCCCAGGATGGCCCAAGAGCCGCCATCGAGAGTTATTTCAAAGCGCATGCTCTGGGGAAAGCTGAATTCATTACTCAGGCCTTCGCTCCCGAAGCCAAAATTCAATTCGTCGAAGGGGATCAACGAAAAGAATGGACACGCGACGAATTTGCGGCACGCTTTCAGCAACCTGCAGCGGACGAATACCGCAGGGTGCGCCGAATTCAGAGGTTGGACGTTACCGGCACAGCGGCCAGCGCCGTACTCACCTTGAATTACCCGCAGGTTCTGTTCACCGATCACGTGTCCCTGTTGAATACTGGCGGCGATTGGAAAATTGTGAGCAAGGTGTTTTCAGCCGAGCGAAGAGACGTCGCGAAAGAAGCGATCAAGGAAACTTTGCGAGACTGGATGCTTCCGTTCGAGCCAACAAGAATTATCGGAAACATCTATTACGTTGGCTCCAACATGATCAGCTCTTTCCTGATTGTCACTTCCGCAGGGCACATTCTTTTGGATACCGGACCCGTCGAGATGCTGCCACAAGTAATGGAAAATATCCAAAAGCTGGGATTCAAGCCGCGGGACGTGAAACTCTTACTAAATAGTCATGGCCACTTCGATCATTGCGGCGGCTTTGCTGAGTTCAAGCGCAGAACTGGCGCGACGGTCGTCACCAGCAAGTTGGAGGGGGAACTTATGGCGCGCGGCGGGAAAGGGGATTTTTATTGGGGCGACGACCTCGCGTACGAACCCGTGAAACCTGATCGCATCGTAGCAGACGGCGAAAGCGTCGAACTTGCCGGCGTGAGCCTGACGGCGTATCTGACACCTGGACATACCAAGGGATGCACGAGTTGGTCGATGCGTGTCGACGAGGCCTCCAAGGACTATGATGTGCTTTTCCTATGCGGCCTAACCGCTTCGCTCTACAAGCTGACTAGCAACGACAAGTATCCAAACATCGTCGAGGACGAGCGCGAGACTTTTCGAAAGCTCCGCGGCATGCGCGCCGATGTCCTCCTCGCGTCACATGGCTTTTATTTTGACTTGGCGGACAAGGCTGCGCGGCAGAAACCGGGAGCAGCAAATCCCTTCGTTGATCCTGACGAACTTTGCAGACACGTTAGCGAGATGGAAAAGGACTTTGAAGAAGCTTTGCAGGCACAGGAAACGCCGCGGTGAAACCGACCGCGACATATTAGCCGCGCCTTTGGAGCAGGAACTGTCTCACTGCGGGGTCCTCGGCCAGACCAATCGCGCGGTCGAAGGCATCCGAGGCCTCAGATGTTCTCCCTAGCCGTTGCAACAGGTGAGCGCGAACCGCCCAGTAGGGCTGATAAGCTGAGACGGCGTCCGGGTCGATCCCGTCCAGCACCACCAACCCGGATTTGGGTCCATTCGCTTCGCCAACCGCTGCCGCGTATCCAGTTCGCGTGCCGAGCGTCGGCGATATGCGGACGAGCTGCTCATAGAACAACATGATCGCATTCCACTCGGTCCGTCCGCTGCGTGCCCGCTCGGCGTGTACCGATTGAATCGCGGCCTCGAGTTGAAACCGTCCGGTGCCACCGCGACTCGCCGCTTCGGCGAGATGGCGTTCTGCTTCCTCTATTAAAGGAAGCGACCATTGCCGTGAGTCCTGCTCCGAAAGAGGAACGTATCGGCCGTCTGGCCCCCGCCGCGCCGCTCTGCGGGCTTCGCAGTGGAGCATGAGAGCCAGCAGACCACGAACTTCTCCTTCTCTTGGCATGAGCTGCAGAAGGACACGGGCGAGCCAGATCGCCTCCTCGGCCAATTCCCGGCCGCTCTGGTCGACGCCCGCCATGTCATCCCAGCCGATCCCGAAGGCGGCATAAATCGCTTCCAGCACAGCGTCGAGCCGCGGCGGCAGTTCACGCTCTTGCGGGATTTCGAATTGAATACCGCCGCTGCGGATCTTCGTCTTGGCACGCACCAGGCGCTGCCCCATCGTGGTGGGTGAGACCAGGAAGGCTTGGGCAATACGCGTTGCATCGAGGCCCAGAACAGTCTGGAGCATAAGGGGCGTGTGCAACGCCGGATCGATTGCCGGGTGGGCACACACAAAGAGCAGTTTCAACCTTTCATCTGGAAACTCCGCGGACACGGTCATCTCGCGTTCCTCCCTCAGCAGTTGGAGAGTGGGCTCACTCGCTTCAGCAACTCGCCGATGACGAACAAGATCAATAAAGGAGCGGCGCGCCGCCGTCAGCAGCCAGGCCTCCGGATTTTGCGGCACGCCGTCTCGCGGCCAAGCCGTCAGTGCCGCTACCAATGCATTGCTGAGTGCGTCCTCAGCGCTGGCTACGTCGCGCGTGTGCGAGGAAAGGTAGGCCACCAGACGACCGTAGGACTCGCGGGCCACCCGCTCGATCGTCCGGTGAGTGCTCTCCTCGTCGCTGACGTTCATCCCGTGATCCGCCGCTTCATTTCTGGCGCGAGTGGCCGGACCTCGACGGCACCGGCCGCCGCTGCTGGGCAGCGCGCTGCCCAATCGAGGGCTGCGTCAAGCGACGGGAGTTCCAAGATTATGAATCCCCCTAGTTGCTCTTTGGTGTCGGCAATGGGGCCATCCTGTACGTGCCGCTTTCCTTCTTTAAGCCGAACCGTGGTACCGGTCTCTGGAACTTGCAGGGGATCGCCGCCGACATAAATGCCAGCCTCGACTAGGGCCTTGTAGTATGCGCGCCAAGCGCCGGTGTAGGGGTCGGTTCCGTCGCTGTTTCGTGCTGCAAAACCTTCCGGTGTTTCGCAGATTAGCAAGGCAAATTGCATCACCTTTTCTCCTTGGGATCAGTTGGGCGCCTTTGTGCGCCTAAAGGTATGACGGATGGGAGCTGGCCCATTCGACAGATTCCAACAAGTCCGCAGGAATTTCAAGCGGCCCCATCCGCATTTTCTTCGATAGGAAGGAGTGGGAAGCCAAGGCCGCTATGCGCGTCGCGAGGAACTATTTGGTTGCGCCGCAAGCTGGACCGAGCCACTTGGCGATGAAGGTTGAATTAGAGTTCATGGTGCGATTGCTACCAGTCGCGGTAGTTTGCGTCTGCCCTTTGACATTTTCTGAATCAACCGCTTCGAATTGCACCTTCGCTTCGACTTTCATGTCATTTTCCTCGCAGTCCATCCGTACCTCTGTTTTGCTTCTCGTCGAAGACACAACCGTGTGCTGGCAGGACTTCCGATCCTCCGCGAATGAGTCGCCCTTGTCGAGTTGTTCCTGCGTTAAACAATGTTTGGACACAATCGGTTTCGCTGGCTGCAAGGATCTGCCACTCATTTGTTGTTCAAACTTGGCGCGCTGTTCCGGGGTCAATTTTGCCAGCAAGTCGGGAGGAATGGGCATTTGCCCGCTGGTGCTGACAGTTGTGGTCACTTCCCACAGACCAGTTTTGACGTCCAGCGGTTGATATTTGTCGGCCGCCCAAAGGCCGGCGGACGCGGTGATAATCAGAACCACCACAAGTTTTGATCGCATGAGAAACTCCTTTCAGAAATATGACCTCTCTTTTTTCACACCGCATCTACCTCGCAACCCCAGGACGCCAACGTTACAAGAAACGGGGGACACAGGCAAGGCCGCCCCGCAAGAGTGGCGAGTTTATTGTTTCGAAGAAAGCATTTGTGTCCGCTGAGAGGAACCGGTTTAAGAATGCTCCGGGACGGATGCTATTGGCACAACCAGCCAGCTTCTGTCCGCGTGCTGCTTGGACACAACTCCTTTGTGAGCTTGGCGAATCTCGGATCGCTCAAATAGCGCTTGAAGGAATCATCTTTGGCGGGGTCCGGGATGCCCTCGCCGGGATTAGAGTACGACTTGTACTGGAACGCCAATTTTAGCTGCTCAAGAGCGGCGTCAAGGTCGCCCAATTCCGATTCTGTGCAGGCCAGATTGTAATGAAACATAGGAGAGGTAGGATTTTCTTGTGCCCCATACTCAAAGGTCGCCTTTGCCTTAGACGTCTCACTCGACATGCCATAGGCCATTCCCAGGTTGTCCACCAGGACATTCCATTGCGTTGGGTTCAACGTTCGTTTCTGCTTTTCAAGCTGGAGGGATCTTTCATAGTGCGCGGATGCTCTTGTCCAATCCCGGTGCAGATAGAAAATGCTTCCGTACCCGAATTCAGTCGCACTGTCAGGTTTGTACTCCTGAATAAGGCGTAGGCCGTTAATCAGCGAATCGAAGAAGTTGTCGTCAGCGGCGGAATAGGACATCTTTGAAACGTGAAAATCAACTCCCAGGTCGCCACTGACGGCGTAGCCGAAGACATTTTGTTGATGTACGGGCTGGCCATGAAAATCGGGAATTTCGTATTCGCGCATCGAAAAATTCCCGCGCTCGAAAGTTTTCATCGCTTCAATTTTGAATCCATTTTCTGTCGCTGCCTTGCGAAGACCCAAGAATGCCTGCTCGCTCAATTCCGCTGCGGTCCGCTTCTTGTCGAGCGGATATAGGAAAGCCGAGAACACCCACCCATGTGTATCCGACGCCTGTACTCTTCGGCGAGTCGCGCTTTTGTCCAGTTCATTTTGCTCAAGTTTCAGGTGGAGAAGGTCAATCTGCAGTGCGGCCGCCTTGTCAGGCACGCTCATGGTCAATGAGTTGTGTGGTTCGTCGAACCCAACTGTTACCTGTGCCGCAACAGCTTGCAATCCAAGGGCGCAGAGTGCGAACAGAGTCAGTTTAACGATAAAAGTCACCCTCATATCGCGATGAGTCTACAGCAACGTCGGATCAAGGACCAACTCCGCGTGCGCGTTAACAGGGCCTTACACTCATTGACACCCCTAAGAATAGCCACAGCTGCGAAGAAGTACCCATAGTTTTGCTGCGACAAGATTTGTCGAATATTTCCAATCTGGTATAGCATCCACTGGACGAGGTTCACCATGACAACGACCGCAACCTCACCGCGAAGTGACGCAACAGTGGCCCGCCGACCGCAAGCTGCGAACGGTTTGGCAATCGTGCGCGTGACGATCGGCGCAATGTTAGTGTCGGTCTTCTTCGAGAATTTGGGTAAAGGCCTCTATAGACCGGCGAGTTACGCGAGCCTGATCAACTACTACATCGAGAAGGGTCATTCGCCAGCCGTGTGGAAAGCGGTAGAGGGGCTGGCCGCGAGCCACGCCGCGATGGCGGCTCCCATGCAGGCCATGACCGAGATCTCTCTCGGTGTCCTGCTCATAATCGGCTTGCTAACCCGGCCGGTCGCATTTGTCGCTTTTCTGTATCTCGGCAGCCTTTGGATTTCAGAGTGGGGCACCTCTTGGATTTGGGAACTGCTGGTTCCAGTGATGGCATCGCTCGCACTCGCTATCGGACGCGCCGGCCGGAGATGGGGCGTTGATGCGTGGCTGGCGCAACGCTGGCCATCTTCTCCGTGGTGGTGATCGGGCCTCGTTCACGTGCGAGTGTCCGTCATCATCCCTACCCATAATGAAGCGCAAGCGATTGAGCGCGTTTTAGCGGATCTCCCGTCGGATTTCACAACCGAAGTCATCGTTGTCGACAGCAACTCGAATGACGGGACGCCCGAGATCGCCGCAAGAATGGGAGCCCGCGTGGTTCAGGAACCCCGTCGCGGCTATGGGCGAGCGTGCCTCACCGGTCTGGCCGCGGCAAATTCCCCTGACGTGGTTGTGTTCCTGGATGGCGACTACAGCGATCGGCCCTCCGAACTGCCAATTCTTTTGGCGCCGATCATTGAGGGGCGTGCGGACATTACGCTCGGTTCCCGCCTGCACAAGCACCGTTCTGCTGGGGCGTTGCCTTGGCATCAGGTGTTTGGCAATCGTCTCGCCGCCGCCCTGATCAGGTGTCTCTATGGACTAGACATCAGTGATCTGGGCCCGTTTCGCGCTGGGCGCGCCGATGTACTACGCGCGCTCGCCCTGGAAGAGACCACTTATGGCTGGGCGGTTGAGATGATCCTCAAAGGCGCACTGGCTGGATTCCGCGTGGTTGAAGTCCCGGTGAGCTACCACCCGCGTATCGGAAAATCGAAGATCAGCGGTACGCTGAAGGGCACGGTCGGCGCCGCCTGGTTCATTCTCAGCTTGATCGTGCGCTATTATTTCCGGCACCGAAGAGCCGGGACACCACCTGCAGCGTGAGGCTTGGTATAGCGATTTTTACTCCTCATATATGCCTTGACACGTATATGCTCCGTAGAGTATATAAAGAGAGTGGAATCTGTATTCGAAATCATTGCGGAGCCGAACCGCCGGGCGATATTGAGCCTCCTGGTCTCGTCCGAACAGTCGGTGGGAGAGATCGAGCGTCAACTTCGTATGTCGCAGCCGGCCGTGTCAAAGCACCTGCGAGTGCTGCGCGACGCCGGGTTCGTCGAATCCACGGTGGACGCACAGCGCCGTCTCTACCGGCTGAAGCCAGAACCACTTCGAGAGATGGACGCGTGGCTGGATCAGTTCCGCCGCTTCTGGTCCGCTCACGTCGATGCTCTTGAACGCCACCTCGATCGAGTGGATCAAGACCGCATGGATCAGAAACCACCAAAGAAACGGAAGACAAAATAGAAGACGACGCGGCCGAAACCGCGAACGTGACAAAGGAGAAACGCATGAAAATCAAACTGACCAGCGTTTACGTGGACAACCAGGACAATGCCCTGCGCTTCTATACGGAGGTACTGGGCTTTGCCAAGAAGGCCGATTTCAGTCAGGGCCCATTTCGCTGGCTGACCGTGACCTCGCCCGAGGAACCGGACGGCACTGAGCTGCAGCTGGCGCTGAACAACAACCTCGCGGCCAAAGCGTATCAGCAGGCGATTTTTCAACAGCACCAGCCGGCTGCAATGTTTTTCACAGACGACGTCAAGGGCGACTATGAGCGGATCAAGAGCCGCGGCGCCGAGTTCACCATGCCGCCCACCGACGTGACCGCCTCGACCATGGCTGAACGACACCTGCGGCAACCTCATTCAGCTCACCCAGTTGGCACAGTGGTCACGCTAAGGAGAAGAAGATGCTCGATCGCGAGCAGTACACACCGGGTCCGGCCAACATCGCGCGGATACAAAAGGACCGGGGACAAGACGGGGAAGAGAAGTGGACACTCGTTCTCGTCAGAGAACTGCGGCACTCGCCGGAGAAAGTCTGGGAGGCGATAACCGAACCGGCGCATCTGCGGGAGTGGGCTCCCTTTGTGGCCGACGGGAGCCTGGGTACGTTTGGAACCACGGTGAAGCTCACCACGGTGGCAGCGCCCAAGCCGACGGTTTCCGAAACAACCGTGACGCGAGCCGACGCTCCCAAGCTGCTTGAGTACAACTGGGGTGACCACGATATGCGGTGGGAACTCGAAGCCTTTGGTGGCGGCACGCGCCTGACGCTGTGGACCAACATCGGGCACCGCTTCATCGCAATGGGTGCTGCCGGGTGGCACATTTGTTTCGATGTTCTGGATCACCTGCTCAGCGGAACTCCCATCGGGCGCATCGTCGGCCCCGAGGCCATGAAGTTCGGCTGGCAGCGATTGAATGCCGAGTACGCCAAGCAATTCGGGATTAAAACGCCCAACTGGCCGCCTCAGGCGGCTCAAAAGTCGTGAATCGAGGGGGGCCGCAAAACAATATAGGGGTGCCCCATCCTTATTGAAGGAGAAATGTCATGGCCACATCAGCCAATGCAGCAAACATCGTGAGCCGAGGCATCACGCGTACAGTTTTTCGCTGGATCCACATCATCTTTGCCATTCCGATACTCGGTTACATCTATAGCCCGTTTGAAAAACTCCCGGACTACGCCCCCAAAACTCGGTATGTCTTTGTTCCTGTCATGGTCCTTTCGGGATTGTGGATGTGGAAGGGCCATGTCGTGCGACGACTTGTTTCGAGGAGTGCACAAATTATGGTGCAGAATTTCTCTCAAAAAAATCACTCGGTTTCGCCCAAAATGTAGAAAACAAAGGATCGGATTTTTTGTTGCCTTGTAGATCTATGGTTCTTAAGGTAGTTACAGGCAAAATATTCTAAACATTGGAGTTAGCGTGTTGTCAAGGCCGGTTGCCGCTACGCTCCGGACAACAGCATGTAGTGACCACAATGGCCGAGAGCTGCGCCCTCGTCAGGTTGTCAAAGAACGCGGTTATCTTATAGATAACCTATGTTGCTCTATGATATCAGTGGCGAAGGAATGAGATCAAGGGAAAAGTGGATGGGCCCTGAAGACGTTTCCCGAATTGGGAAACGTAAAGTGCGCGAACTGTGTGGGCCTTATGGCGCAAGACGATCTATAGCTATGGACATCTGGGGCTGTCTCCTTCGGAATGTGGCGAAGCCCAGGTTAGCGCCCGAAGAACGGATGTTACGAGCCTGAATATACAAAGAACGGGCGCGAACCTGGGGCACCGGGCCCGTCGCAACGCCCCGCTCAAGCCCCGGTCTTAGGTGGATTGGATTCGCCCCCCTGAGTGATTGCGTCCGACACCCGCACAGCTCTGTTGACCGGTGAGAGGCCGTACTTGTCTATTAGTCTATTCAGGAAATACGGTTCGAACCCGACCGCGTATGCTATGAGCCCGGCCAGCGCAGTTCGCTCCTTTTCGTTTAGTGAATCGTAGCTGTGAATCAGTGTCCGAATTTTGCGTTTCAGGCCTCGGCCTATGTGAGGCACACCGTCGCTGCCCAACACAATCCCAGTAACACGCCGACAGCCTCGTTTTGAAGAATGGCGAGTTTTGTGTTTATTAACACTGAGCTTTGCGGGCACCTTCAGCTTGGCCACGATTCTTATAACGTTCTTTTCAATTTGTGAGAGCACATCTGGACGCTTGGTTGAGAAGAACAGGTCATCCGCATATCGAGTGTAGACAACTTCATTTTTCTCGCAGAGATTGTAAAGATTGACGTCTAGGTCGTAACAAAGCGCGTTTGAAAGCGCTGGCGATGTCGGGGCGCCGATCGTGAGCTTGGAATGTCGGCACACTAGCCCACAGAAAGCGTCAACGTCGGCTGTTGTCCAGCCTGGGAACAAATTCGAGTGCTGCTTGATGTACTTTCTTAAATCCGTATCGGTTATAGAGGGGAAGAACTTCTCGAAATCCATCCGCAGAGCAATGGCATCCTAACGAAAAGAGTATCCTGCGTCAAGACTTATCCACGGGGACGTGTGGCCCGTTCAAGCCCGGTTTTGCCTTGAGCGCGGCAGTTCAGAGATGGACAGAGTCTTCCTGCCGCTCTTTCGTGGTTTCGCGTCGTCTATTCCGACTCGATCCGCACCGTTCCTCACAGCCAGGTAAAGTCACAACGCAAGGTCCCTCCACTCCATAGATCATCGCTTTGCGATGATCTGTTTCGGTCGGGATGACAGAGTTGGGGAAAGGTGAACATCCCCGGTCAAGCCAAAACCGGGATTGAGCGGGCTGGCCTCCCCTTGTAAAACTCGAGCGAGATGGGGCGCAATACATCCGGCGATCAAAGGTCAAAATCCCCACCCTAACGTCGCAAAACCAGAGTGAGGTTGGGATCGGGCTATTTCCGCGACGTTAGGATGGGGCACCCGGCCACCGTCCCCCGAACTGCGATCGAGCGGGACGAGGCTTCCACTTGCAGAGGTTGCAGGTTAAGCTGAGCGTAGCTAAATTAGGTGCGAGAGTTGGAGGTGTACATGAAAAGGCCCGTCGCGGTGGAATCTGCCTCTGCATTCATCTCTGCTTCTGCGTTCATCGATGAGAGGATCAAGGAACTTGGGGACTGGCGTGGGAAGACGCTCGCGAAAGTGCGCGCAATCATCCACGAGGCTGACCCGGAGATCGTCGAAGAGCGGAAGTGGGTGAAGCCGACAACGCCGGGGACGCCCGTCTTCTCCCACGGTGGCATCGTCTGCACGGGAGAGACGTACAAGAAGGTCGTCAAGATAACCTTTGCCAAGGGAGCCGCGTTAAAGGACCCTTCCGGTCTATTCAACTCCAGCCTCGAGGGGAATGTGAGGCGCGCCATCGACATCCACGAAGGGGACAAGGTCGATGAGGCGGCCCTGAAGGATCTGATCCGCGCTGCCGTGGCGCTCAATCTCAAGGGCAAGAACAAGCCGACGGCCCGGCGAAAATCCACACTCTAAATTTCGCAAAGAACGCGAAATTTGGAATGGGGCACCCGCAGCAAGCGGGTCGGGCGGCTCCCAAAAGCAATCTGCTATGGAATCCTCCAGCGAGAATAAAGCACATTCGCCCAACGCGGGCCGAACGCTCGTAGTTATGGCAAAGGCACCCAGGCTGGGCACGGTCAAGACGCGTTTAGCCCAGAGCCTTTCCGATGAAGCCGTCACCGAGCTCTATTGCTGTCTTCTGGAAGACACGCTGGCGCTGGCGCGGTCATTGGGCGATGTGGAAGTTGCAATCATGTGCCCGGAGTCGGACGTCGACGAGCTGGCGCGGTTAGCAGGCATGCCGTTAGCTGGCAAACCAGCGAGCGTAGTTGCGCAGCAAGGTGAAGGTCTTGCTGCAGGCCTTACGTCCGTGTTTGCGTACTTCGCAGAAGGTCATCAACGACGCATCATTGCCTTCAACAGTGACAGCCCACACCTGCCGCGTTCTGTTCTCGAAGACGCGTTCGAATCGCTGGCCGCACATGACGTAGTCGTTGGACCGACGCACGACGGAGGCTATTATCTCGTCGGGGCAAAGGCTCCTCATCCTACGCTTTTCGCAGGCGACGGAATGGGCACCAGCAGCGCGCTCGAGAGGCTCCTGGCGCGCGCACGAGCTCTTGAGCTCTCCGTAGGTTTCGCAGCTCCTTTTTACGATATTGATGTAGCTGACGACCTGACTCGGTTGGCCGAGGAGTTGCGGCTGGCTCCGGCAAGGGCGCCACGCACGGCGGCGTGGCTTAAAGGGTGGGATTCAAGCGCTCGTTGACCGGACGGGCGGTCGGCCAATTCTCAATGAGCGCTATGGCCCGCTTACGACAAGGTAAGACAATTTGCGAAGGGAACGGGTACGCTGAACCGATCGGCGAGCTGACGCCCGTTTCTCGCGACTCAGCGCGTGCTTACTTCGATCAAATGATCGCCAATATTCGCGACCCACACGGATACGCGGTTTGGATGGTTCCGGTGCTGAGCGCAGGCATCCCTTAGGCGGTTCGAAGATGGGTGTACCGGCTTGCTTCCGAAGGTCACTTTCACTCCTTGCGCGCACTGTGCTCTAATCAAATGTTTTGCACTTGCCGGGCGAGGATTGAATCCTCGGCGCGGCTGCACGTCCTTGAGCGGACGAAGCTTTACCGGAGGAACCTTGGATTTCTTATTGAACGAAGAACAGCTTCATCTGAAGAAGAGCGTTCGCGAGTTTGCCGAGCGCGAGATCCTGCCCAATGTCATGAAATGGGACGAGGCCGGCGAGTTTCCTCTGGCCACGATCAAGGAACTTGGCAAACTGGGCCTTCTCGGCACGGTTTTCCCGACGGAATACGGCGGCGCCGGGATGGGTTACATCGAGTACGTGACCGCGATCGAGGAACTTTCTCGCGTGGACGGTTCGGTGGGCATCATCGTCGCGGCACACACGTCGCTGTGTTCGAATCATATTTTTATTGCCGGCACCGAGGAGCAGAAGAAGAAATATGTCAGTAAGCTGGCCACCGGCGAGCACATCGGCGCGTGGGGGTTGACGGAGCCGTCGTCCGGATCGGATGCAGGCAGCGCGCGTATGACGGCCGTGCGCAGGGGAAACACCTGGGTACTCAACGGCACCAAGACATTTTGCACCAATGGACACTATGCCGATACGCTGGTGGTGATCGCGGTGACCGATCGCGCGGCGCACACTCACGGGCTCTCGGCGTTCATTGTGGAAAAGAGTGCCAAAGGGTTTCGGCCAGGGAAGAAAGAAAACAAGCTGGGGCTGCGGGCGAGCGATACGGCTGAGTTGATCTTTGAAGACTGCGTGATTCCGGCGGAAAATCTTCTGGGCAAAGAAGGCGACGGATTCATCGATGCCATGCGTGTGCTGGATGGCGGACGCATTTCGATTGCGGCACTGTCGCTGGGCATGGCTGAAGGAGCGTACGAAGCTGCACTGAACTATTCCAAACAGCGCAAGCAGTTTGGCAAGGCGATCAGCGAATTTCAGGCGATCCAGTGGAAGCTGGCGGATATGGCGACCGAGATCGAAGCGGCCAAGCTGCTGACGTTCCGGGCGGCGTCGCTGAAAGACGCCGGATCGAAAAGTACGCTGGAGTCGTCGATGGCAAAGTTGTATGCCAGCGAAGTGGCTGTGCGTTGCGCCAACGAGGGCGTGCAGATTCACGGCGGATACGGGTTCATCAAGGATTATCCGGCGGAGAAGTTCTATCGTGATGTGAAGCTGTGCACGATTGGTGAGGGCACGAGCGAGGTGCAGCGGCTGGTGATTGCGCGGCAGTTGCTGAAGGACTAGACTTCGATTCGCCACGGATTAACGCGGATTGTACGGATCGAAGCTACGAAAGATTTCCTGCCTTTACGCCTCTGCTTTACACTGACAGGTTGAGCCACAACTTCCAACTGTTACTTGAACAACTGCGTTCCGGCGATGTGCGGACTTTGGCGCGGGCCATCAGCGTGGTTGAGAACCGATCGTCCGGCTGGGCGGATCTGCTGAAAGCGTTGTTCCCGCAAACTGGGCACGCGCGCATTCTGGGCCTTACTGGGGCGGCTGGTGCGGGCAAGAGTACGCTGGTCGATCAGTTGGCCAAGCGCTATCGCAAGGAAAATCGTACGATCGGGATCATCGCGGTCGATCCGACCAGCCCTTATACGGGCGGGGCGATTCTGGGGGATCGCATTCGCATGCAGGATCATTTTTCTGATCCTGGCATTTACATTCGGAGCATGGCTACGCGGGGCTCGCTCGGCGGGTTGGCGCGAACCACGGCCGACGTGGCCACGGTGATGGATGCTTCCGGGCGCGACTTGATCATGATCGAGACGGTTGGCGTCGGGCAGGATGAGGTTGATATCGTGCGGCTGGCCGACGTTACGGTTGTGATTCTGGTGCCGGGGATGGGCGACGATGTGCAAAGCATCAAAGCCGGCATTATGGAGATTGCCGATATTTTTGTGATCAACAAGAGCGACCGCGAAGGCGCTGAACGGGTGGAGCGTGAGATTCGGGCCTTGCAATCGCTGGTTATCCGCAACGATCACTGGACTCCGCCGATTGTGAAGACCGTGGCCAGCGACGGGACCGGAATCGATGAACTGGTTGCGGCGATTGCGGATTATGAGGCGTATCTGCAAAAAGAAAATTTGACGCTACAACACAGCATTGAGAACTGGCAGGAGAGGCTGATTGAGATGCTGCGCGATGCGCTGTTGGAAAAGGCTCGCGAACAAATGCAAGATGGTAACGTTGCACGCTACGCGGCAGAAGTCGCCGAGCACAAGCGCGATCCTTATACGCTAGTGGAAGAGATTGTTGGCAGGATTGGGAAGGGCTAGGGACGTCATTGAATTTCGGGGCATACATGCGCCCCTGTCATTCTCGGCAACGCGCAAGTTTTGGTTGTGCGAACAGAATGCAGAGATCCTTCGCTGCGCTCAGGATGACGGCGTAGTTTTTGGGTGACAGTCTGAGTCTATTGATTGGGGGCGCCTGGCTGTGGAGACGGAATTGATCATTGATCATCTCGGTATTGCGGTGAAGTCGCTGGCGGCGTCGAAGGAGATCTACGAGAAGCTGGGATTGACCGCGTCGGCGGAAGAGGTGGTCGAAGGCGAGCAGGTGCGGGTAGCGATGTTGCCCGTGGGCGAGAGTCGTCTGGAATTGATGGAGGCAACGTCGGAAGCCTCGACGGTCGCAAAATTTATTACCAAACACGGCGAGGGTCTGCATCACGTTTGCCTAAGAGTGCCTGACTTGACTAAAGTCGTCGAACGCCTGAAGAAAGATGGCGTGAGGCTGGTATCGAACGAAATCAAGATTGGCGCAGGCGGTCATCGATACGTTTTCGTACATCCTTCCAGCACCGGAGGCGTGCTGCTGGAGTTGGTGGAAGCCGGGCACTGATTCAAAGCGGCCACGGATTGTCGCGGTTTGGCACGGATCTGCGTTACCAGCAATTCTCAATCATGCTTCTTCTCGCGGTTGACACTTCCGGTAAGCAAGGCAGCATCGCAATCGCACGATGCGGGCCGAATGATACTTGCGAAGTTGTCGAAGTCTCCGCGCTCGCGGGAGGAACATTCTCCGCCGAACTGGTTCCGCAAATTGCGGCATTGCTCGATAAACACGGATTCAGCAAGGCTGACATTGGCGCCTTCTCAGTGGTTTCCGGGCCAGGATCCTTCACGGGGCTGCGCATCGGTTTGGCAGTCATCAAAGCGCTGGCGGACGCACTCGGGAAACCCATTGCTGCCGTGTCGCTGTTGGAAGCGTTGGCAAGTAAGGGCCGGCGAGGAAGAGTTGTATCCGCGCTCGATGCCGGACGCAACGAGGTTTTCCTCGGTGAGTACGAGGTCGGTAGCGCGGGGATGCAGTTGATTCGTGAGTACCTGCTGACCCGAGACGAATGGTTGGAGTCTGCCAGCGAGGAATTGATCGTCACGGCCGACCACGCCATTGCCGAAGCAGCGCGAGTCAAAGGACTGCACGTGGTAGACGTGGAGCGACCGCGGAGCGATGTGATCGCGCAGCTAGGATGGAGAAAAATCGCCTCTGGAGAAACCGCGTCCCCCGAGGCGCTCGAAGCGAACTACATTGGCCGCTCGGAGGCGGAGCTTTTCGCCAAAGGTGGATAAACGATCAGGTTGAAGCGGTCGACATGCGGGCGCCACAAATGCGGATTCGTCTTGCCACCCCTGCAGATATTCCTACCATGATGACGCTGGAGCGGCATGCTGCCACGGCCGCGCACTGGTCTGCGGAGCAGTATGAAGGCGTATTTTCCAGCGACATACCATCCCGTGTGGTGCTGGTCCTTGAGGAAGGAGCTGCCGTGTTGGGATTTGTCGCTGGCAGGGCAGTGGGCGAGGAGTGGGAGATCGAGAACATCGCCGTCGCAAGGCCCGCGCGGCGTCGTGGGCTGGGAACACGTCTGCTCGGAGAATTTCTTGACTTGTCTCGAGGCCGTGGTGCAGAGGCCGTCTTCCTTGAGGTCCGCGAGTCCAACTTTGCGGCACGGCGGCTCTATGAGAAGTGGGCCTTTCTGGAGACTGGTCGACGCAAGGATTACTATCGCGAGCCGGAAGAGGATGCGATTGTGTATCGCCTGGGGCTTGTCTGATATTGCATCATGATTGGTGCAATCCACCGTAAATGGCTGGGAGCTCAGGAGATCCTCCTACCGAAATTCGCGTTGAAGCGGGCTAGGTGGTGTGGTAAGTTGGAATCTGAAAACCCGGTTAGGAGGTCTGCTGGATGCTAACTTCTAGGGACCAGCTCTTTGCCAGTCACGATGAATTTCGAAAACTGGCGACGGAGCATACGCTCTACGAAAAACGTCTTGATTCACTCACCGAAAAACGCTATCTCACGGACGACGAAAAATTGGAAGAAGTGCGACTGAAAAAACTGAAACTCCGTCTTAAGGATCAGATGGAGAATATTCAGCGGCAGTTCCGGCAACAGCCGCAGCAAAACCAGGTCGCTTAATTAAGCTCCAACCTTGTGCGGCTCAGCCGCAGGAGGGGTTATCTGTCTATACGCAGGGCGCTGGTAAGCGCCTTTTTTATTTGCGTTTAACATGAAAGACGGAGATGCACCCTCAGCCTGCTCTATAATTCTTTTTAATCTCCCAAATGGTTCGTGACGCTTACTACTACGCATTTCCGCTTCTGGCTGCAGTCGCAGTGATCGGTTGGCTGGCCAGC
>Ga0210405_10002088_pt1 | contig 21209 bp, 32 predicted proteins | sample IncBWH11MmetaG_FD_155492 | JGI IMG/M metagenome (GOLD analysis project Ga0210405, IMG submission 155492) | Forest soil microbial communities from Barre Woods Harvard Forest LTER site, Petersham, Massachusetts, United States - Inc-BW-H-11-M | ecosystem: Environmental > Terrestrial > Soil >... | reverse complement strand
TCGATTACATCGGCAGAAGATTCCTGGCAGCTCGTTTACGAGCCAGATTCGAACATAACTGGCGCTACACCAATTGTCGTGGATTGTTCCGGCGATATAGATTTGGTCGCGCTGCCATAGGTGCCGTTCAAGTACTTGTAATCGACGTACTCGGCAGCTGGCGTGTACTGGCTGTTGCCCGCAGTATCCCACACAATCAGGGCCATGTTGCCGCTGGCTTCTGTCAGCGGACAACTCCACACCGTGCCTTGATTCGTGCACGAGGTAGTGAAACTCGCACCTGTCAGCCACTGCATCATCGTGTAGTAATAAGTGTCATAGCCGCTGCTGAAGCTTTTCCAGTTAAACCAACCTACGTGGTAAGCGCCGCCCCCGCCTCCCTGATAGGCATATTGCAGGACGTGCCATCTTACCAGCTGACCTCGACAGTCTTCGGCCGTGTATTGGGTTGAGCAGGTGAACGTGGGGAGGTTGTACCCGGTCTCGGTATTCATCCACGGAGTCGTGGCCCACCCGTTGGCGTTCTTTGTGTCCAGCATATCCTGAACCCACCCTACGCGCACCTCGGGGGTATAGTCTAGCAAGTAGACGTGGAAGCCGTAGTAGTCGGAAAGCCTGCCGTAGGTATTCTCCAGCGTCATCCAACTGGCCATCCACGAAGTATGTGCGCACACCGGAGGAGTCGAGACTTTCGCGCCCGGAACGTGGTTGCGGATGATCGGAATCACCGGTGCGAACATGTCATACAACTGGTTTGGAGTGCCCGTCCAGTAAGGTGGGTTGTCGTTGTCGGGCTCGTTCCACATCTCCCAGTTCTTGATGTAGTCCTTCACGCAGTGGCCGGCCGGAGAGCAATGTTGTACCAATGCGGTGACGAAGGCGGTAAACGCGGGACTGCCACTGGCAGTAAGGTCGCTGGGCGGACTCGGCGAAAAATTGTGGCCAAAGCCCCAACCGTGGCCATCACAACCGGCGGTGGAGATCCAACAGGGGACGAAGCCGAAGGTGTAGATGACCGCACGTGGCTGCTGTTGGGCAATCTGGTCCAGCCAGTTGTCCAAATGGCTCCAGTCGTAATTGCCGCCGCCGCCAGTGTCCAGGAAGGCCCATTCGGTGCCCGCCTGCCACAGGCGCACCGTCCCCGGTTGCGCCTTTGTCGTGATCCACGGGCTGTTCCAACAATAGAAACACTCAAAACTCCAATTTGCAGGTGATATGGGATGACTACCCATTGACAAAACCGTGCTGCTGGGAGGCGGCGGCGCAGTCAGCGGCGGCGTAGTCGTCGTTTGCTTCGAAGCTGCGCTGATACCTTGACAGCTTGCCAGCGTAATCAGGGCCACCAGAACCAGCAACAGCTCCCAACCCACACAAGCTCTCAGTCGACGGTCACATCTCGTCCCAGGCCACGCGTTCATAGTCCGCCCCAGCCAATTGTCCTCACCTGAAGGGTAGTGGTGGAAACGGGTGGCTAAGTTTCGGCAAGAGGCATAACGTTAGCTGCTCCGGTAGCTCAATGCAACTGGAAAACCGCTAGTCCTGCCCTAGATATTCTTGGCGCAGGGCTGGCGGTGCGGGAAACACTACCGTTGCTCGCCGCATCCGAATCGGGTGACAACGCCTGGAGCCAGCTATGTGTGGGCGAGAACGCTATGGGAGCCGCGACCTCACTAAGACTGAGCAAAGAGTAATCGAGCTTGTCGCCCAAGGGCTCAAAAACAATGAAGTCTCAGAAGCCATCGGCATGAGTGAGCATGTCGTAAAGAACTATCTTCGTTCTATTTACGATAAGCTCGGGCTCTGGAATCGAGTTGAGATCGCGCTCTGGTATGAATCACGTAAACAGCGCGAAGAGATGAACTAGTGAGGCGTTGCAGCTCTTCGGTGCGCAATACAATGGACGGCATGAACGGCCACCCGGCGCGGAGAGGTCACGCATGCAAAACATCCGACCGCGAATCATAATTGCTGACGATCACGCCTTCATGGCTGATGCTTGCAAGAAGCTGCTCGAACCAGAACACGAAGTGGTCGCCACGGTAGGGGACGGGCGTGCATTAGTGCGCATCGCTGCCACTCTAAAACCGCAAGTGGTCATCATCGACATCGGAATGCCTCTCCTCAACGGTCTCGACGCCGGACAGCAGATCAAGCAGATACTGGGTTCGGTGAAGCTGGTGTTCTTGACGATGAACACCGATCCCGCCTTGGCCGCCGAAGCGTTCCGGCGGGGAGCCTCAGGGTACGTGCTGAAGACTTGCGCAGCCTCGGACCTGACAATTGCCGTCCGCGAAGTTCTGAATGGCAGGTCCTACCTCACTCCAGCAATCGCGAGCGAAACGGTCGATGTTTTGTCGCGCCGGGACAAGGAATTTATTGACGAAGAGCAACGACTTACTGAACGCCAGCGCGAAGTGTTGCAGTTGCTAGCCGAAGGAAAGTCGATGAAGCAAGTAGCGTATACGCTGAATATAACCGCGAACACCGTTGCCTTCCACAAGTACCAAATCAAGGAAATCTTGAACGCCAAAAGCGACGCCGAGCTGGTTCAATACGCGATCAGAAACCATATCATTGCGGCATAAAGAATTACCTTCGAGCCATCTACGATAAGCTCGGGCTCTGGAATCGAGTGGAGATTGCGCCTTGGTATGAAACTCGCAAACATCGCGAGGAAACGATGAATTGAAAAATTGGCGGCAGACCTCAGCGGCGTTGCGATTACGCGGCGAACCGGGGCAGCGGCCCAAATTTCTCAAGCTCCACTTGTTTGTCGGCTTTTTTCGCGGCCAACTCCGAGTATTGGACGACCAACACTGGGGTAAGGGCAACGTCCGCATTAAAACTCGCTTGGTCCATGGCCAGGACCTCGGGTGGGTCAATCATGTCCATCCCCAACCGCTTGAAGCTTTCGCCAATCCGCTTCAGTTCGGCACTGCAGGCCGCCAGCTTGGTAAGAATTTCTTGATACTCCTGGATCAGCTGCCCGTAGATCTCGTCTTGCTTTTCCTCGGTCATATAACACTCCCGCACGGGAGAATACCACGATTGGCTTGTTATTCCTGACATTAAACTAATTGACGAGGAATCCTGGCTAAGGATCTGCGACTACTGGCCTAACGCTTGTGGTACAATTTCGCCTCCTTGTTGGCGGAGGGGACGATGGACGGGGGAAAAACTACTTGGATCTTGTGCCGTATTTGTAACAAGCCGGTAGGGCTCACGTTCGATACCGCCGTGGATGAGGACGGAAAAGCTGTCCATGAGCTGTGTTATGTAAGAGTCGCGACCCACCAAAACGGCAGCAAATGGCAGTGACTCTATAACGACGCCGTCGCCGAGCTGGACCCAATAAAAGTGCTGGACAAAATTGAAGCAGTTGAGAGAGCCATCGGTGATCGACTAAGAGATGCCGTGAATCCGATCCCCGCTAATGAGCAACAGTTGATCGAAGACGCCCGGCAAAATCTTCACTTCCTCAAGAAACACCCAGCGGCGTAAGCACGGATTAATTTTTCAGTCGGAAGTAGATGCGGGAGTCGCGTTCCGGAGAAGCAGCGAGGGAAGAATCGTCGGCTAGTTTGGCCAGATCGGCGAGTAGAAAGGGATATTCGGCGAGGATAAGCTTGAGATCGTCGTTGTGCTCATGTAGCGCATCCCTGAGTTCGCAAATTATGGGTTGCAAATCATCCGTGTCTTTCGCGTTTATGGCCTGGATGCACAGCTCGTGAATCCGTCTGCCCAATGTAACCATGACACGCCCCTGTCACGAATTGTGACACGAGCCACGAAATTCTTCCATACCCCAGACACTGTATGGCTTGAAGTGGTTCCCGGGTTCAACGGATGTCAACGACGCGGGTTCTGGAATCGAGTTGAAATTGCTCTCTGGTACGAGGCACGACGACACCGCGCGGACTCATTCTGGGGAGTCTGGCAGGACGCTGTACTTTCGTAATTAGGAATCAACCGTATTGAAGGGACTGCTATTTCTGCCGCAAGATCGAAGTATGTGAGGCGAGTCCTCACGAATATTCTCTTTTAGGAGTTACCAATGCCATACGAGCCCTCCCTCAAAGTGGTTCATGCATTCCTGGACCCTGAAACACCCAAAGCCTTGTCGCTTCCCATAGCAGCCCTGATCGCAGGTGCTTTATCACAGGTAGAGGCCACAATCGAGCTCGCGAACCGAGTTTACGATTCGGTATTTCACTCGGTCAATCAAGGTCACACGGGATGATCTGGCCTTAACGCAACTGCCGGTCGAATTCTCGCCTTAGCGATCTAACCATTGCCCGGACAGCAGAAGTATTCCCGTTCTTGGCAAGGTAACCCGGTTCCAAGAGCGTCGGGCCGGTCTGTGGGTGGAAGTGCAGTGTTGGATCGACGCGGCGTGGCGCCCCCATGGCGCGGCTATCCAGTTCCTACCAATTTCTAACGTTCACGTTAAACCATTTGTGCTATACTCCCGCGCAGAAACCGCTACTCACGCGGCACGTTATCGAAGTCAGGACCGAGTGACACAAAATGGCGACTGGCAAACGCTGTACTACGATGTTGTGGTCGAACTAGACCCAATAGCCCTGCTGCAAAAAATCGAAGCAGCCCAGAGGGCGAATCGTTGATCGACTGCAAAATACCGGGAATCCGATCGACGCTAACGAGCAGGAATCGATTCGAAGACGCACGGCGCAATCTTTACTTCCTCAGGAAACATCCAGCGGCATGACAGAGTCTGTGAGGGCTGCGACGGTCGGTGAGCGTTGGATAGAGGATGTGCGACAGGCAGGCCGACAACTCTGTCTAACTGATTAGGCCGCTGCGGACAGGGAAACGCGCTCGTCATCGCAGGCAGCGTGCAAAGATGTCACAAAGCCGAATGACATTCCCGGCTCAATCGTTCCGCCCAGTATTCTGCTGAGAGCAAGCAAGGACTGACTTCCACAGCCAGCACAATGACCGTTTGGCCCCTCGCTAATCAGCTCGCAGTTGGCACACAAGACTGCTTTTTGAAGACGAACCAGATTGGTATTGAGCCAAACTTGAGCAACCATGTTTGTCCCTCCTCCGTATCGAGTTAATCGAACCGACCTACAGAGACGATTGACGCAGTTCCGTTGCCAAAGCAGAAGTGATGGAACTGGTTCATTCGCTGTGTAGTGGTCGTAAAATCCTCAATTGAGAGCGATACTACGCGGAAAAACCTTGCACACGGTGTTTGCGGGGGATGAACCCTCACCAAGCGGACAATAAATAATTAGTAGTCCTCGCGAGCAACAGCACGAAACATCACAGCGGGGTTGGGTTTTGACACCCTGCGTCTCCGGGGCTATCATTCGCGTTATAACCCAGATGATACAACACTGGGAATATCCGCTCAGCGTCGGCGAAACATGGAGCACAATTTAGACGGTCTGCCTCGGCGACTTCGCGTAGTTGAGTGGACTTCAATCGTGCCCGCGATAGCAATCTGCACGGCTTGTGCGGAGCGATTCACAGTTCCTGTGGCGGCTTTAAGCAGCGCGATGGCTCACGCAAATCTTCAATATCAGTTCGACCGCCATAGGTGCAAGCATAGCGACGCAAGCTGAGCTAAGCCGCTCGCCAATTTGGTTGACGCCAATGTCGCCCAACCAAGGAGAACTTCATGGATCACGCTTCCTTCCGAACACCCCACGCACCGGGTAGCTGTTGCGACGAAGGTTTGCGCCCAAGCTGACTACAGATTGTCTCGACATTTGTAAGCAATGCATCGCCCGAGAATTCGAGGCTCGCGACGGAACGCCCTGCGGCATCGCGGTGGCCAAAGCCACAAGCGTCCGTGACGACAATCGGAATATAACCAAGATCAACACCATGCCGCACCGTTGGCTCGATGCCGATTTCCATGGCGATGCCGACAATGGCAAAAGCATCAATGGCGCAATCGCGCAACGCGATGTCCAAAGGGGTGCCCTCAAACGCCGACATAGTGATCTTGTCCAAGATCGCCTCACTCGGCAGCGGGTTCATCTCTGGAATCAGATGGAAGCCAGGCGAGTCCCGCAGGAACCAAGGCTTAACCTCATCAACCGATTTCACCCGTTGCCAAACCATCGCCGTACGGAACTGGGATACGCCCATGAGTTCTTTGGGGAGAGACATGTGGCGCGTGAAAAAGACGCGAATTCCCGCCTTGCGAGCCGCGTCGAGAACCTGAAGGACTCTGTCGGTGATTTGCTGACCATTCTCGATCTGCCTCACAATCCCGACTTGCATGTCGTACACGACCAAAGCCAACTTGGTCGGAGCACAAAGGTCGTCCAGCCCTTGCGGAATATCCAATCCGAATGCCCGATGCATAGCGTGTTCCACTCCACGAAGAAGATCTAACCTCATTTTAGCTTGGATTGAACGTATGCGAAGGTTGGTCGCTGAATCGGGCGGTCGCGCTCAGGCATCGAAAAAGTGATCAATGGAGTTGCGGGATGATGAACTTTCTAAAGATGCTCGAAGCTGAAATCTCTACATGGCCGGACTATTTGACTTGGCGCTTGGCGAACTCTTCGGGTGTGAATTTGCCGTCCTTGACGTAGCTTTCGTTCAGTTCCGTATACTGCTTCCACTTCTCGGGCAGATCATCCAGTGCAAAAATCGCGGAAACGGGGCAGACCGGCACACAGGCGCCGCAATCGATGCATTCCACGGGATCAATGTAGAGTTGGGGAACGTCGTCGAATGTTGGCCGGCCATCGTCATAGGTCGTGTTCTTCTTGGGATGGATGCAATCTACCGGGCAAGCATCGACGCAGGCGGTGTCTTTTGTCCCGATGCAGGGTTCGGCGATGACGTAGGCCATAAGCCACCTCGGCCTATCTAAATTCAGACTATGCCTGCCCGAGAGTTTATTCTAGATAGCGGAGGTAAACTCGTGACGTATGACGATGCGCGTTGAAAAAATTTTCCGCGGTCACTTTTCGAGTTGCGAGCATGGCGGAGTCCGTGCGATTTTGCAGAGATGTTCTGGGCATGGAGATTATCTACGGAGGCGAAGGTGAATTCTTTTCTTCGCTTCGCACCGAAGACGCACCATATCCAGTCCTGAATCTGGAACAGGGTGAACCGGTGACTCGGTGGAGGCGGCTGATTTTCCACGTGGCCGACGTGGATGCATGCTGGGCATACCTGCGGGGAAAAGGATTTCATCCGGAGAATCGAGACGCCTCTTGGGGAGAACGGTATTTCCACATGTCCGATCCGGACGGCCACGAGTTGTCGTTTGCTCGCCCGCTCGAATGACGCGGGGAACATCATGCAGGCGGATGGCCGGTGGGAGATGAAGATTGCCGGGCCGAATGGTTTTGAGCGGTCGTATACGTTGGAGGGACGACTGGTTCAATAGCTTTCCGATGCCCAAGAAAGCCTTCGTGTCCAATTTGTTGAGCACTCATGTAAGGGAAAGGCTGGGTAAGCCCATCTAACCGAGTTGCCTCTAGGGGCGCTACGCTGCGTAAATCCAACGCCGGACATTTACCCAGACGCCGCCTCGTCTTTCCTGAAACCCGGTCACCTTGCCGACGATGGAAACTTCTTGACCATCCGAGCAATGACGAATGATGAGCGGGGCAGAGCGTGGGGAATCGCCTGACGCTGCTTCGAAATCAATCCGGCACTCCACGTCACAGGAACTGCAATGGAAAAACTCTGTTCCCTTCATGATTCATTCTAGCTCTTCCCCGTCCAACGTTTCCCGTTTCCCTACAAACGCCGAAGCTCCGTTCGTCTCCGGATTGGCTCGGAGGTCACTAATCGGAACCGAAGAGTTTCACGGGAAATTAACAGGCTTGTGTCATAATTCGTGACACTCGCTGCCATTGCCCTCGCCAGAGGAGCCTGTGCTGTGTCAGCTCGCATCACCAGCTCGGTGGAGGGGCTGCACTATGTCTTGTCTGTTATGCGCATCTCCCAATCAGGCGGAATTTGGTACTGAGATACTCATTCACTTTAGGGGCATCGCGAATCTGGACAAACCTCCCGTCTGGGTGTTCCCCAAGCTTTTGGTCTGCTTGGATTGTGGCTTCTCGCGGTTTACCACTCCGGAAAGCGAATTAGCTCTACTTGCAAAAGGTACGGCGGCAAATGAAGCCTCAACCCCCGAAGATGTCGCATTCTGACGAAGGATTGGGGTTTGGAGGCGAGGATACTTCGCAATTCGGCAGTCTGCTGACGAACTGCTCTCCCAAGATGACGGCTTCGACAGCAGCTAAAAGGTCAATTCCGACGTGCGCTTTAACAACGTAGCCTAGTGCTCCCAAGTTTAGAGCTTCTTGCACTACGTCAGCAGAAGATTCCTGACTCAAGAAGAGTATTTTGGATTCCGGGGCAAGTTCACGAATCTGTCGAGCGGCTTCGATTCCATTTAGGGTTGGGAGTCCGATGTCAAGTAGAATCAAATTCGGTTTCAGTTCTTCCGCTTTCTGAACCGCTTCTAATCCGTCCGACACTTCGCAGACGACCTGGAATTCCGGCGTTTTTCGAAGCGTCGAACAGACAAATCGCCGGAACGGTTCGAAATCCTCCACTACCAGAACTGATAACATGCCGAAACCTGCCTTTCTTCAGTCGAAATGTGCGTTCACCGTATCTATAACGAAATTGTCAACTAGCAAAAGCTAGCGCCTCTCCCGCAAGATGCGGATTTTTTCCGCGTCATCGGGCATGAGTTCGCGCCCGGCTGGTCTGCAAAACGCTCTAGTCTGCGGCCATGTCATCCTTGTGGAAGGGATACTCCCGCGTCACTAACAGGCGAAGCTTTTCGCAGTGTTCGTGGAGGGCGTCTCTTACTTCGGGAATCCTGTTTGCGGCTTCGTCGTTTTCTGCGGCCAAGACCTGAGTGCAGGGTTCGCGGATGTCATCTTCAGCGGTCACGAAGTGGTCGGCAAAAGCCCCCACGTATCATGCCCGAACGTCCCTGTCGGTGCTATACAGTACATACTGTATGAAAACGATTGAACATTGCTAGAAGATGCCTGCGTACTTCCCCCCTACGCTGGCCTTACGTCGCAAGACTTGCTTGATTTAGGGGACGGTCTTGGTAACACTGTCGACGGCGTCACTCCGTCATTACAGCCCTTACCCCAGCGTTGACCCGCATTATTCTTGGATGGCTCCTTGGGACGCCGTTCCTTCTAATGTGTTCACTATTGCTCAGTTTTCTTCAGGCCCACGTGGGACGGTGAGGCCGAGGAATCCCGTGACGATACGAACGGCCTTACTCATAGACCTGCTGAAGACCTTTCCTCACGACGCAACCGTGCGCGGCTTTGAGGACGGCCTTTCAGTGATGAATGCCGATGGGACCGGACAGGTCGTGATGTTGAATGACCACATTCATGTTCCAGCAACGGCTGAAACACGCAGAAGCCACAAGGTCAGAACTGTCGCATGACGATCGGCACGAATGCGCTTACTCTGCAACAGACATTGGTTGTGCCCTGTCCCACCTGCGGTGCAAAGAGGAAGAAGCCTTGCGAACTCTCCAGCGGCAAACGGCGCACACAGTCGCACCGAGAGCGACACTGGGCCGCATCCGACAAACGGCTGTGCGACGAAGCAAGTCGCCCCTTAGATTCAAAAACAGGCTCACTTTAACAAGCGTTGTAACTTGTGCAGTTCGTCCAAGAGAGCACCTCGAACCTCTGCCGCGCTTCGATTTCCCGTCGCAACACGGCTCACATACGAAGGCTCAACTCCTAACTGTTCGGCCACGCGATGATAGACTCCAGCATGACGCCTGTGCGCCTTGAGCAGAGCCTCGTCATATTTAATCTTGGATAATATCTGCATCATTGCCTCCGGAACCAAGGTTCAGAGCAGCCGACATCTTCTGAGGAACTCTAAGCAGAATCACCTCAAGTTCGCCGTGCGCCTTCGCCACCAGCTTTGCTTCTTCAGCAGTCGAACCCAAGCCCACAACGCTCTTTTGGTCGAGAGACACTGCAGCCCAACTACCGGGCGGCTGTTCACTGATGATTTGGCGTAGCGTTTTTAAGTGGCCGAATGATGGTTTCTTGACCATAGAGGTTCCTGCGTAATCTGGGGTCGTCAGGTTTCGCAAGGAACTGTCTCCCGGTACGGGGTACGGCGGAAAGATGCAAGAAGAGACAACTAAGCATACCGGAATCAACGACTGAATACTACCAGCGCAGTTCCTCTTTAGTGGGCTTTGACCAAGGGCTCAACGGTAAGTGATTCCACTCCTATACAATGTTCCCTCTGGCAAATACCGAGGGGGAATCAATGGGAAACCTATCCGGTGCGCTTCAGCAACTTCGTGCTGAGCGCAAGCAGGCGCAGGCGCGTGTAGAGAGCATAGACCAAGCAATCTCAGTCATCGAGTCGTTAAACGGTTCGGGAACATTCGGGCAGCCAAACCAATCAGGCCGAGTAATATCAGCGGCGTCACGTCGCAAGATGGCGCAGGCGCAAAGGGCAAGATGGGCGAGGACTCGAAAAGAATCGCAGCCAGTGGAGATAGCAAAGACCATCACTGCGGCTCGGGTGAAGCGCACAATGTCCGTTGCAGCTCGAAGGAAGATCGCGGCGTTCCAGCGGGCCAGATGGGCGAAGTTGAGGGCGGGACGGAGGAAAGCCGCGTAGAGCGAGCATTAACGGTTGACTTCGTTGAATTAGAAGTGGCCGGCCCGCGACCCCACTGATGCGCTTAGACTCATCATATGGCCGATACGAAAACGGAACGTGGCAGCTGCCGATTTGTCGTTGAATTCGTAAGTGGAAGGACACAAATCGTAGCAGACGTTTCACGGGAGCATTTCTCTGCTTCGTGATGCAGTAATCGGGTTCAATATGCTTGGTGGAATTAGTCCCGAGCAGGCTAAGAAAGTGGCTGATATGTTGAATGAGCACATCCTCGATTTATTCGGGAGTGTGACCAAATGAGTGTTCGGCACTCACCCTGCACAACACAATCTCGGTTCTTGCGAGCATGGCTGTTCCGAAATGGAATCCAGTTTTGTTGAGACGACACTTGCACTCTGTGCCATAATACGCCCGCCTCCCCGAAGAGCAGTCCACGTCGTGGACGCAACACCCCGTGGAGCGAATGACCTGAATCCTGGGAGGTGGGTCTTGAGCTTGAGATGCTACCTGTTGTCCCTCCTGAGAATCCACCGTCCAGACTGTGAACTCCGCAAAGCTCGTGAAACGTGCGGAGACGAGATGCGAAAGCGACTAGAAGAGTTGAACTGGCCGACGCAGCCACCCTCACTGAACAATGAGGATCACGGAGAGGCTGTGAAAGTCATCGATTCCAAGTCCGAAGTTGTAGCGAGTTAGGCCATTGCTCGGGTGAGAGGGCAGCAGAGGAAGGCTGGTTAGAGGGAGGGCTGGGCGAAATGGAAGTGACAGGAGTTCCAGCAAACGAAATCAAAATCGATCCGCTGGCGCACGAACTCGCAACTTCGGAAGGGACCCGGCCCCTACCTCGATGCTTGATTAAGGCGTACCGTAATAACGCTGCGGGACTCGACGCTGCGCTAGAAGTCATACGAAACTTGCCGCTCGAAAAGCGATACACGTGGAGGGTGTTTTCCGCCCTCAAGTGGGCATTCGCGGATTTCGAGGATGAATACGTGGCACTCGACCTTCCCCACATCCCTGAACCCACGCGGTCGGAGATGACCAAGGAACTCGAACTGCGCCTCCAACAGTTGCAGATGTTTGTTGCAGGCTTTCCACACTGAATAGGACGTGGGGCCAAACGGGGCATATGAGTAATCGCTGGACTCGTTGCTGTTGAAGGAGAGCGCTTTATGCTCACGTGCCCTCACTTCGGCCAACAGACAGCGATTCCTGCGCAGAAGAGTTCGAATTGGATTGACGCTGGGCGCTTCACCTGCGAACACCGTGAGCGGGAGTCTCTAGTGGCTGGACATGAGGCATGACTATTGGATCGCTGGCTTCAACGACTCCGGGGACTCAAGTTGCTGGGGATACAAGCCTGCTCAGGCGCAGCAAGGCACCAACAATTACGTGGTTGGCAGCTACCAATCTGGGGACCACACCAGCGACACCTCTGTGTCTGGTCTCATCTCGGCCACTGGCTTCGGTTGTTCATGGGATTTGTCAATCACAGCTTAATCCCTTCCAGGTTCATATTGATGACTGGCCACGAGCGAGGGTCTGCAATCACAGGCCTGTTTGGCGGCTTTCAATCCAAGTGACTGCACCGGATCAACGACCGTTCCGAACCAGTTCCATTGCCAGAGGAACGCGCCTCAGTATGCGGTGGGATGCTGTTATTGCGGAATAGCGGCCCATCGTGTCGGCACAGCCTGAACGGTAGTGAGGTGGCATCTACGCAACTTCAACGTTACCATTCGTCTTTATCCAAGTGAACGTCTCAGACTCATTTATATTTCCCGTTATCCGCTTTGAGGCCGATTGGGTGGTCGGGGTCCGACCAACGATCACAGATCTGGACCTCCGTTATCGTTCCGCCTTCGTAAGGATCCTTCTCTCCGCTGTGGGCAGCGCGAAACAACCCAGTCAGAGTAACGTACATGAGGTTGATTTTTTCGCGGTCAGGTCGCATCTGCTCGCTTGGCACCACCCAAACCGAATTGGGAAGCAGCAGGTTCTTGGCATCTTCTTGGTGTAGATACAGAGCGGGTTGTTGGCCAAAAAATTCAGGGTGCTCGCTCAACAATAGAAAGCCGCTGACCTTTACCACTTTACCGTCGAATCTCTCAGGATTCGCTATTAACTGAATCAGACTGGCGGGCTTCGGTCGAACTTGACCAAGCCCGAACGAGCCAGTAAAAAACAGGCATCCAAGGATCAAGCTAACCAGACATTTCATATCTCTGTAACCTCCCCGTAAACTAAGGGCATCTCGGAACTGGGACAGAACTGCTGCCTGGTCCGACAGAGACTGGGGAACCAACTAGAACGCACCCGAATGGCATCGCACCAGCCTGTGTCGGATCGAATACTTCGATGCGCCCGCGTTCAAAGCAAAGATGGCAACCGAAGAAGCAAAACAAATCTACGCGAAACGCTCGCAGATCGCGGAGTTCCCGCACGCTTGTATTAAAGAGCGCTGCGGCTTACGGCAGTTCCGCTGTCGCAATCGCCTGAAGGTGGCCATGGAAGCCACTTGGGCCTGCCTCAGCTACAACCTGACGCGGTGGTTCAGCCCACGCTGCAAACCCCATCTGGCAACCGCGTCCGCGTAGGCTGCGAAACCCATTCTCCCTCGCCTACAGGAAGCCGGATGTCGTACTCACGAGTAACTCATAACCCTCCCGCAAAAACGCCATGGCAAATCTTGAACGACAGAACCGCAAAGCACAAAATCGATTTCTTCACAGCTTCCAGACGGGACGTTTCCCCATTTTCCTGAAAACTAGGCGGGTGGCCCAGTCCCCGCCGTCAGCGAGGGAAGCTGTCCCCTGTCTCGTTTATAACAAGGGCGTCTACTTTAAGCCTCGGATTATAGGTTGCCGTTTCCCCAGGCTTAATCCGAACCTTCCGGCATTCGGGAGAAAAGGCACTAGCGGAGACAAACACATCATAAAATCCGGGGGGTAAGTCGGCTTCAAACTCTCCCCTTGCGTCGGTCTCAACCATTAGCGCCTGCTTAATACCCACGTTGCTCCTGAGACCCACACCAGAGCCACTCGGATCCCACTGTACGAGGATATGGGCTCCGCGAATGACGGCGCCATTCGAGTCAGTTACAACACCCTTGAGCTGGGTCATCGGTGATGCCAGCGCCAGCGAAACAAAGGCGAGCAGTGCGCAGTTCATAAGTGGACTTCTCATGTCATTTACCCCTAAAAGCAATTCGCGATTACTAAGCCAGTCTGTAGCTGGTTAACATCTGACCCAGCATCAGGAATAAAGAGTGTAGTGTTGGCGAGTTGGTGTCCCAATTCGTGCAAGAAGATGAGTCCACGAATATTATTGGCTCCGCTGACGCCCAAGAAGCTCGACGGAGGATTCATGTAAGGGCCGTTTGGATCGGAGTTGAGGAACACATTGAAGGCCGAAACTGTCGCGGCCCCGACATTCAGAGGCAACGGCTCAAAGCTGTACTGCGTGGCGCTTAGCGTGGCCGCTCCCTGGCCACCGTAGAAATTACCGCACCCTTTCCTTCGAAGTCGTTTTTGTGCTTGCTTAAGACCTTGCGTAAACGCCTTCCAGAAGGTTTGCGGTGTCCCTAAAGGCAAACCAGCGGGCAATTGCGCGTCACTACGATAATCTGAGCCTGGTTCCGCTGTGGGGTCGGAATCAAGTGCTTCTGCGGTGCCATCCCAAGCGATCTTGTACCATGTTCCGAAAGAGTCCTGAGTAACTTGCGTCCCCGTGGATGTATTGGTGAATGTCTGGTTGGCCCCTCCACCTGCGATGGTTGCGTTTACCATTTCGCAAGTCGTATCCATGCCGTCCATGGTACATCCTCCGCCACCGCCGAATCCCATGTACCAGTTCGGATTTATCGTCACGAGGCCGGTCGGGTCGATGTTGCTCAACGGATTGTTCATCACATAGGAGTAAAGGTTCAACGTCTGCGGGTTGGTCAGGTCCATCGCCGCCAGCCCTGCCGGGTCGGGAGACGACCAGCGACCTTGTACTGTGGACAATCTGCGTGTCTGCGATACCGCCTCTTGATCGGCGTCCACAAGAAAATCGGCAAAGCGAAACCAGTCCTTCCCCGGCATCGTGCCAGAGCAAGACGCCCAGTCCCCAAAAGGTAGGTCGGGGCAAGTCTCAACCACCGTGGAACCCGTGTTCGTGTACTGCGTCATCATTCTGGTCGAGCCCACTTGGTCCTGATAGTCAAAATAGAAGTGGTCGTTGTAGAAGCCGATGTGCTTTCCCGCATGAATCTCCATACCCCAGCCGTTGCCCGACGTGGAATTGTTTCTATGAAGTATCTTTCCTTGATCAAAAACAAGATCCAGATTGCTTCCGCTTTGGCCGGGATTCTCATTCACGCGATCCCCAAAAGCATCGTAGATAAAGGCAGCCACGGTATTGCCCGAAATATTGTACACTCGATGGAAACCGTCGTAGCTGTACGTATTACCATTGCCATCGGCGATCATGTCGCCAGAGGCATTGTAACTCACGCCGTCGCTCGTAGAAATTTGATTCGAGCTGGTGAACGTGTACAATGGACCGCCGCCGTTCCCTGATGGGACTTGCTGCCAACGATTGCCGTATTGATCGAAGGCAAAAGCAAAGTTTGCCCATCCGTTCGAGCAGTTAGCGGAACAACCTGCCCAGCTTAATTTATGCATCATCGTACCGTAGTAAGCATACGTCCACGTGCCGTTGATGGAATCTGTGGCCGACGTGACATCACCCGCCGTGTTATAGCCCAAGCTGAGTGTGTACAGAGAACCTGCGTCATAGGTCAGCATGCGCCCCATTTGGTCGTAGGAATAGGTTTCCGTCACGCCGTCTGCTCGCGAATCTTGGGTGGGTAACCGAAGCGCGTTGTAGGTGAAACCAGACACCAGTGTAGCCGGGTAAACAGCATTGGAAAGGCTGCTCGTTACACTTGTCAAATCCCCAATGGTGTCATAGGTGTAACCGATGGTAAGACCGTTGTCTCCGTCGTACAGAGACAGACGGTCTCCTCTGAAGTCATAGGTGTATCCAAGGTGAGTGGTGCTGTGGCCACAAGACAGAGGAGCACAGGATTACGTGTCGATCACCCTGCCCATCGAATCGTAACTTAGGCCCTTTTCTGCTTGCACTGTTCCACCAGAGGTTTGTACGTAGCCAGTGGTTAGCCGCCCCTTGCCGTTGGTTAGCTGATTACCCCAAAGCGATGATTGATCGTAACCGTAGGTGATGGGGTTGTAAGAACTGTCGCTGAACGTTATCCCAGTCACACGGTGCATTGCATCGTATGCGTAAGTAGTGACTTTGTTTCGGGCATCCGTTGTTTGGTACAACTGTCCCGGCGTATTGTCGTATGAGTAAGTGGTAGTCCCGGTTTCCGGATAGGCCGCACTAGTCCGTCTGGACAAGCCATCGTACGCAAATGATCGAGTCTGCCCGCTATAGTTGATGGTTTGCAGGTTAGAAAGAGGATCGTATGCCAACGATTCTTCAAAACCATTAGCCGGAATGTCCAGGTTTGCGCCGGACGAGTCTTTGCAAGCAGAAACCGTCGCATTAGTTCCAAACTGCGTCGGGGAATTGATTCCGTCGCAAACGTAAAGCATTCTGCCGAGGCCATCGTATTGGTAAATGCGATTCAAGCCATAGATGCCAGAAACCTGCACCGCCCGGTTGGTGTAGGTAGAAGTAACCGCACTGCCATCCGGGTTAGACACCTGCTTAACACGCCCAAGAGCATCGTACGTGTACGTAGTCAATCCGTAAGTGGGGTCGGAGGTAGACAAATAAGGATTGGAAACCGTATACACCTGCCCAAGGTTGTTGTATGTGGTGTTCTGCCACCCATAAGTGTCCGTTTCGAATGTGGTCGGCCTTCCCACGCCATCCACATAGGAGTAACCCGTCAGCGACGTGCTGGCTGTAGCCGCTTTGGTCCAATATGTGTACCAAGGGTAATTGGTGCCGGTGTGGTAGACGTAGGTGTCTACGTGAGAGTTTGAATCAGGATACGTAATCTGAGTTAAACGATACAGCGGGTCGCTGTAGGCAAACGTTGTTGCCCTCCCGTTCACATCTGTGCGCGAAGTAACCACACCACCATTGCAATCCCATGCCTGTGAATCCGAGCCGACTGATGACAAAGGATACGTAGTCCCAGCAGGCACCATGCCATTGCAACTGAAACTATTAAACGTCGTGACGGCCCCGTTGGGCCCCGTTACAGAAGACAGTACCCCCGCCGCCGCTCCATTCGCTCCGTACCCGAAAGATGTTGTTAGCCAAGTATTTTCTGTTGCACCCGTCCACCTAGAAACTGAAGCCGGAGTGCCGTCGTTGTTGTACGAAATCTTGGTTCTAGCCAAGTCTGCGCCTGCGGAGTTCTCCGTGTGGCTGTAGCAAGGCGTACTGTGGATGTACGTGCCGGAAGGATATGCGGCGCAGGTACTGCCATTCCAAGACTGCCCGTAGTTAGTGAACGATTGAGCGGTCGCCGTGGTGGCGCCAAAATCGTAAGCAGCGGTGTACGTAACGTTCCCATACGTGGCGTCGAACTTGGTCTGAATTTCGTTGTATGACGAAGTGCCCAGCGATGTGTACACGTCCGTCTCGGTAATCGGCAAACTGGGAATCGTAGATGGCGCGGGGCAATTGGTCCGTGACGGCGGAGCCGATCCGTTGCTGCCGTAGCATGTGGTCACGGTTTTCAGCACAGTGCTGGTCCCTTGATAATAGATAGCCTGCGTCTGATATTCGCCTGAAAAACTGTGGACCGTCTTGTTGCTTGCCGCGTCGGTCTCAGTAACCGTGAAATTGCCCGCCGTGCCGCTGGTGTTTGAGTTGACGTAGGTCCAAGTGCCGTTGTTGCCGTTGTTGTCGTTGACGGTACGGGTTAAAGTCGGAACCACTTGGCTCGAACAATTGACTCCGTTGTTGCTTCCTCCGGAATACGCGTATGTCACAGACCCGCCTGAAGGATACGTTATCTTCTGTATACGTCCGGTCACGTAATATAATCCGTTCGAGTCCTTCTGCCCGCTGTATCCAGGCGTGGTTTCGTAAGTGAGCGTGAATGCTCCCCCACCGACGACGCTGACGCTCGTAGGAAAGTAAAGGCCCGAAAGATCGATCTCGGCGACACCGGAACAACCAAATACGGTTTTCTGGTGGTAGGCCGTGTATTGAACAGTGACGCCATCACTGCTGCTTCCATCGCCTCCTAGGTACGTGTATGTGTCCGGCGCAGGGACGCCGCCTAACACTTCTGTCAGAACGGTCGTGTTCAACGAATCAGTGTACGTTGCAGTGCTGCCATTCCAAGTCACACTCTCTTTTGCACCATCCGGGTCGGTCACCACCGGGTTGTAAGGGTTATTGGCGACCTCGATGCCGGATCGGTTCCAGACAGAGAAATTCGAAACTTGCATGGTGTAGCCCGAGCCGTCGGTGGTCACCCCGGTTGCGGGAGGCGTGTCACAATGATCATTATCGACCTTTATGGTCGAAGGTAGAGGGTGGGCTGTGCCGAACGAGTCGATGACGGCAAAATTGTAACTTTCCGTATCCTTGGTGTCACTTCCGCAGGTAATGGTCCGTGTGGAGGATGTAAGTCCTGTTCCGATCAAACGTTCCCTGCCCACTAGCGTGAAGTTGTATAAGCTACTATTCGACACGGCCCATGTACGCTGATTGTGGTTGTTGACGTTATTCCAAATGTACGCGTGTGTATTCCCGTACAAGGCGAATGAAAATGGGATCTTCTCATTCTTTGATCGCACAGGGAACCTTGGCAATGCGGCGACAGCTGCCGGCATTGGACACATTAGTTCTCACACATTTCGTCACACTCATCGCACGTGGTTGGATTCGGTCGGTACGCCAGTTGGTGTGCAGCAGAAATTGATGCGGCATGCTGACATCCGCACCACGATGAACATCTACGGCGATGCTGCGACGGCTGACATGAGAGATGCACACGAAAAAGTGGTCAGGCTTGCTTTACCACCCATTGAACGGCAGGGAAAACGGCAGGTGGTCTAGGTAAGTGCTTTAAGTTCTGGGGTGGGAGACGGGAATCGAACCCGCAACGTCCGGAGCCACAGTCCGGTGCTCTGCCAGTTGAGCTACTCCCACCGCGTACTTGCGATTATAACAATTTCGGAGAGAGTGCCGTTGGCAATCGCGCCGGCGGCTTTCGCACTACGCGCCAGATCCTTCGGGACTTCGTCCTTCAGGATGACGGCGGCAATGAGAATGTCAGCTAGCCTCGTCCTACGCCGACGTACTCGAATCCCATGGCGCGCAGGCGGACGGAGTCGAGCAGGTTTTTCGTATCCACGATGAGCGGACGGCGAAGCACTTGCTTGATGCGGTTGAAATCGAGACCACGAAATTCCGGCCAACCGGTGCCGACCACCAAAGCGTCCACGCCTTCGGCCGCTGCATACGGAGACTCGCAGTAAAACACGGATCCATTCAGTTCGAGGCGCGCGTCCGGCAGGGCGACCGGATCGTAGGCTCGCACCCGCGCACCTTGAGCAATCAGGTTCTTGGCCAGACGCACCGACGAAGAACCAGCGACAGAATTGGTGTTGGGCTTGAAAGCCAATCCCAGAATTCCCACGTCCTTATTCTGAACCGACTGGACGCACTTCGAAATCTTTTCGATCACCTGATCGGCCAGGCCGTGATTCACTTCGCGCGCGGCACTCAATACCTTGAGCGACACTCCGTTACGCTGGGCCAAGTCGGCCAGCGAATCCATATCGGACTCCGCGAACAAACCACCCATCCCGGCTCCGGGCTGCAGGCAGCGGGGCGCGATCTTCTTGTCCAAACCTAAAGCGAGCGAGAGGCTGACTGCGTCCGCGTTCACCCGTTCACACAAACTCGCCAGCTCGTTGATAAAAGAAATCTTGGTGGCCACAAAAGCCGTTGCCGATTCCCGCACCAGTTCGGCCGTCTCGTGATTGGTCACGATCACGGGAACGCCGCGCATCACCAGGGAATGGAAAATCTGTTTGAGGGCCAGCACTGCATCGTTCGAATCGGTGCCCAGAATGATGCGGTCCGGCCAATTGAAATCCTCAATCGCGCACCCCGGCGTAAAAAACATGGGCTGCGAAACGACTGTGGCCCGCAAGCCAGCCTCGGCAATCCGTTTCTCAACCGCTGACGCCGTGCCAACCGGTACAGGAGTCACGATTGTGAGGATCGAAGGCTTCGGGGCCGCCCGCGCGATGCGAATCGCCAGATCGGTCAGATGCTGCGGGCTGTCCTCGGCGAGAAAAATGACCTGCGCCTTGCGGGCAAAGGATTCGATGTCTGTGGAATACGCCAGCCGCCCCGAGCGTACGTTACGTTTGATGACTTCGGTAAGGTTCTTTTCGTGAAACGGGACGTTGCCCTGGGCCATCGCGACCATCTGGGAGCTATCGGGATGGCAACAGCTGACGGGGGTGCCGAAGTCCGCCAGACAGGCGGAAACGACTGTACCTAAGTACCCTGCTCCGTAGACCCCAATCTGCATGAAACCTCCAGAAGCCACTCTGAATTCGCTGGGGGAAGGGTGCCCGAGGCGGCTTGCACAGCGAGTCCAACTTCTTGTTTACGCTCGCCTTGAGTGCTTAGCAACGCACGGGAGGGATTTGTACTTAGGGACATGACCTACCGATGGAAGCGGGAATCTGGACAATCGGAAGGTCACGTGGAGGGCGGAAAAGTGTTAAGCTGGCGCGACGTTCCCTTCTCCCCTGTGACGTCATTTCTCCTCATTGTCTTGACGTCATCCTGAGGGACTTTCAGTCCCGAAGGATCCTGCGCGGAGTACGAAAACCCCCGGCCACTCCCCATTTCACGGGCGGACCAGGGAGCGGCCCAGCGGGATTCCAGCCAGGTCCACCCAACGATTCTGTTCCTGCTCACGTACGAAGGTGAGCTCGTTTAGCGGGATATGGCGGCTGCCCTCGAACATCGCCCAACGGTCTCGGGCGAAAATATACGCCTGCTGTGCCAATTCCTCGCTGCTGACTTTCACGATCGTCAGGTGCGGCATGTACGGCCACTCCTCGACGGAGGCGAGCGCCTGAGTGTTCAATCGATCGTGCAGTTCGTGCATGCGGTGGGCGCCGTGGGCCACCCGGATGAAAACCGTTGGAGTGACGGGCACGAAAGTTTCGACATCCCCGAGAGTGACCTCGAAAGGCTGAGCCTGACTGCAGATGTCTTCGAGAGTCTCCAGCGCCGCCAGTTCCCCACCCTGCAACCGGCGAGGAGGAAGGATGGTCACATGAGCGGGCAGATGGGGTAGATCGGGATGAAGTTCCTGCCGGAGGTTCTCAACAAATTCCCCGACGGCATTCCTAACGTAAGCCACCAGGGCATAACGGGGATTTTGCATGTCAACCCCAAATTATACCTCCGGAAGCGAGTGGCGTGGGTTACAACTGATCGAAAGCGGTCAGCTATAATCGAAGAAGTCGGGGCGTAGCGCAGCCTGGTAGCGCACCTGCCTTGGGCGCAGGGGGTCGTAGGTTCAAATCCTATCGCCCCGACCAATATCCCCTGCTGCATCA
>Ga0210405_10002087_pt1 | contig 21212 bp, 20 predicted proteins | sample IncBWH11MmetaG_FD_155492 | JGI IMG/M metagenome (GOLD analysis project Ga0210405, IMG submission 155492) | Forest soil microbial communities from Barre Woods Harvard Forest LTER site, Petersham, Massachusetts, United States - Inc-BW-H-11-M | ecosystem: Environmental > Terrestrial > Soil >... | reverse complement strand
AGATGGGAGCGTTTCAGGCGCCACGGCTGGAGCGCTGGTGGCCGCCTGGGTAGTCTTGCTGGTGGCCTTAATTTTTATTCTCTTGTTGGTATGGCGAAAAGCACAGCGAGGCGATTTTTCCGCTCTCTTCGGCCACTGATTCAGAGCAGGGGCGCCTGACGGAGTATAGCAGGTAGAAGACAAATTGGCTCTTGCAGCAGGCCAATATCTGGTAGAATTGGCCGAAGGTGAGAGACAATGCTGCCACTCCATCTCCAGCCACAAAGCCACGTTCCGCTGTACATCCAGCTTCGCGACCAATTGCGCGCCCTCGTGCATGCGGGCGATTTGCGCACGGGCGACCGCATTCCGGCCAGCCGTGAGCTGGCGACCATGCTTGGCGTGCACCGCACCACGGTGGCGAACGCTTACGCCGAATTGGAATCGGAAGGGCTGATTCAGGGGCACGTCGGGCGCGGCACGTTTATCAAGGGAAACGGCAATGGATTGAAGATCACGCCGCCGGCGCCTCCGGTGCTGAATGGAAACGGCGGCATCCGGTGGGAACTGCTGTTCGCCGATGAGCGCGGCGATGAGGTGCTCAGCCGGCTCATGGCGAATGTGCCGGAAAATGCGCTTTCTTTTGTGATGGCGCGGCCGGCGCAGGAATTCTTTCCCATCGAAGAGCTGCAGACTTGCGTAAACGCTGTGCTGCGGCGCGAAGGTTCGGAAGTGTTGAGTCTTGGTCCATCGGACGGCTATCCGCCGTTGAAAGAGGCGCTGCTCGAACTGCTGCATCATGACGGCATCGCGGCCAAGGATGAAAACCTGCTGATCACGGATGGATGCCAGCAGTCCTTCGATCTGATCAGCAAAGCGTTTGTGCGTCCGGGCGATTCGGTGATTATGGAAAACCCGACGTATCCCGGAGCGGTGGCGATTTTCCATGGAGCGCGGGCGCGGTGCCTGAGCGTGCCAATCAACACGCACGCAGAGCCGGAGGCGCCCCTGGGTCTGGATCTGGAAGCGCTGGAGGCGACGCTGGCGGCCAATCGCGTGAAGCTGATTTTGCTCACGCCGGATTTCCAAAATCCGACGGGAACGTCGATGCCGCTGGCATCGCGGCGCAAGCTGCTGGAACTGGCGGGGCGGCATCAGGTTCCGGTGGTGGAGGACCACATCTATGCGCGCCTGCATGCGCGAGAGGAACGCGTTCCTTCGCTGAAGCAGCTTGACCGTTCGAACCTGGTGATTCATATCGACAGCTTCGCGAAGGTAGCGTTTCCTGGTTTGCGGGTCGGATGGATTGTCGCTCCGGCGGCGGCGATTGAACGATTGCGAGTGGTGAAGCAGACTACTGATCTGCATACGGACCAATTGGCGCAAGCCACGCTGGCGGAATTTCTGCGGCGCGGACTCTTCAGCAAGCACGTCGCCAAGATGCGCAAGGTTTACGGTGCACGGCTGGCGGCGCTGGACGAAGCGCTACGCAAGCACATGCCCGAGGGAACGCGCTGGACTCGGCCGGAAGGCGGGATGTGCTTGTGGCTGGAGCTGCCGCTGGGATTCGACGCCAGCGAATTGCTGATCCACGTGAAAGAGCGGGGCGTGCTGTTTGCACCGGGACGGTATTTCTACGTGCAAGCGCCGTTGCCGAATACGCTGCGGCTGGGATTCGCGAGCCTGGATGAAAAGCAGATTGCGCGGGGCGTGGCCACCTTGGCGGAATTACTGAAGATTGAAATGCGCAAGCGGCAGCGCGGCGTGCGACGTGCGGAGCGGAGCAGGGTGGCGCTGGTTTGAAAGAGGAAGTTGAGGAGGTAAACGAGGTTAAGGAAGTAAGGGAAACTTGGGCGAGGGAGCGAAAACTTTGAGCGAGACGATTACGCTGGCGCCGAATCCGGTGAACAAGTGCTTTGGGTGCGGCGGGGCCAATGCCGGGGGGATGAAGCTAACGTTCGAGCAGGACAACGTGAACCGGCGAATTGTTGGGAAGTTTGTGCTGGGCGAGAGGTACCAGGGCGGCGGAGGATTTGGGCATGGTGGAATCATCGCGGTGCTGCTGGATGAAGCGATGGGTAAGGTCTGCCGGTTCCGGGAAGTGCGAGCTGTGACGGCGGAATTGATGGTCGAGTATTTGAAGCCGGTCGATGTGATGAAAGAAATTGAAGTGGCGGGATACGAGACGGAGATCAAGGGAAGAAACATTTTTATGAGCGGAGAGATTCGTGATACCGCTGGCGCGGTTCTGGCGAGGGGCAAGGCGCGGTTTGTGATTATCGCGCCGAAGTAAGAAGAGTTTTGATGGAGAGAGACCGCCACGAATTTCAAGGAGCGAGAGGAGAAGCGACATGGACGTGAAAAAGGTGAATGGCAGCGGCAACGGAAGCAAAGGCTCGAATGAGTGGCGCGTGAAAGTCGGCCTGGCGGAAATGCTCAAGGGCGGCGTGATCATGGACGTCACGAACGCGGAGCAAGCGAAGATCGCAGAGAAGGCTGGCGCGTGCGCGGTGATGGCGCTGGAGCGCGTGCCTTCCGATATTCGCAAAGAGGGCGGAGTGGCGCGCATGGCGTCGATCAAAGTGATCCGCGAAATCATGGCCACGGTGACGATTCCGGTGATGGCCAAGGTGCGCATCGGACACTTCGCGGAAGCGGATGTGCTGCAAGCGCTGGAAGTGGATTTTATCGATGAGAGCGAAGTGCTGACGCCTGCCGACGAAGAGAATCACATTTGGAAGCACGATTACCGGGTGCCGTTTGTTTGCGGAGCGCGGAACCTGGGTGAAGCGCTGCGGCGGATCGGGGAAGGCGCGGCGATGATTCGAACGAAGGGCGAAGCGGGTTCCGGGAACGTGGTGGAAGCGGTGCGGCACATGCGGGCAATCGTGAGCCAGATGAAGAAGCTGACGACCATGCGCGACGACGAGTTGATGCGCGAAGCGAAGGAACTGGGCGCGCCGCTGGAATTGGTTCGGCAAATTGCGAAGACCGGCAAGCTGCCAGTGCCAAATTTTTCGGCGGGCGGGATCGCGACTCCGGCGGACGCGGCGCTGGTGCGGCGCCTGGGCGCGGAGGCGGTGTTCGTGGGGTCGGGAATTTTCAAGTCCAGCGATCCGGAGGTGCGGGCGAAGGCAGTGGTGAAGGCGGCGACGCATTTCGAGGATGCGAAGATCGTGCTCGAAGCTCACGAAGAGCTGGGCGAAGCCATGCGGGGATTGGACGTGCGTCAGATGGAAGAGAAAGACATGCTTTCAACGCGGGGATGGTGAAGAAAAGTTCTCCGTTGCCAATAATCCGTTTTCAGTCGAACACGGTGGCGTAAAAAAAGTTCGACTGGGTTGTATTTCGCTTTTCAAAGAAACCGTGATTCGGGAATGAGAATGGGAGCCAGTGAATTGAAGATTGGGATTCTGGCGGTGCAGGGTGACTTTGAGGCCCACGCGGCGATGCTGGCGCGGCTGGGGGTGGAGTCGATGGAGGTGCGGACTCCCGCGCAACTTGAGGGCTGCGACGGGTTGATACTGCCGGGTGGCGAGAGTACGACGCAGTTGCAGTTTTTGCGGGAAGAGGGATTGGCGGAGGCCATCGAGCGATTCGCGGAAGAAGGCGGTGCGATTTTCGGGACGTGCGCCGGAGCTATACTGCTCGCCACGGAAGTAGAGAATCCGCGGCAAGATTCCTTGAAGCTATTGGACTTGACCGTGCTGCGAAATGGATATGGGCGGCAAATTGCCAGCGATGTGGTCAGCGGCCCGACCAAATTGAAGAAGGAACCGCTGGAAATGGTTTTTATTCGCGGCCCGATCATTGAGCGGGCGGGGCCAGACGTGGCCGTTCTCGCGGAATACGCCGGAAAGCCTGCGCTGGTGCAGCGGGGCAATATTTTGGCGGCGACGTTCCATCCGGAATTGACAGACGACACCACCGTGCATGAACATTTCCTTGGGCTTGTCGCGGCGGGGACGAAACAAGCGGCGGGCAGCGCGAAGTCCTAATCGTGGAAAAAGAAAAGAAGGCAGATACTGAGGCGCGGCAATCCCGGCGGACGAGAGTTCTCTTTGTGTGCGTGGGGAACGCGTGCCGCAGCCCTATGGCGGAAGCTATCGCGCGCTATGACGCCGCGGACGTGATCGAAGCGGCCAGCGCGGGTTTGAGTCCGATGGGGACGATTGCCGCGCAGACCAAGGAAACGCTCACGCTGAACGGCTACTCCGCCGACGGGTTGACTTCCGATGTTCTCACGCGCGAAGCCGCCGATGCCGCGGACATCATCATTAACATGACCGGCAGGCAAAGGGATGAATCTTATTGGGAGCAGGAGAAAGTCGAGGATTGGATCGTGCAGGATCCTTACGGCGCTTCGTCGGAAACGTATCAGCGGGTGTTCGAGGGCATCAAGCGACGCGTGAATCAACTGGCGCTGGGGCTGAGAGAAAAGCGCGAACACAGAACAAGAGCACAATAGGAGTGGCGTTGCGACGGGAAAAAACGAGCGTATCGCAGGAAGATTACCTGAAGGCCATCTGGGAGATGCTGGAAGAGGATCACACGCCCATCAGCGCGCGGCTGGCCGAGGAATTGAATGTGACGCCTCCGGCGGTGACGGCGGCGCTGAAGCGCATGACGCGAGACGGGCACGTGCGCGTGGAGCGCAGCGGGCGGATCGACCTGACGCAAAAGGGTCGCAAGCGTGCGGAACATCTCGCGCTGAGGCATCAGCTCGCCGAGATGCTGTTGACGGAAGTGATCGGACTTTCGTGGGCAAAGGCGCACGACGAAGCGGAGCGATTGGAACATGCGATTTCTCCGGAAGTGGAAGCGCTGCTGCTCAAGCGTTTTGGCGACAAGAAGAGCTGCCCGCACGGCGTGCCGATGCGCGGAGGCATCGCGCAGTTGCGGAAGCAAGGCGCGGTGCTGCTCGCGGATTTGCGGGCCAAGGAAGCGGGCGAGATTGTTTGCGTGTACGAGAAGGATGCGCAGTTTCTGCAATTTCTGGAAGGGCTGCGCTTGCGCCCTGCAACAACCGTCGAGGTGTTGAAGCGCGAGTACGACGAAACGATGACACTGCGTTCCAATGGGAAGACGATGCACCTTGGCAAACCTGCCACGAGCCGCATCTGGGTACGGCGTCTCAGCGCATAAGAGGCGAGTTGTAGGTTCTTAGTTCTGCGTGTTTGGTTTTCAGCCTGCCGGTAATTTCCGTCCTTAGTAAGAACCATTAGCGCATTTCTGCATCGATGGATCGGAGGCGAAGGCTGATTATTTGCGTCCGTCAAGGAGGGCTTTGAGGCGGGCGTAGCCGGCGCGGCTGACGGGCAAGCGCGTGCCGTCAGCTAGAATGGCGAGGCGGCTGTCTTTGCCGTAGGGCTCGATGCGGGCGACGCGTTCCAGATTTACGATGTAAGAGCGGTGGATGCGCACGAAGCTGTTTGGATCGAGGCCGGCTTCGAGGCCGGCGATGGTTTGTTGCTTGAGATGCTTTTTGCCCTGAGTGGCCAGGGCGACGTAGTCGTCCTGGGCTTCGGCGTAGTCAAGTTTTCCAACTGGGATTAGCGTGACCTTGGTGCCGTCTTTCACCACCAGGCGTTCGAGGAATTGTTGAGGTGGCCGCGCGGCGGCGGCGAGTTCGTGCGCGGCGGGCATTTTTTCACCGAGGCGGTTTTTCGCGCGTTCGACGGCTGCATCGAAGCGCCCTTTCCCGATGGGTTTTAGTAGATAGTCGACGGCGTGGACGTCAAAGGCGCGCATCGCATACTGGTCGTAGGCGGTCACAAAGATGACGGGCATGTCGGTGCCGATCAGTTCCAGTACATCGAACCCGGTGAGTTTGGGCATTTGCACGTCGAGGAAAATGAGATTGGGCTTGTGCTCCGCGACGGCCTTGACGGCCTCCATGCCGTTGGCGCATTCGGCGGCGACTTCGATCTCCGGATGAGATTGCAGATACTCGCGGATGACGTGGCGCGCTAGCTCTTCGTCATCGACGATGAGGGCCTTCCATCGTTTGTCCTGGCCAGGGCTCACGTTTTTTCCTCGCTTTCCGCCGGAAGATCCAAACTGATTTGAAAAAGTTCGCCTTCAGTACTTACGCGAAGGCTGGCCTCTTTTCCGTAGCGGGCCTCGAGACGTTGTTGGACGTTTTTCAGTCCCATGCCTCCGGAGCGACGCGGGGGAGCTTCCGGGTCCCATGAATTTTCGACGAGGATGGACAAGCGCCCGTTCTGTCGTTGCACGGCGAGGCGCACGTCGCCGCCTTCGGGGAGAGCGGCGATGCCATGTTTGACGGCGTTTTCGACGAGCGGCTGCAGCAACAATGGCGGCAGCAGGCAGACTTTGGAATCCTCTTGAATCTCCTCGTGCATCTTCAATCGATCACCGAAACGAACTTGCTCAATCGCCAGATATTTTTGAAGCAGCTCCAGCTCGTCAGAAAAGCGCACTAGATTTTTTTCGCCCAAGCCGAGAGTTAACCGTAAGAAATCACCAAGCAAGACACACATATCACGCGCCCGCGCCGGGTCGATACTGGTCAAGGCGCTGATGGAATTAAGGCTGTTGAACAAAAAGTGCGGATTCACCTGGGCTTTCAAGGCCTTTAGCTCGGCGTCGCGAGCAAGGACGCGCGCTTCGATCGCCTGCGCTTCCGCGCGGCGCGAGTCTTCCATGGCGATCAGCACATAGTGGAAAGCGACTGAAAGCAGGTAGAGAAGGACGCCGACGGTGAAGATGGCGTTAACCTGCGGCTCGAATTGGTGCTTGATAGCAGCGAATTTTTCGGGGCTGAGAACGGCGTAGGCGAGCGCCGCGCCAGCCTGAGTCCAAACGAAACTCATGAATCCCGCAGCGATCAAATGCGTCAGCAGCAGGCGGATGAAACTGACTTTACCCAAGGGAGTGGCGCGGCAGGGGTACCAGGCCGAGAGACAGAGGAGAGCGTAGAACAGAAAGACGGCCATAGCGAGGACAGTTGCTTGCAGCCAACTGAGCGTCCCGCGGGTGACCAGGACGTAGATCGAAGTGGCAGTGAGCGGGACCCAAGCGAGCAGGTAAAGTCCCAGGCGGTTACGAGTGAGGAGCGGGTGCATCGGGCGGGCTCAGTTCTTGATTTCCAAACCACCAAAGATGACGGCGCCGGTGATCACCAGCGTTTTGGGGTTGGGATTTGCGGGATCATTCACGCGGGCGGTGCGCGTCTTGTCTTCGATTCCACCGAAAATGGGCGCCCCGCGGAAGGCCACCTGCCAGGAGGAGGGCACGCGAACTTCCACGCCGCCGAAGATGGCGGTGATTGCCAAGATGGCCTCGTTCGCCTGCATATTGGCTTCGGTGAGATCGAGTTCGACGCCGCCAAAGATGGCGGTGACATCCCCGCCTTGGAAATCCTGGCTGGTCATCCGGCGCTCGAGACCTCCGAAGACGACGGCCTCGTTGAGCGTGGTGCGCGGATCGCTGCCTGCGGGCGAAACTTCGGCGCGCCTCTTTCTGGCGTCCAGGGCGTTCCACATCAGCAGCAGGCCGGCGGCGATCAGGAGGAACGGCCAGAAATCACCCCATCCGAAGTGCGAAAGGCCCAACTGATTGAATTGTAGAATGACGCCCGCAAAGAGCAGGATGATGCCCCAGAAGCGGCGCTCGGGAGACCTGAAATTGACCACCCCGGCAAAGATCAGCACCAGGGGCCAAAAGCGCCAGAGGCGGTCGAAGGAGATTATTCCGAGGTGATCGAGAAGCATGGCAACGCCGAATAATGTCAGGATCACGCCCCAAGCGAGGCTTCCCCCGTAGGGGCGGCTTCCAAGACCGAGGCCGACGACCATGGGGGGGCGCCGCCCGGTGATGCGATCGCGGATCTTGCCGTGGATCTTGTCGCGAAGCTCTTCAGCGAGCTTTTGCGGGTCGAATTTGTTTTCGTCGCTCACACCGTTCTCCGGTCAGGACCGCCGTGGATTTCCAGATCAGCGCCGATCCGTTGCGGCGCGAAGCCCTCGAGAACCGAACTGCGCAATAGTAGCGCGCCGATGAAGATCGGGAGCAGCGGCCAGAATGATACCAAGATCCGCAGGAGAGTCGGGAAAAACCCGGCGTGGTCGAAGGTATAGGCTTGCAAGGCATGCAAACCCAGGAGGCCGAGCACCGGCAGGATTTGCGGAGCTTCCGCGGGAGCCCCGACCGCGTAGCTGATTTGGGCGGCGACTCCATCCAGGTTGACGAAGAGAAGGAGGAGACCGAGCGCGAAAATGCCCGCGCCCGCTATGGATTTCAGGGTCCTAGAGGATGTCTGCCGGGGTGTCATGTTGTCCTCCTGAAAGGCGATTTCCTTGCGACATGGCGAGAATAGAGGCGCCTCCAGAGGGGTGCATCAGAGATTCGGCCAGGAGAGGTGATTTACCGGCAAATGGCGGTCCCTGAAGGGGGAGTGGGGCAGCGAGAAACCGCCTCCTCCCGCAGGAGGCGAATAAGAACGCTTGCAAAATTACTACAAAGGGACTACGGTATGCGGCACGCGTTGGGATATCCACCTGCACACGCTCGTCCCCAGCTTGCCAGGAGATACGGAATGACCGCATCCATGGGCAGAGCCATCCACAAAAATGCCGAACGATGGCGCTGGACGCTATATGTGGCGCTGGCGATCGCCGGGGCATTGCTGACTTTCGTCGGCGCCCGCGCGCAGCAGAAGGCCACGGACGACGCCACGTTTCGCAAACTCATCGACGGCTTTTGTACGGCTTGGAGCACTGGGAATGCGGAAGCTCCGGCAAAGTTCTACGCCAAGGATAACGGCCTGGTTTTCTACGATGTCGCTCCGTTCCAGTATCACGGCTGGAAGGAATTTCACGACGGGGTGCAGAAGGAATTCCTGGACAACGCCTCGGAGATCAAGCTGACGGCGGGCAAGGAGCTGAAAGTGACGCGCCGCGGCATGATCGCCTGGACCATTGTGCCGATGCATTTGTTGGAAAAATCAAAGAACGGTAAGACTACTGAAATGGACCTCCGGTACACCGGGATTTGGGAGAAACGCGGAGCAAGCTGGGTTCTCGTGCACGACCATCTCTCGGCGCCGGCGGCCGAGAATTAGAGTCTTGACGAAGAGGGCTGGGCGATTCGCCCATTGCGCAAGAACATGTTCAAGACAATGCAGTATTACTGGAATGCAGCGCGTGGCTATCGATTCAATCCGTGGAAGAGCCCGTACATTCGTTGGCGGTTTGAGACCTTCCTCGGGAAAGAGGCCGCCAATTTGACGGCCCGCAAGTTCTTTCGACTCGCCTGGAAGTACCGCGACCACATGGAACGGTTTGTGGATTGGGCCGCGGAGAGACAGCGTTTTCAGCGCCGCCGGCATGCCTGAATCTGGAATCACATGCCTTTAGCAAATTCGGATAATGGGTCACGAGAACTAGCTAAATTCCTAGCTCCGCGCCCAAGTCCGAAGGTTTGCGCGGCAATGCTAAACGCGAATGTGGAATCCAAGGACCAAACGCCACCTATCCGATGCTCAAGGAGAGTGCCGGCTCCTGATTATTTGGGCTGCTGAACGGGTTTGTCCGACGTTTTCTGATTTTTGTTTGGCTTCTGAGCGGGTTTGTCGAACGCTTTCTGGTTTTTGTCGGGCTTCTGTTGCTGCTGGCCCTTTTGCTCCTGCCCCTTCGGTCCAGCTTGTTTTCGCTGATCCTCCTGACCAGTGACCGTGGACGGGCGATTCGCCGGATTACTGCTTGTAGCTGGCGGCGCGTTTTGAGACTTGGCGTCGCTCGGTTTGCTCTCCGCTGCAGGCGCTTGGTTCCTCGACACCGGAGCCAGAGCCTGTACCGGAGCCGATTGATCCTTTCGCGCGTTGTCCTTTTGAGGAACTGCGGGTTGCGACGGCGTCTGGGAATTTGCTTTGACTTCAGACTTGTTCGTGACGTTGGTGATTTGCGGTTGGATTGCATGCTCCGGCTGGTTGACCGATGGAGCGCGCATGTCGCGGACAGGGCCGTTCTGCTGATTCGTCGGCTTTGCCTGCTCGGGCGATGTCACTGTGCCTACGGGCTTACTTGGGCTGTCTTTTTCCGGATGGGCAGCCTCAGCGTGCTGGTTTTGCTTTGCGTCACTCTGGCGCGGCTGGCCTGGGTTTGCGCCTGTTTGGTTACCCCCCACTGCGACCGGCGGAGCTATCGGCTTTGCCTGCACGGGCGATATCACTGTGCTTACCGCGGGCTTACTTGGGCTGTCTTTTTCCGAATGGGCAGCCTCAGCGTGCTGGTTTTGCTTCGCGTCACTCTGGCGCGGCTGGCCTTGGTTTGCGCCCGTTTGGTTACCGCCAAGTGCGACGGGCGGAGCTATCTTCACTACCGGCCCAACTGCTTGCGGGAGATGCTGCTGCACCTGCTGGCGCTGGACCTCCGATGCGGAAACCGGGTGGCCGCCGTTCTGTTGAATCATCTTCTGCTGCACCGCGAAGGAAACGGGCTGTGGCGGAGGGGCCACTTTGGCGACGACCGCCCGATTCAGCGTGCTATCCGGAGGCTTTGGCACGTTCACCGCCGGTGCAGCGGTGCCGGCCACGCTCTTTGCCTGCGGCGCCACGACCATGTTATTTGTGCCCACCTTTGCGACAGCGAGCTGCTTCGCATCCACCTGAACCGCCGCTTTAGCAACCGGTTGCGCAGACGTAAAGGCGCTCTGCGGCACGGCAGTAATAGCCCCCGGCGCAGTCTTGTTGACGTATGTCACGTTCGTGACGTTGACGTTCGTAACGCTCGTGTTGTTGTTGACGACATTCGTGACGTAGGTATTCGTGACCGTCGTGTTCGTCACGTTTACGTTGGTCACATAAGTCGGGCTAACTCGGTAAGGGGGAACGTAGACTTCTCGAGGACCTAGCGCGAACCACGCCACTCCTCCTTCATTGCTCAAGCCGAGCCGCGGCGAGCCGACCCATGCCACCAGCGCAGGAGCATACACCGGACGTGCCGCGACGCTGTCCGCAGTCGCAACCGGTCCTGGGCACCATGCCCAAAACCCATTCACGTAGGCCCAGCGGCCATAGTGAAATGGAGCAAAACCCCAGGGCGCATCGTCAACCCACGTCCAGCCCCAGGGCGAAACCCAGGCCCAATGGCCGTTGTGATAGGGAGCCCATCCGGCGGCAACCGCAGTGGGCACCCACACGTCACCGTACTGCGGCACGTGCCGCCACTCGCCGTAATCGTCGAGATCCTCATAGCCGATCACGTCGCGCGAGACGTAGCGGACGGATTGCGCGTGTTCTTCGCGGCGATCTTGATTCCGGCACCAATCGTCAAAATCATCCGTGCCTTGGATGGATTCTATGTCTTGTGAGATTTCATCTATCCCGGTAAAGGTGCCTGCCTGTCCGGAGCGGACCGTAAAAGCCAGACCACCGGCAGTCACTTCGCCTTCGCCCCCGCGGACGGTCACCGCAGTCATATCGCCAGCCTCGCTCACATCCAAGCGGTAATTGCCTGGGCGCAGAAGAGATAGCGCGAGATTCGGAGTGTCTACCTCGAATGATTCGTCTTCGTCAAGGCGGCGCAGATGAATCTGAATGCTCCCTTCATTGAGCCGGATCTGGGTGATGTGGTCATTGAGATTCAGGAACGAGAACCCTGTGGTGCTGTTCAGGCGAATCTTGGCGGAATCCGTGCCCAATTCGGCGCGTCCTCCTTCATCGGCCCAGAGCTTATCTCCGGTTGTCATAGGGCGATTCAAACTGGGGTAACTCCAGTCGTCCGTGCCTGCAGGTTCGAACGAAACCCGGCCTCTTATGTAACGCAACTGAGCAACGCGGCTTGGCGGGTCGTCATCGTTGGCTGGCAGCGTCTGGGGACCGGCCCCATTCGTGGGCCGATCTGCGGCGTAAGTCACGCCGGAAGAGATTGGCGAAGGCGCTGTTTGCGGCGAAAAGTCGGCCGTCTGCTGATCGTTCGCTTCCGTCAGGCTTTTGCGCAAACGTGCTGCCTCGAAGCGGAATTTCTGAGCCTCTGTCCGGAATCTATCCGCATCAATCGCATTGGTGCTGCGGCCCGCAACACCATTTCTTCCAGGCTGCGGTACTTGTGCCGCTACGTACTCTTCTTGCCGCGCGTCGAGTTCCAGTTCAGCGGATTCCCAGGCTAAATCCTTCGTCCGGGCGATCCGTTCGGCCAGCTGCTGTACGGCTCGACTGGCATACCTGTTCGCCGCTTCCCATTGGTCTGGGTCGCTGGATTGCACTTTGTTCCTGAGCAGCTCGATATTCTGGATGGCCGTCTTATACCCTTGATTTGCGGCAATCTGATACCAAGCCAGCGCCCGGCCATAATCCGGCGTCACGCCCTCGCCTTTGTCATACATATAGCCGAGATTGTTCGCCGCCCCCATGCTTCCCTGGCTGGCCGCCCTGCGATACCACATCTGCGCTTGCGTAAAGTCCGGTTCCAAGCCGAGCCCATGTTCGTACATATAACCAATATTGTCCTGGGCATCGGAGTTTCCAAGTTCGGCAGCTTTGTAATACCAGGAAAGAGCTTGGTCGTAATCCTGTTGGACTCCCAGCCCTGTTTGATAGAGATGTCCAATGTCATTCGCTGCTTGAGCGGACCCCTGGTTGGCGGCCTTCCGGTACCAGTCAAGAGCCCAAGCGAAAACTTGGGGCGCTGCTACTCCACGCTGATAACAAAAACCCACTGCATCCTGCGCGTCCGGTTGACCCTGGTCCGCCGCCTTCCTGAACCACTCAAAGGCTCGCTGGTTATCTACTCGCGTGCCGAGGCCGACGTCATATAAACGCCCGACATTATATTGCGCCAGCGGATAACCTTGGTTCGCCGCCTGGCGAAAATAATTCATCGCTCCCAAGTAGTCCTTTGGCACTCCCAGACCTCGTTCATACATCACGCCAAGCTGGTCTTGCGCTGGCGCAAAGCCCTGATCGGCTGCCGCGCGGAAGTAAGCGAGCGCCTGCTGGTAATCCCGCTCGACTCCCTGACCGTGTAACAAGCGATTCCCCAATGCAAATAGTCCGCGCAGGTCCCCGGCATCAGCGGCGGAGCGGAGGACTGCAAGATTGTCGTCTCGGTCTTGAGCGAGGGCCGATGATCCGCAGGCAAGCAGAGCCAATGCGGCAATTGCTGAGGCAAAGCGGAGTCTCATGGCTAGTTTTCTCCCCTTTTTAGAGATGGCGAGTGTTTCTGGATGATTTGATGCCTGCAGCAATCATCAAGCGCTGATTGGTTCCTCTCAATAGAACTTCACCCTGGAAAGGTATTAGTGCCTGAATTACGTCTTCCAAAATTGATTCTTGACATTTCTTGACAAGCTTGGCGTGAAGCGAGTTACTCCAATTCGCTTTGCCCGCGCGGGCGTGGCCGTCAGGAGGTATAATGCTGTTTGAGAGGAGGATCCATGGAAGAGCTGAAGATCCTCCAGAAGACGGAACATCTGCACGAGGGCCGTTGGTGGGAGGCAGAGCACAACGGAAAGGTCCACTGCTATCTCTGTCCGCGGCATTGCCACATTGGGCCCGGTCAAGCGGGATTCTGTTTTATTCGCATCAATCAAGACGGAAAACTTTATAGCCTGGGATACGGCTCGCCGGCGGCACTGCAAGTGGATCCCATCGAAAAGAAGCCGCTGAATCATTTTTTGCCGGGGACGAGCGTTTTCAGCATGGGCACGGCAGGCTGCAACATGGGCTGCTTCTTCTGTCAAAACTGGGACATCTCGAAATCGCGGTCGGATCAGGTACGTTCGCAGCATGTTCCGCCGGAAGACGTGCCGCTGCTGGCGCTGAAATACGGTTGCGATTCCATCGCATTTACCTACAACGAGCCGACGATTTGGGGCGAATACATCATCGACATTTGCAAAGAGGCTAGGAAATACGGCCTGAAAACGGTGATGGTCACGAATGGGTACATCACTTACGAGGCGTTCCACGACATTTACGATCACATCGACGGGGCCAACGTGGACCTCAAGGCCTTTACCGAGAATTTTTACGGGAAGATTACGCTGACACACCTTCAACCGGTGCTGGAGATGCTGGCGTGGTTGAAGAAGGAAACGCCGGTGTGGTTTGAGATCACCAACCTGATGATTCCGACCCTAAATGATGATCCGGCGGAAACGCGAAAGTTGGCCGAATGGATTCTCGCTCATCTCGGTCCCGATGTGCCGCTGCACTTCACCGCATTTCACCCGGACTTCAAGCTGCAGGACAAACCGTGCACGCCGCCGGAGACGTTAGATCGGGCGAGGCAGATCGCGCTTGATGCGGGCTTGCGCTACGTCTATGAGGGAAATATCTACAGCGATGGCGCGAATACGTATTGTCCGAACTGTGCGGAACTGCTGGTGCGGCGCTCATGGCATGACGTGCTGGAGAATCGCATCGCGGGAGGCGCGTGTGCGAAGTGCGGACTGTCGATTCCCGGAGTTTGGCTAAATGATGCAAGAGGGAAGCGCTCATCAAGGCAAGGTGTGACTTCTACCGGGAAGACGTACGCCCACTTGAATCTGTGAATCCCACTTCTCACCGCGGATGGAAGCTGTAGAAGCCCGGCCCCACGCGCATGGCGTGATGCCACGCGACGGGAAACGCCCACCAAACTAAAGTCCCCAGGATTCCTTGCCCGATGGCGAGCGGGATGATGTTGCGATCGCGGGCAAAGAGCCAGGCCATGGCGACTCCGGCGATGAAGGTGAGCGGAATGAGCACGGGATTCGGCCAGTGCAGCGCGGCGAAAATTGCGCCTGAGAGCAGCGCAGCACGCGCCGGACTTTCCGTTATGCCGAGGAGCCGGTTCGTTAGAAAAGAATTCAGCCCCACCTGCTGAAGCAGGCAGAAGGCCATGTATCCAAGAAAATGCTTGGGAACGAGGAGATGTTCCGCGGGACGATGCAGCGCGCCGAGCAGGATTCCCGCGAGGCACAGTGCAGCGATGCAGGGAACGAAAAAGAAGGCGGACCGCTCTGTGGCGGACAACAGATTGTCCGCCCGCCATCCCATCGTTTTCGGAGTGTCACGATGAATCGCGAAACTGGCGAGCAACCAAACGGGGAAAACGAGCCAGGAATAGAAGAAAGAAGCTTGAAGCTGCCAGATGTAGCAGGCGATATATGAGCCGAAGGCAAGAATCTCAAAGAAAGTCAGAAAGCGAAGCGTCGAGGATTGCATCGGATGGCTAATTCGCCCGGCGTCCTTCGTCCGGATGGCTGATGTCGAGAAGCTGCAGCGCGCTTTCAAAAAGGTGATCGATTTCTTTTTCGCTGACTTCGTGCGGAGCGAGCAGTTCCTTCAGGTCGAAGTCCGGGAAGCCGCGGTTGGTCACGCGGGCCGGCAAAAGCGCGCGCAGGTGGCGGGAGTCCACCGCACCCATGCCGCGGATTTCTTCGAAAACGACGCGGTGCAAGGGATCCGCAAAGACGCTAGGATCCAGCAACTTGCAGATCTCCAGGCGCGTTCCACTCTTGATCAGCACGGAGCAGAGAAAACGCAGAGTGTCTCTCTCCAGGTGAATTGCGGCGTTTTTTTCTTTTCCAAACATTCGCAGCTCTCGATTATACAGTTCCCGGCCCGGTTTCACTCCAGGGCGAGGACGGCAGCGGTAAGAATGGGAATCTCCGCGCAAGTCCCACGCGGCAAAGCCGGGCAGTCTACAATAGATGAGATGATTTTGGGATGCGCGAGGTTGCGTTTGGGAGAGAACGAATGGGCGGACAACATCGGGTCGTCATTCTCGGCGGCGGATTTGGCGGGCTGGCCGCGGCGCAAAAGCTGAAGCGTGCGCCGGTGGAGGTCACACTGATTGACCGACGGAATTTTCACCTGTTTCAACCTTTGCTGTACCAGGTGGCTACTGGTTCGCTGTCTCCCGGAGAAATTGCGGCGCCGTTGCGCGGCGTGCTGAGCCGTCAGAAAAACACGCGAGTGATTCTGGGCGAGGCGGCGGACGTCGATCCACAGGCTAAACAAGTGATTCTGCGGGACGGAGCTTGTTTCGCCTATGACTCCCTGATTGTGGCGACGGGAACACAAACCTCGTACTACGGAAACGATTCCTGGCGGGAGTGGGCGCCGAGTCTGAAGTCCGTAGAGGAAGCCACGGCGATCCGCCACAAGATTCTCTACGCGTTCGAGCGCGCCGAGCGCGCCGCCACACCGGAAGAGGAGCAGGCCTGGCTTACGTTCATCATTGTGGGCGCGGGGGCGACCGGGCTGGAACTCTCCGGAGCGCTTGCGGAAATCGCGCGCGAGACGCTGCGTCACGATTTTCGCAGGATCGATCCGCGGAAGGCGCGGATTATTTTGATGGAGGGAGCGCCAAGAGTTTTGGGACCGTTTCCGGAGGATTTGTCGGCTAAGGCGGAGAAACTGGTCACGCGACTTGGCGTGGAAGTGATTAAGGGCGTGATGGTGACGAACATTGACGCGCGGGGCGTCACGTTCAAGCGTGGAGATGCGAGTGAAGCGCTGGAGGCTAGGACCGTGCTGTGGGCCGGCGGGGTAACGGCCACACCCTTTGCCAGGAAGCTTGCCGAGCGTACGAAATCGGAGACGGACCGCAACGGACGGATCAAAGTAAATCGGGACCTGACGGTTGCCAACTTCCCGGATATTTTCATCCTGGGCGATCTCGCTCACGCTGTCGATGAGAAGGGAACGCCGCTGCCTGGCGTCGCGCAAGTGGCGATGCAGGGCGGAGCTTATGCGGCAAAAGTTATTCGCGCACGCCTGGAAGGAAAGAAGGAACATCCGCCGTTCCATTATTTTAACAAGGGCGAGATGGCTGTGATCGGGCGGGCGGCGGCAGTGGCGAATATTTTTGGCATCCACGTTTCCGGTTTGCTGGCTTGGTTGATGTGGGTGTTCATCCACTTGATCTACATCGTGGAATTTCAAAGCCGTGTCCAGGTTTTCGTGCAGTGGGGATTTGAGTATCTGACGTTCAGCCGCGGCGCGCGGCTGATTACCGGGGTGGCGGCGACGGATTCGATCGACCAGACGAACTCGATGGGGAATCGAGGCGACGGCGAATAGTACAGGAGACGAGTTTAGGCGGGACGGAAGATGGCGATGTGGCGGTGGTGTGCTAGAGTTTTTGGATGATGAAGAAGCTGGGGATTTACGTGCAAGTGCCGTTTTGCCAGACGAAGTGTACGTATTGCAATTTTCATACGGGGGTGGTGGCTAGCAGTCGGTTTGCGCCTTACGTGGAGGCGGTTTGCCGGGAGGTTCATGGGCATCGGGACTTGTTGAGGGCGACTGGCGTGGGCTGGGGTTTCGGCTTTGGGGAAACGGCTCACACCCAGGAGTCGTTATGCAACGAAGCCGTGGTGGATACGATTTACATTGGCGGGGGGACGCCGAGTCTGCTCGATCCGGCTCACCTGCGAGACACTTTGGAGGCGATACGGTCCACATTCGTGACGGAACTCGTGGAGGTGACGCTGGAGGCGGACCCGGAGACGATTGAGGCGGAGAAGGCGGCGGCTTGGGTGGCGGCGGGGATTAACCGGGTTAGTTTTGGGTTGCAGTCGTTTGTGGATAAGGAGTTGATTGCCGCGGGGCGGATGCATCGCCGGACGGATATTTATCGGGCGGTGCCAATTCTACGTGCGGCGGGGATTCGGAACATCAGTTTTGACTTGATTGCGGGTTTGCCGCACCAGACTAAAGAAAGCTGGCGGCAATCGCTGGAGGAATTGGCGGCGCTGGCGCCGGAGCACGTTTCGGTTTATTTGTTGGAGATTGACGAGGGCAGCCGGCTGGGGAAGGAGTTGCTGCTCGGCGGGGGGAAGTACAGCGCCGGGGCGGTGCCCAGCGAGGACGAAATGGCTGACTATTATGAGATGGCGCAGGAGGCTTTGGGAGCGGCGGGGTATCATCACTACGAGATATCGAATTGGGCGAAGCCGGGGTTTGAGTCGAAGCACAATCTGAAATACTGGCGGCGGGAGCCGTATTTGGGATTTGGGGCGGGGGCGCATTCGTTTTCGGGAACGGAACGGTGGGCGAATGCCCATGACGCGGCGGGTTATGTGGCCGCGGTGCAGAATGGGCGACTGCCGGTCGAGCAGCATGAAAAGCTCACGGCGGAGAGCGCGCTGGAAGAGGAATTGTTTCTAGGGTTGCGGCAGTTGGATGGGATCGATTTGGGTCGCATCGAACAAGAATATGGCGTGACGCTGGCGGGAAAGTTCGATCCTTTGGCTTTGGCGGGACTCGTGAAGCGAGAGGGAAGCTTGGTGCGGCTTGCCCCGGAGAGGCTGAGCGTTTCCAATGAGGTGTTTGTGGAATTGATGCGGTGAGACTCGGAATACGGATCGACTGGCGGTGAAGTAGAAAGAGGGTTTTAACACCAAGGGCACAGAGGACACGGAGAAGAGCATGAGTTATACGGTAGCTAAGGGGAATCAACGGGTGGATCCGGATCAGGTTGCGGCGGAAACGGTGGGGAAGATTCCGGCGGGGGTGGTGGACCTGCGGAGCGATACGGTGACGCGGCCGACGGCGGAGATGCGGCGGGCGATGGCCGAAGCGGAGGTCGGGGATGACGTTTACGGAGAGGACCCGACGGTTAACAAGCTGGAGAAGAGGGCGGCGGAGATTTTTGGGAAAGAGGCGGCGCTGTTTGTTCCCACGGGGTGCATGGGGAACCTCATCGCCATCAAGGTGTGGACGCATCATGGCGACGAAGTGATTTGTGAAGAGCGCTCGCATGTAAATTTGTATGAGCTGGCTTCGATGTCGGCGATTGCTGGCTGCATGCCGCGAGCGGCCCGGGGCGAGGATGGGATACTGACTTGGAAGCAGATCGAGGCGGTCATCCGGCCGAAGATTTATTACGATTCGCAGACGGCGCTGGTATGCCTGGAAAATACGAGCAACATGGCGGGAGGAACGGTTTATCCGACGGCGCACGTGGATGACATCTGCGACCACGCGCATAAGATGGGGTTGAAGGTGCATCTGGATGGGGCGCGGATTTTTAATGCGGCGACGGCGCTGGGAGACCACGTGGCGGTGATGGCGCGAAAAGTGGACTCGGTGATGTTCTGCCTGTCGAAGGGACTGGGCGCGCCGGTGGGGTCGATGATTGTGGGCACGAGGGCCTTCATTGAGAAGGGGCGCGTCTACCGGAAAATGTTCGGGGGTGGGATGCGGCAGGCGGGCGTGATAGCCGCGGCGGGCTTGATTGCGCTGGAAAAGTCGCCGGCGCGGCTGCACATCGATCAGGAGCATGCCAAGCGGCTGGCGGAAGGGATCGCGGAGATTCCGGGGTTGACGATCGATGCGAAGAAGGTGCGATCAAACATCGTGATCTTTGATTGCGTGAAGACGGGGAAAACAGCGGTGGAGTTGTGCGATGCGCTTCATACGCAGGGAGTGTGGGCGCAGGATACGGCGCTGTACTCGGTGCGGTTCGTGACGCATTGCGACGTCGACCGGGCGGGGATCGAGCGGGCGCTTGTCGTACTGAAAGAAGTCGTTGCGAAGACACAGAAGGCGGGCGCATAGCGGAAAGACGCCGCGAGCGTGCGGTTGACACTTCAGCTAGTCTAAGCGGTTTCTTGCTCAATAAGGAACGACACGCTGAGATCGGCAGGGCTGGCGGCCGCGCTCGTGTAAAATAAAAAGATAAGCAATGCTTTAGCTTCGCAGACGAAAGACTCATAAACTGCCGAGGAGACCGTGGAATTCAGCTTCACCGAGGAACAGCAGCAGCTTCGCCGCAGTGTGCGGGAATTCGCCGAGGGGGAAATCGCGCCGCACGTGATGGAGTGGGACGAGGCGTCGCATTTTCCTGTCGAGATCATGCCGCAGCTGGCGGAAATGGGGCTGCTCGGCGTAATTTTTCCCGAAGAGTATGGCGGGGCGGGGCTGGGTTACATCGAATACGCCCTGACGATTGAAGAGCTGGCGCGGGTGGATGGCTCCGTGGGGTTGATTGTCGCGGCGCACAATTCGCTTTGCTCCAACCACATTTTCAAGTTTGGCACGGAGGCGCAGAAGAAGAAGTACCTTGTGCCGCTGGCTTCGGGAAAGGCGATTGGGGCTTGGTCGCTGACGGAGCCGGAGGCGGGTTCGGACGCGGGTGGCACGCGGACGACGGCTGTGCGCGACGGGAAGCATTGGGTGCTCAACGGCGCGAAAACGTTTACCACCAATGGCCACTATGCGAATTATTGTGTGGCCATGGCGGTGACGGACAAATCGAAAGGTTCGCACGGAATAAGCGCGTTCATTCTGGAAAAAGGAATGAAGGGATTCAAGCCGGGAAAAAAAGAAAATAAGCTGGGGATGCGCGCGAGCGACACTTCGGAAGTGATATTCAACGATTGCCGCGTGCCGCAGGAAAACTTGCTGGGGCCGGAGGGCGAGGGCTTTACCGGCAGCTTGAAAATTCTAGACGGAGGACGGATTTCGATTGCCGCGCTGGCGCTGGGCATGGCGCAAGGCGCGCTCGAAGCGGCTACCAAATACGCGAAGCAGCGCAAGCAATTTGGGCAGGCGATCAGCGAGTTTCAGGCGGTGCAATTCAAACTCGCGGACATGGCCACACAAGTGGAAGCGGCGCGGCTGCTGGTTTATCAGGCGGCGTGGCTCGCGGATAAAAAGGATGTGCGCTTCACGCGGGAATCGAGCATGGCCAAGCTGTTTGCCAGCGAAATTGCAGTTCAAGTGGCCAATGAGTGCGTGCAAATTCACGGCGGGTATGGCTTCATCAAGGACTATCCCGCGGAGAAGTATTACCGCGACGTGAAGCTCTGCACCATCGGCGAAGGCACCAGCGAAATCCAGAAGTTGGTGATTGCCCGGCAGCTCCTTGGGAAGAAATAATAGGGAGATGCGCCTGCTTTCTCCAAAAGGCCCCACAGGAAAAGTATGACTCCGCCCGTTGAGAAGTGGGCGGGAAGCGTGCGTGCGGGCGATGTGCGCGCGGTGTCGCGTGCGATCACCGCGATCGAAAACCATCAGCCGGAAGCGGAGGAGTTGCTGCGGCTGCTCTTCCCGCACACGGGGCAGGCGTATCTCACCGGAGTTACAGGCGCGCCGGGGACGGGGAAGAGCACGCTGGTTGACCGGCTGGCGAGCTATCACCGGAAGAAACACGAACAGGTAGGAGTGATCGCTGTCGATCCGACGAGTCCATATTCCGGCGGCGCCATTCTTGGCGATCGGATTCGGATGCAGGGTCACGCCGGCGATGCGGGCACGTTCATCCGCTCGATGG
>Ga0210405_10002085_pt1 | contig 21251 bp, 21 predicted proteins | sample IncBWH11MmetaG_FD_155492 | JGI IMG/M metagenome (GOLD analysis project Ga0210405, IMG submission 155492) | Forest soil microbial communities from Barre Woods Harvard Forest LTER site, Petersham, Massachusetts, United States - Inc-BW-H-11-M | ecosystem: Environmental > Terrestrial > Soil >... | reverse complement strand
AGGCCGGCGGAAAGATGGCCTTCGCGGGCAGCTTCGACTGCGCCTGGTAAATAAGGAAAAGATGTGTGATCGATTTCGAAGGAGACTGGATCGAGGCCATGGGCTGGATCGCCGAGCGCCATTTCGCGAGCGTGGCCGAGAAGGCTGAAGCCGGTCACGTCGGTAACCGCATGGATGGGTTTTGCAGATGGCTCTTTCTCGTCGATTTCTTGCAGAGCTGCGGCGGCGGCAGCGTTGAGAGTGCCCATAGCAGCAACAACGGCGGCGAGCGATTCCGCCGATGCGCGATCTTTTTTAAGCGCGGTGGTGATAACACCGGTTCCGAGTGGCTTTGTAAAGAGCAGTACGTCGCCGGGCTTGGCACCAACGTTGCGCCAGATGCGTTGCGGATGGATGGTTCCTGTAACTGCGTACCCGAAAAGCATGTCTTCATTCCTGATCGAATGGCCGCCGACGACGCTGCACTTGGCTTCGTTCATTTTGGCTAGGCCGCCGCGAATGATCTGTTCGAGAATTTCCGGATCACCCTTTTCTGGAAAACCAACGATGGATAAAGACGAGATCGGCCGGCCGCCCATCGCGTAAACGTCGCTAAGCGAATTGGCCGCCGCGATTTGTCCGAAGAGAAAGGGGTCGTCCACGATGGGCGTGAAAAAATCGACAGTCTGGACGAGCGCGAGGCTTTCGTTGATCAGATAAATCCCGGCGTCGTCATTGGTGTCGAAGCCGACGAGAACATTCGGATCCGTTTGGCGCGGGAGCTTGCGCAGGACGGCGTCGAGCGTCGCGGGATTCAGCTTTGCCGCGCAGCCCGCTGCTTTGGCCATGGATGTGAGTTTCACTTGTGCCGCCAAGAATTCACCTCGGTGGTGCGGAGACCATTATAACGATGCGGCTCGCGTTGCGCTGGTGACAGCCGCATCGCCCCAAAAGGCAGGGGAAGAATGCTGCCGAAAAGTTGCGCCGCGCCTGCGAACGTGGTTTCATCCCCGGATGCCTTGGGACTTCTGGCTGATCTTTATTGTGCTCGGTGTGCTCCTTCCGTTGCGGGGCAAACTCCGGCTACAAAAGTTGATGGTGCTTCCGCAAATTGGGACGCGAGAACGGATTTCGCTCTATGCATCGACTATCGGTTTTCAGTGGGTGGCTGCGGCGGTTGTTGCTTGGCGTGCGTGGGCGCGCGGACTGGGCTTCGAAGAATTGGGTTTGGTGGTGCATGGGCGCTGGCGGATCTTGATCGCCGCAATTGTCGGCGCTGCGACTTTGGGCGGTTTGCAGTGGCTGAATTTACGGCGTATGGGGCGATCTTCGGGGAAGGCGCGGGAGTTCATGCAAGTACTCGCCGAGCGGATTCTGCCGCAATCGCGGCTGGAGCTGGTTCCCTTCCTGGCGCTAGCGGTGACGGCGGGCGTTTGCGAGGAATTCCTGTATCGCGGATTTGCCATGGCAGCCTTAACCCGCGCGGGACTTCCCGGCTGGAGCGTGGTGCTACTATCTTCTATTCTCTTTGGGTTGGCGCACCTTTACCAGGGGCGCGGTGGGTTGTTAAGCACACTGGTCATCGGCACAGTGTTCGGAACGGCGCGAATCGCGTACGATGGGTTGGTTCTAGTGATGATATGGCATTTTGCGGTGGATGCGGTGGCGGGAGTGGCCGGGCCAAAGTACCTGGTTAAAGCTGAACCGGCGACCGCTGCGGAGAAAATTCACAAGCAGTAGTATTGTAGTTACTCTTATGACAACACCAACCCCAGCGGTGCTATCAGCGGAGACGATTCGCCGTGCGCTTGGCGAATTTCAGATGGAAGTCAGTGAACAGCAAATCGTTTATATTCAACAGTATATGACGCTTCTGCTGACCTGGAATGAGAAGATAAATCTCACCGCGATTCGTGATCCCCTGGAGATACTATATCGTCATTTCTGCGAGAGTATGTACGCCGCCGTGGCTGTGCCTGTGGAAAACGGTCGGCTCGCCGACGTAGGCTCTGGAGCTGGTTTTCCGGGCATTCCGCTCAAAATCATGCGCCCGAACCTGAATATGTTCCTGGTCGAGTCGAATATGAAGAAGGCTACGTTTCTTGCGGAAGTGCTTAGAAACATTGAACTTCCAGACACGCGAGTGCTCGTGAGCCGGTACGAGGAGCTGGGCGAGGAGATTTCCCCGCTCGATTACGTGTGCTCACGTGCGGTAGGGGATTTCGAGCCGTTTCTGGCCTGGGCCGCTTCGGAACGTGTTGCAGCTAAACAAGTTATCTTGTGGATCGGTGGCCGCGATCTGGACCAGGCGCGGCGCGGGATGAACTGGGAATGGCGAGAGCCGATCCCGGTGCCACAGTCTTTGCGACGATACCTACTGGTCGGCTCACGAAAAAGCTGAAAGTGTCGGCGCAACGACCTGAAAGATAAAGACTTGCGACGTTTCTGAAGTTCTCCAAAGCTCTCATCCCAGTTCATTCTGCTTCCTGACTAGATCAGGCAATTCGAATTGACGATTAGTCCTGTGAATAGGGAGTTAGAGCGCGTCAGTCTGTCTAGCGTGAGAAGCACCTCCACTTGAAAGTCAGAATGTCCGCCGGGGTGTTCCACGTGGAACAGACCCGCCACGGGAAGTCGTCGTTAATCTCAGGTAGTTTGCCGGCGACGATTGAAGGCCAAAATACAAAGATTGGACGTTCCACGTGGAACAATCTTGGAGTTGTATATCGCGAGTTTCTCGGCATTCTGCACTCGGAAGCCTCGCATAGTTCCACGTGAAACATTCGCCTAGCCAGAGTGTCACGGGGTCAGCGGAAGGGTGAAATGAGATGGGTCGATGGTTCCACGTGGAACACCTCAGCGAAACCAACGGTAGTCGGACTTGTTTCACGTGGAACACAAATGTCGGTGCCAAATGGCCATTGCGATGTTCCACTTGGAACGTCCCCGCGCAAATTCCACAGGATGCCAGATGTTCCACGTGAAACAAGTTGCATCCGTGGCGCGATTCTGCTAACTTTCCGCGAATTGGAGGCTTGTTGGCGCGAATTATCGCAGTTGCAAATCAAAAGGGAGGGGTTGGAAAGACAACCACCGCAGTAAACCTAGCGGCTTGCCTAGCCGCCTCGGAACAATCGACACTTCTCGTGGATTGCGATTCGCAGGCCAATGCCACCGCCGCCATTGGATTTCCCAAAGATCCATCCCGCCGCACCCTTTACCAATGCCTCATTCTCAACGAGCCTTTTGATAAAATTGTCCAGAAGTCGCAAGTCGATGGTTTAGATGTCGTCCCCGCCGACAAAAACCTCGCTGGAGCCGCCGTCGAACTGGTTGTGGCGGAAAATCGCGAATATAAGCTGCAAGCTCTCCTAAATGAAATTAGAGACCGCTACAAGTTTATTGTTCTGGACTGCCCTCCTGCACTCGATCTCTTAACCTTGAACGCGCTGGTTTCCGCAAGCGCAGTGTTGGTGCCCATCCAATGTGAATACTTAGCATTGGAAGGCGTATCGGAGCTGCTGGATACATTGATGAGGATCCGGCGGACGCTAAATCCTAGCCTGGAGATTGAAGGCATCCTGCTGACGATGTACGACGAGCGAACGACACTATCAAGGCAGGTAGCCACGGATTTGCGAAGTTTCTTCGGCGCGCAGGTGTTCCAGAGCGTGATTCCACGCAACGTCAGGCTTGCCGAAGCGCCGAGTTTCGGGAAACCGATCATTTTTTACGATATTCACAGCAAAGGGGCTGAGGGCTATACGCAACTCGCCCAGGAGGTCATTGCCAATGACGCGAAACGCACTGGGAAGAGGGCTCGGAGCGCTGATTCGGGAGCCTGAGCCGCAGGTCCCTGCGCCACCGGCGCCAGCTGTCCAGCCTCACGCTACGAGCAGCAGCAGTGCTGCGGCGGCTGCGCCAGCACGTGAGACGGTGCATCCCGGGCCTCTCCAAATCGACATCGATTTAATCGAGCCCAGTCCATACCAGCCGCGAACGCGCTTCCGCGAAGAGGCGCTCGATGAGTTAGCGCGCTCCATTCAATCGAGCGGAATCATCCAGCCTTTGGTAGTCCGCCCCATCGGAAGCCGCTTTCAACTGATTGCCGGCGAACGGCGCTGGAGGGCTGCGCAACGCGCAGGGTTGACTAAAGTCTCGGCGATCGTGCGGCAGGTTCCGGATGAGCTAGCCTTGGAAATGACGCTGGTAGAAAACATCCAGCGTGAGGATCTGAACGCCATCGAGGCTGCGCGCGCCTTTGAGAGACTCATGGATGAGTTCCAGCTTACGCAGGAATCCGTGGCAGAGCGAACGGGTAAGGATCGGGCTACTGTAGCAAATTCGATTCGGTTGCTAAAACTCGAGCCCACGATTCAAGACTGGATTGAGGAAGGTAAGCTGACGGCCGGGCACGGGCGGGCCCTCCTGGCTGTCGCGGATTCGCCGCTGAGGATGCGCTATGCGCAGCGGGCTTCCCGCGGTGGCTTGACGGTACGGCAGATTGAGCGGCTGGCATCGCGGCGTTCGCGCGGCGCGAGTCCCACGGCGGAGATTCATACTGACGCTAATATTCGTGCGGCGATCGATGAATTGCAGCGGCACCTCGGAACCAAAGTACTGCTGCGCCAGAAGACCAAGATGCGGCCAGGGCAGCTCGTCCTGGAATACTACGACGACGCCCAGTTGATGGGAATTTACGATCGATTGATGAAGTAACGCCGAAACTCTGCGAAAATAAAGCCGGTACCTTCGTTCCACCATATCCTTTGGACAACTCAGCAAGCGCGATCCGTTGACTTGTGCGCACCGGACGTTAGAGTAAGAGAGTCGCTCTAGCTCTAGGAGAAAAGTCATGGCATGGAAGTGGCCCGGTTCCTCAAAGAATGGCGTGAGCGAAGAATGGACCGGCTTTATTGACCAGGGTGTGACCTTGGAAGGCACGCTTCAGCTTACCGGAACGTTTCGCATTGACGGCAATGTGCGCGGCAATATCATCTCCGAACAGACCGTGGTTCTAGGTGAAGGCGCCAAAGTTGAAGGGCAGATCGAAGGAAATCGCGTGGTGATCTCTGGGCGCTTTGACGGCGTGATTTTCGCGAAGGGCCGCGTGGAGATTCAGGCAAAGGGCGTGGTTACAGGCGAAGTGCATTCCCCTTGCATGGTCATTGACCCCGGCGGAATCTTTGACGGTCGATGCCACATGCTGGCGTCATCGGATGCGGCGTCTGGCGTGACCATTCCCATCCGAGCGGTCGGCCAAGCTTAACGCTCCAGCCCTTTGAGATTCGGCAAGTCCGCTCCTTGGCTCGCGCAAGAACCTCCATTTCGTTACCAATCAGTTAAATATTCTTGGCGATAGATTCATTTGCCATCTTCTGACCATTCTCTATTTAGCGGGTTGGCTAAGCGCGCCCGGTCAAGCCGACACGGGAGTTTGGCTCGCCGCCGTAGCGGCTTTGATGCCCGTCTGGATGTTCGTTTCCCAATCGACATGCGGAATGGGCGACGCGCTCGCTGCCTGATAGAAACGTAGCGCGTCGGCGGGCCGGTTTAGATTCTTCAGCGAAAGACGCCCTGCGGAAATAAGTGCGAGCAGAGATGGCTTCTCCGCTGGCCAAGCAGCGGCGAGTTTCTCGTATTCACTGACCGCGCCGTCAAAGCTTTGCTGCTCTTCGAGATAGCGGCCAAGTTCAAGCCAGGTAGCTGCGGGCAGTTTTTCGCCGCCGCTATTTTGAAACTCCTCATAGTCGTGCCATGCAGCCACTTTATCTTGTGACTTCAAATGCAGTTGGCAAAGTTTTACGATCTCATTTTGATAGCTGACCGTATCACCCTTACGCCAATAAAGCTGCTGCAGCATCGCGCGAGCGTCCACAGAGTCGGGTTTCGTCTTCAAATGTTCGGTTAGCTTCGCGATGGCCTCATCGACCTTGCCGTGTTCCATGAGGTCACCCGCCTGGGCGATCAAAGGGTCAGCACTCCAACTGACTTTCTTATCGATTGCCTCGCTAGCTTGCTGCTCCACACCGCTGTAGCGAATCGCCAACGCAGCAAGCACGCCAAACACAAAGCCGCCGACATGCGCCCAGTGCGCAACTCCTGAAGATCCTCCAAAGACGCTGCCGGAGAGAATCTCCATCAAGGCCCACAGCGGCAAGAGCCAATACGCCGCCGCCTTGAACCGGATGCCTTTCCCCAGCGCCAAATTCGTCATGCTTCGCAAACCCAGCACGAGAGCTACTTCGATCTTCGTCGTAGGGAACCGCATCAAGAAGGCGCCCATGAGCGCCGCTACCGCCCCGGACGCGCCCAGCGTCGGCACATTGCTGCCAGGATTAATCCAAGCGTGAAACTGCAGAGCGGCAGCCCCGGCCGCAAAATAAAAAATGGGATAGATTACGCGGCCCCACGTATCTTCCAGGATGGCGCCCGCAAGCCACAGAAACCACATGTTGCCAATCAAATGCAGCCAGCCAGCGTGCAGGAAATTCGCTGTGACATAAGTAATTGGACGCGGATGCGTGGGAACAAAAGCGTACTGGCCCAGAATGCTGTCGTTCTTCATTCTGGAGAATTGTTCCACCAGCGAGTCCATTTCCCGCTGCAAGGCGCCTTTATCTTCTACCAGCCGAATCCTGGCGTCCCACGCATCGGCTATGTCGCGCGTTTCTGATGTCGCCTCTCTCCAGAGGTCGGGATGTTTTTCCTGAACCGAAGTCACGAACTCTTGCACGTCCGGCGGCATGGACAGGTCGGGATGCATCGCCGCAAGTAAAAGTATGTGAGCAGGAACATCGGAGTTCTTCGAACTCTGGTCATCCATCTGCCAGTGCGTACCGAGGAAAACCGCCAAATTGATGACGATAAGAGCCAGCGAGACGACCGGCCAACGACGACCTTCATTGTTTTCGTGGCGGAGGGGTATAAACATACATATTCCTTTCTCTTGGAGAGACCAGGCGAGGACCCGTTTCTTCTAAGTCTAGGAGCTTCTTCCCAGGGAAAGCGCGAAATTAGAAAACACTAACCGAATCAGTAAATGTTGCGGCTTACGCTACACAATCTCGGTGGCTATTTCCGTTGTTCAAACATGGGACCGAAGCTGCGGAGGGACTCGAAAACTAGCGACAGAGAATCGGGTAGCGGGTCAGTTTCCGATTACGCAACCATGACGGCAGCGGGTTGGAGTCTTATAGCTTACCGATCCGCGGGAGTGCGTGATGATTCAGCTCAGCCAACACGAAGGGATGTTTCGTGACAGGTGATTGAAATTCAGTTGCCGGTTTGCGGAAATCCAGGGCGAGCGCTTCTGGGAGTTGGTTGTTTCGAGGGAGCCCATCGCGCTGCAAACTGTAAACGGTCCAGAGTACAGATCGACGGCATAAGAATTGGAGTCCCGGTGGATGACTCTATTTCTTTTCCTTCCACGCGCTTTGCCCAGCTTTGGACAACAATAACGAACCCTCGGCCGAGTCTACTTGCTTCAGCCACAACCCTTCGCGACGTCCTCCCGTTAGTCCGGAGGGCAAAATCGAAGTTTGCAAGTAGTACGTCTTGCCCGCCTCTGCAGTCAATTCGACTGCTCCGCTTAGCTGTTGCCTGGATGCAAGGCTGGATTGCCAGTCTACACAAACGTGATGCTCCCCCGGCGTCAAGGAAAACGAGAGATAGGACTGCCCATAGTTCGCTCCTACCCAAGCTCCATCGAGCCCCACGCGCGTGGTGATGTCTCCCGTATTGTAGGAGTCTTCCGGGTTTTCCTGCGCGATCACATATACCAGTGCCTTTCCTGGCTCTGGTTGCGTAACGGCGTGCTGATTTTTATCCACCTTTACCGAGAACTCGGTTGCTGCGGGACCGCACCCAGCGGCCGCGCGCAAGTCCGCCGACCTATCCTGGGCCATCGCTGGCATGGCGCACACCAATAGCAGGGGTATGAATCTCTTCATGTGATTCCCCTCCGTTTTTCCGTTAAAAGAATCGGGGCCCGTCTGCGCTTTTAGGACGTTCTAAGCGCCAGTTGCGTTTCGCAGATCTCGGTGGCAGCGAACTCGGCGGCGGGAATTCTCTGAATGGCGATGCGGGGTTCTGGCGGATCGTACTGGGATCCATCTTTCCGATTACCCGCGCCAGCTCATGGCTGCTGAAGTAGAGCGAAACTGGCCTCACGCAAAGAGTCTGTCGGAGAATATATTGGGGTAGCTAATGGCCAAAGACAGATTTAGTGGATTGGTTGCGCCTGACTAAACAGTCTTGCCGGATGCAGTCTCGCTTGGGTAATTGAAGAAGAGCTGGTTGCCGTCGGGATCATCAACCACCAGGAGACGGTAGCCCCACGAACCTTCCTTGACCGGAACGCCCTTGGCCTCGAATTCCGCGCGCAGCGCTTCCAACGCGGCGACCTGCGCCTCTGGCTCGGCGTTTAGGGAAATGAACATCAGCCCCTTGCCAATCTTCTCCGGCCACGTGTCGGCCAGGATAAGCGCGCAGCCTTGCCGGTCAACCTGAGCAATGTGCGCTTTGCCGTCCTCGCCGTAGCGCCAGGGGCTCGTGAACCCGAGTTGGTCAACATAAAAGCGGAGCGAGGCTTCAACGTCGGCCACGTGTAGGACGGGGCGTGCGAACCAGTCTGTCATGAGCTATCTATCCTCGGAGGAAGCCAGTTCCTTCCCTCTGTTTTTGATTCCACATTCCACGGCTATGTTAGGCGCAACCAGAGGCCGCGAGAAGCAAGATTCTGTTGGAGCTTCACGACAGCTCCTGAAAAGTCGGGTTGTCGGAGAAGTGGCTTTGGGGACCATTTTGACTTATCCGGTTTCCGCAAATCTGGCGTGGTGCCTCGTTATTGCGCGCTACAAACGCTTTGCGAGCGAGTCATCCTAAACTTGAGAAGAATCAGGATGCAAAAAGATACCGAATCAGAGCGATTCCGAAGGCAAACGCAAATCCATAACCAAAGCTTTCAATTTGAGTTACTTTCTTGTCATGACGGCTTAGAATTGAGCGAATTAGGGACATAGCCAAACCCGTAGCGGCCGGGCTCACCAATAGATTAATTCCATGGAGACGCGACGGGTGCACCAGGGGACGCGGAAACACGAGAAGACTCAATCCGCCCGACAAAGCACCCAAAACCACATAGCTCGCTAAGGCAAGCACAGGATTCGCAAAACAGAATGTCTCGAAGACCTTGGTTATCGCTCGTAGAACAAGGTCCAAAACAGCGGCCATGACGAGTTCCAAGAGGAACTCGCCAATTAATTCCAACAACATTTCAAGCAGGAATTCAATCATTTGCGTCGCGTATGAACGTTCAACGAAGACCCGGTCTTCGTCAAGTCCTGGTGGGTCACGTTACAGCAGACTTGAAATCCACATAGACGGTTCCCGCGTGAATCAGGACTTAGCCTCTTATTTGAGTCTGATCCAGTTGGAGGCTCCCGATAGCCGGTCAATCGCGGCTTCCACATCGGATACACCGGCTGGCATCCCCACTTCTCGGCCTACATAATCCAGCACGGATTTAGAGACACCATCAAAAGAGATCGATGACACGTACGTCGGCATATCGGTTACCCCGGAAACATAGCCCGAGGCCAGAGAAAAATAATCCGCTCCACGGAACTTGTCCACGAGCTTCACCAAAGACGCGTGCGAAATCTGCACCTTTCGTTTCCCCGTGGTTCCGACGAAGGCTTGCCCGTCATATAACGCCGTTCCGTCTCCGCGAATTTCGATCTCATAGGTAGAACACATCCCGTAGCAACCGCTGCGGTTGAGGGCAATACGCAACGAATTCCAATCATGAATTTCAGGAAAAGGGACGCGTGCCCCAGTAAATTCGCTGATCGGCAGGATGGTAACGGATTCTCGTACTCTGGCAATTACCGGCTGCCCGTTGCGCTCAAATGGCTTGTACCGCCACGTCTTGCACAGAAGTGTCAGGTCGCCAATAAATCCGTCGGACGTTCGTGCACTCACCGCCTTCCCGTCCGTCCCGACCACGACTTCGAAGGCCGCGGTGAAATGTTCGTGGCCGAGGTTTGTATAGATCGGACCCCGGTCGCCAATGCGGTGTTCCGCGGTCTCCGCTTCCAGAATCTCGACGGTGGACTTGGAATCTTGTGCTAATCCAACCAGCGGCCCAACGAAAAAAATAAGCAGAACACACTGCAAAAGTCCTTCCATACGTCGCCAATTGTAGTCTCATAATCGAAAACAAACAGAGGAAATTACAATTTGAGAGGCTTACCTTGTTAGTATCCGATTAGGTGAGCTCGCACGCCTAATCGGAAACTTGAAATCCACACGGGCGGCCACGGCTTTCATCGGGATTTGTGGAATTTTTTTCTTGGACGAAACACAATTTACCTTTATCGATGCTGAGATTTGCTAGCATTGCGTTTGGCAGCCAGAAGGGAGCATCCATGCGCTGGTACCACTACGTGGCGTACTTCTTCGGGGGCGCATTCCTCGTGAACGCATTGCCTCATCTGGGGAATGGGATCTCGGGCCATGCTTTCCAGAGCCCCTTCGCATCACCACCCGGGGTAGGCTTGTCCTCCTCAACCGTCAATGTCCTGTGGGGTTTCTTCAACCTCGTTGTCGGTTATCTGCTCCTCTGTCGTGTCGGAAGCTTCCATCTGCGCAAGACCCAGCACGTGCTTGTTCTTGGAGTGGGTGTGCTGATCATGTCGCTAATGCTTGCGCGCACCTTTGGACGGCTCCACGGCGGGCTGTGAACCGCAGATCAATAGGGGCCCTTAGAAGCTTTCTTTTCATAGCCTCAGACCGGGATGGAACCCTTCCCGAAGCCATGCAGCATGGTCTAGCACGCACCTTTCCGGTAACCGCTGCGTAATCGGAAACGGACCTACTACGGAAAACCGCCGCGAGTTGACACCATGTTATCGGGCGACTATCGTTCGAATTGAATTTTACGAGAGGTCTTCTGGATGAGGATTTTGGTGATTGGCAGCGGCGGGCGCGAGCATGCGCTGGTTTGGAAGCTGAAGCAGAGCGCCCGCGTGGAAAAAATCTGGTGCACGCCGGGAAACGGCGGAATCGCCGGGGACGCGGAATGTTTTGCCGTGGATGCGGGCGACGTCTCGGCGCTGGTGGCGATGGTGGAAAGAATCGCGCCGGATTTGACTGTCGTAGGACCGGAGTTGCCGCTTGTAAACGGGATTTCGGATGCGTTTACGCTGCGAAATTGGGCTATTGTGGGCCCCTCGCGGCGGGCGGCGCAGCTCGAAGGCAGCAAGATTTTTTCGAAGGAATTTCTGGTTCGTCACAACATTCCCACCGCGAAAATGTACGGCGCGTTTGACTCGCCACGGGATGCCTATGCCGCGCTGAACGGTGTCGATTGGCCGCTGGTGATCAAGGCCGACGGCTTGTGCGCCGGCAAAGGCGTTGTACTGGCGTCGGATGCGGCGGAGGCCAGGCACTTCCTCGAGTCGGCGATGGAGAAGAATGAGCTTGGTCCCGGCGGGCATCGCGTGATGCTGGAAGAAACGCTGGAGGGCGAGGAGCTATCGTTCATCATTTTGACGGACGGTGAACGGTATGCGCCGATGGTGCCGACACGTGATCACAAGAGGGTATTTGACGGTAACCGCGGGCCGAACACGGGGGGCATGGGCGCCTATTCGTCGGATGAGTTGTTGCCGGATGGCTTGCGCGACACGGCGATCTCGACGATTGTGGAGGCCACGCTCGCGGGACTCGCGGCAGAGGGTATCCCGTACCAAGGCTTCTTGTACGTCGGGCTGATGCTGACCAAGGATGGGCCCAAGGTGCTGGAGTTTAACTGCAGATTGGGCGATCCAGAAGCGCAAGCAATCTTGGCCCGGATGGATTTCGATCTTGCGGAGGTTTTGGCGGATGTGGCGGCCGGGCGACTCGATCCGGCGAAATTACGCTGGAAGGCGGGAGCAAGTGTGTGCGTGGTGCTTGCATCAGGCGGATATCCCGGGAAATTTGAAATCGGAAACAAAATCGAAGGACTAACCGCTAATAATATAAATACCGGTGTGCAAATTTTTCAGGCCGGGACGAAGTGCGCAGGCGATTCCATCCTAACCAGCGGTGGGCGAGTTCTGGGCGTGACCGCAGCGGGAGCTTCTTTGGAGGCGGCTTTGAAGTTGGTCTACCAAGCGGCGACCAAGATTCACTTTGATGGCATGCACTATCGCAAAGACATTGGGGCTCAAGCTGGCCGTTTAAAAGCCGCAGGAGACTAGTGGTTTAACCGGGATTTACGGATTCGGCTTTTTCCGCAACGTCGGCGCTTCTGGCGGCTTGTTCTTATCTTCTTTGGCCTTTTCAACCGGCTCATCCGGTGGAACGATCCAGTCAAATCCGCGCTCCGTCATCGTCCCCAAAATGAAAGTCGCCTTCTCGGCCACTAGCGGAAGAACATCGCGCATAAATTCCGTGGCGTCCTCTGGAACCGCCTTGTTGGCTTGGCCACGGTCGATGTCTTCCGCCACTTTGGTGAGCTTCGGATCCCGGCGATAGACCTTCTCGAGCTCCGGATCGTTTCCCTGAATAAGTTGCTGCAACGTTGGTTCCTTAAGAGTATCCGGATAGCGAACTTCGACGAGCGTTTTCGGAGCGTGCTTCTCCGGGGGATACAGCTGCGTGAAGCGCGGACGGAGGAGGCGAGTCTGCCAGAAATCTCCACGTGTTGCGATTTCTTCCTGATGAATACGATATTCGAGAGTCCAGACTTCGGGACCATAATCGTCGGGCGCAAAGCCAATGACGACAACTTCAAAGAGAGTCTCGTCGGGTTTGAATTCGATCTTGTGGTGAAGCTGGGAGACGAGCGGGCGCAGGCGTTCGAGAAAAGCTACACCGATAACATCCAGATCTGGCGCGACTTCATCGGGATTGACGTTATAGGCAGGATTCTTGCCCGAGAGCTGGGGAAAGTCCCTGTCCAGACGCACGGGCTTGGGATTGGCGGGGCTGCGCCATTCGGAAGCACCCAGAAGGACGCCGATGTGGCGGGTGTCGATGCTCAAAACGCGTGGAGGAATGGAGTTTGGTTCGACGGGTAGATCGATGGCGGCGAAAACAATTTTGTCGCGGGCGACGTGTACGATGACACGGCCGCCGGCGAGATTGGCGACGATTTCGTCAGTGCGATCGCGTTCTTGAGCAGGCGAGATTTTAGCGTGGGCCAGGCATGCCAGAAGAAACAGAGCCAACGGCATCCAACTAATCCATCGGTGGTTGTTTGTGGCCGAAGCCTTCATAGATCCCTGACGCGGTAGAGGTGTTCCCCTGAAACAAAGAATTGCATCGTTACGCTTCTAAGGCTTGTCCTCTGAAATTGCGGCAGCAGCTTCCCTTGCATGAGCAAGTAGTGTATCGAGAGCGGCGCGGTCATAGTAGCCGCCATTTCGAATCACCGCCCATACCTTCCGTGTGTTAGCGATGTTCTCCACCGGGTTAGCATTCAACATGACTAGATCGGCGGCGTGACCTGCTTCGACGGTTCCAGATTCTTTCTCGCGGCCCAGAAAAAGTGCGGCCCCATGGGTCGCAGCCTGAATGGCATCCATTGGAGTGAATCCGGCGCGAACCAACTCGGCAAGTTCGTGGTGGAAGCTGTCGCCGGGAAAGACGAAAGGGTCGAGCGAATCTGAACCGACAAGAAGCGGCACACCGGCTCGATGTAGCTCACCGGTTAGTTTCCAGTCGTTGGAAGCTTGGCGGCCCAGCCACGCGGCGCGCTGCTTCATCTCTGCGTCATTGAAAGAGTCACGCCACTGCTTGGCCATCGCCGGAGGAACGAAGTCCAGCAAGGGATCATCGGTCTTCCAATTCTCCGGATGGGAGGTTATATCGAGGGAAGCGAGTGTGGGAGTAACCCAGGTGCCATTTTTCTTGAGCGTTTGGATGAGCGCAGCGGCTTTTTCGGGGCTGTAGGTGGCGTCGGCTTCGTGAGCGATCTGTTCCCAAGCAGCGGCGTCGCCATTCTTTTCGGCCAGTACGAGGCGAGGGCGGAGCTCGGTTTCCTTCGAGGAAAAAGAGAGAGCAAACGCGCTGTAAAGAAGATGCTCGATGCTGTGCATGCCAGCGTTGCTGGCTTCAATGACTCCGATTTCGAACGGCAAATGGCCGACAAACGGAATGTTCTGCTTTTTGGACTCGTCGGCAACGGCGAAAAAGGCATCGCGCGAGGGCATGGAAATGATTTTTATAAAATTGGCGCCGCGCTTTTTGAGTTCATCGACGGCGACCCGGGCTTCCTCGGCGTTATGGACAGGACACTGCTCGGGAGTCTTCTTGCCGCTTGCAGCAAGAAATGGGCCGGAGGCCACGATATGTGGACCGAGGAGCGCGCCAGACTCGATGTCGCGCTGCCAGGAGAGGAGAGCGTCCAAGTCGCCGCCCATGTCGCGCACACCGGTGATGCCATTGGCGAGAAGCAGCGGGAGAAGGACTTGCTTGCTCCAGGGAGGATCGGCATTGATGCCAGCGAGATGTACGTGCATGTCCCAGAAGCCGGGTAGCAGGAACTTCCCGGAGGCATCGATGGTGCGCGCGGTTTTGGGGACTTTGACTGTTGCTGCTGCGCCGACGGCGGTGATGCGGCCAGCATCAATCAGAATAGTCTGGTCAGCTTGAGGCGAGCGGCCGGTGCCATCGATGACGGTGGCATGAGTTATCGCGAGCTGGGAAGAAGGCCCTGCCGAGGAGATGGAGCTAACCACGAGGAGAACAATCAGCAGGGGAAGGAGTATCTTTCTAGACCTCAATGGAACGCTCACATTCCGGGCGACCGGGCATTTTTAGAAAGCTAACACAAACAGCAGCGCCCAGAGGGAGTTCTTGCGGAGCGGCCTCTGGGCGACGGGAAATTCGTGGAAGCGCTCGTCAGAGTGGCGCGGAGCAGGTAAAATGAGGTATTCGAACAAGGAGTGGAAAGCACCTCATGGGATTGCGAAAAGCGAACAGCATTAGACACAACGGCAAACGGTTGACAGAGATTGTGGAAGCGCACGCGCTGTTTTTTCGTGGAAAAGAAGGCGGCGCCCGCGCGGATTTGGCCGGCGCGGATCTTTCGCGAGCTGATCTCCAGGGCATCAATTTGAGCGGAGCAATTTTGCGCGGGGCTAATTTTGAGGGGTCGGACTTGCGAAAAGCCAAACTTCCCGGCGCGGATTTGTCTGGGGCGAATCTTCGGAAGGCTGACCTCCGAAACACGGACATGACGGAATCGATTTTGCCTGGCGCGGATTTGACGGAAGCTCAGGCAAGTGGAGTGGAATTTTTTCGCTGCGACCTTTCGAACGCGATTTTTCATCGCGCCCATTTGCGAAACGTGAATTTGAGACTGGCAAATGTGAATGGGGCTAAATTCACCGGAGCGGATATGGGAGTGGCGATTCTCCGAGAAACGGATTTGACCGGAGCGGACCTTTCCGGCGTGGACCTTACCACTACGCTCATGCCACGCGGTTACGCTGCGACGCAAACCAAAGTAAAAAGCGCGTAGCTTCTACTCGTAGCGTGATAGCCTCTGGCGGTAGCGAAATCGTCCTCCATTCGAATCGTGTGATCTGTGGCCACCCCTGCAACACAACTCGACGCGTCTGAAGTTCGCGAACGCGTACTCGAAGTTATTCGTAGCTTGCTCGAGGAATTGGGCAGCCGCGGGGCTTTGCCGATGCTCAACGGTGCGTCGCAACTGGACCGCGACCTGGGACTTGGTAGCCTGGAGCGCGTGGAATTGCTCGCACGTCTGGAGACGGCATTTGGCGTTCGGCTGGCGGATAGCGTTGTAGCGGAAGCAAATACACCGGAAGATTTGGCAAAGGCCCTCTTAGTTGCGCCGGGAGCGGAGACGCTGGACGACGAAGCGGGCTCGGCTCTGCGCGCGGCGATCACAACACAAAAACTACGCCGCGAAGCAACGAACGCCGGAATTTTTTCGTCGGAGACGTTGCTGGACGTGCTGCGCTATCGCGCGACGCACGACGCCGAGCGGACTCACCTCTTGATCACCGAAGAGACGGAAGGCAAAGAACGCAGCGTGACGCTTACGTTTGGCGAACTTTACGCAGCGGCGCAGCGTTGTGCGGCGGAGTTGGCGCGGCGCGGCGTGCCTGCAGGCGGGCGTGTGGCATTAATGCTGCCGACGTCGCGCGCGTTTTTCGTTTCGTATGCGGGAATTTTGCTGGCGGGAGCGATTCCTGTGCCGATTTATCCGCCGTTTCGCGCGGATCGCATCGAGGAGTACGCGTCGAGGCAGTCGGCGATTTTGAAAAATGCAGGAGTTTGCTTGCTGCTGACGTTTCGGCAAGCGGAAGCAGTGGCGCGGCTCTTGAAACCACGTGTGCATTCGCTCGCAGAAGTGGCCGATGCGGAGAAACTGATCGACGCCGCGGATAAAGCGCCACCGCCTTCGCCAGGCGCTTTGCCGTTACACCTCACGGGCAGCCGAGTACGGAAAGGGAGCGACATTGCGTTGCTGCAATACACTTCCGGGTCGACGGGTGATCCCAAGGGAGTCGTGCTGACGCACGCGAATTTGCTGGCGAACATACGAGCGATCGGCGAAGTCGTGGAATTAGGGCCTGGCGATGTTGGCGTTAGTTGGCTTCCTCTTTATCACGACATGGGGCTGATAGGCGCATGGCTGACGTTGCTGCACTTCGGAGTGCCGCTCGCAGTGATGTCGCCGCTCGCCTTTCTCACGCGTCCGGAGAAATGGCTGAAGGCGTTTCAGAAGTATGGCGGAACGATTACCGCGGCTCCGAATTTTGCTTATGAGCTGTGCGTACGAAAGATTGCCGACAAGGATATCCAGGGGCTGGATTTGAGCAAGTTGCGCGCGGCGCTGAATGGCGCGGAGCCGGTGAATCCCGATACGCTGGATCGCTTTGCGGAACGTTTTGCGCCGTATGGATTTCGACGCGAGGCACAATTGCCGGTGTACGGCCTCGCGGAAGCGTCGCTAGCGGTGACGTTTCCGCCGCTGCATCGCGGGCCGCTGGTCGACCGTATCGAGCGCGAGACATTCACGTCGCAGGGTCGCGCTGTGCCGGCACGAACGGACGACGCAACGGCGATCGCGTTCGTATCTTCCGGCAGGCCGATCCCGAAACATGAAGTGCGCATTGTGGATGCGAGCGGCCAGGAAGTGAGCGATCGGACCGAGGGTTTCTTGTGGTTTCGCGGAGCCTCCGCAACGAGCGGCTATTACCAAAATGCGGCGGCGACAGAAAAACTGTTGCCGATGGGGCCTGCGGCGAGCGGTGGCGAATTCGCGTGGGTGAATTCCGGCGATCGCGCGTACCGTGCGGACGGGGAAATCTACGTCACGGGGCGCGTGAAGGACATCATCATCAAAGGTGGAAGAAATCTTTATCCGCACGAAGTGGAGGAGCTGGCGGCGCGCGCGGAAGGAATTCGCAAGGGCTGCATCGTGGCGTTCGGGCAAAAAGATGAAGCGTCGGGAACCGAGAAGCTGATCGTTGTGGCGGAATCGCGCGAGCGCGAGGCAGCGCGGCGCGCGACGATTGTGGCGGCGGTGACGGAACAAGTTTCGCAAGGATTGGGTTTGCCGCCGGACCGGGTCGAGCTGATCCCGCCGGGAAGTATTCCGAAAACATCGAGCGGAAAATTGCGCCGCGAAGAAACCAAGCAACTCTATCTCGCGGGAAAATTGTCCGCTGGCAAGGCGCCGGCATGGGTGCAAATTGCGCGGCTTGCCGCGTCTGGCGCGACGCGCACCATTGGTGCGGCGATTTGGTCCGGCGTGCGGCGAGGCTTAGAGATTCTGTACGGCTTGTATTTTGGCGTTGTTTTCTTTCTGTGGATCGTTCCGACTTGGACGATTGTGAATTTCATCAGCGACTATCGCAAAGCAGGGCGGTTTACCTCCGCGGCGCTAAAACTTTTGTTCGCGCTAGTCGGCTGCCGAGTGCGCGTTGTCGGCAAAGAATACGTGGATGCGCCCGGGGCGAAAGTTTATGCGTCGAATCACACCAGCTATTTTGATGTGCTGGCGTTGATGCAGGGGCTTGGCGTGCCGTATCACTTCATCGCCAAGATGGAAGTCGGCGGAATGCCGTTCATCGGGACGTTTTTGCGAAAGATGGGGCACACGAAGTTTGACCGCAGCGATCCGGAATCGCGGTTGCGGCAATCGGAAGAGATGGAAGAATTGCTGCGCGAGGGAGAATCGATTTTTGTGTTTCCCGAAGGAACGTTTACTGGAGAAGACGGCGTGCGGCCGTTCCAGCTCGGAGCTTTCAAAGCTGCCGTGGATGCGGGCGTGCCGGTTGTTCCGGTCTCGTTGGCGGGGACGCGAAATTTTCTGCGTGATGGCACATACTTGCCACGGCGGACCAGCGTGACCATTACTGTGTCTCCACCGATTTATCCGCGTGTTGTGAGCGAGGCGGCAAAAGCCGACGAAGGTTCCGCTTGGCATGAATTAATTCGCCTTCGCGATACCACGCGCGAAACAATTGCGCGCTATTCCGGCGAACCGCTGCTTTAAGAAAAAACGGACTTGTTTTGGTTGTATAAGCTCGCAGCTTGAAGGGCGGGGCAAGTCCCGCCCCTACAAGGATTCCGCCACTGCAGGAGACCGAGTTAATGCTGCAGCGTGTAGATCACGGTGATGTACGTCTCGATCTCGACGGGCTGGCCGTTGAGAACGGTGGCACGGTAGCGCCACTGGCTCACGGCGTCGGTGGCGGATTGCAGGAAGAGCGCGTCGCCGCTTACGACTTGCAACGATTGAATCGTGCCGTCCGTCGAGATGATTGCGTGCATTTCCACTTGGCCTTCGCGATGAATTTGCCGCGCGAGTGCGGGATAGATGGGCTCGACGCGGTGGAGCAGCATCGCCGGTTCGAGGTGACCGACGAGGACACGCACTGGCGTTCGCGGCGGTGGAGGCGGAGGTGGCTGATGCCTGTTGTCATCGAGAGGGATGCACCCGGCGCAGGGCGTGCCTGGCCCAGGCCCTGAGGGAATTCCGGGCGGATCTGACGAAGGAGGTTCAGGGCTCTCATCGACATGGTCGGGGATGTGCGTCGGTGGAGAAAAGGCATTGTTGAAAAGGTTGTGCCTGTGTTGGGGAGTTTGCTGGGTTGTGGTGTTCGTACGCTCAGGCGCGTTGTTGTGAAAGTACGGCGGAATCGGCATTACGCTGGCCTGGGCGATGCGCTCCGGTTTTCCGAACAGAGGAACGAGGATGATCGCCGTTACAATCGCGGCTTGCGCGGCGACGGAAATGACCAGCGCGCGGCGGCGGATGCGGCGCTCGCGGGCACGTTGTTCAGGGCTACCTTCGACGAAACAGCCCTGAAGAGAACCAAAATCATTTTGCGAATGAGGCTCGGGTTCGATAGTCATCACACACCTCCACAAAAAAGTTCTGCGAGTTAGAACTGGAGTTTTTGCGACGCCGGCTTCCTGTGGGTTGCTCAAATACCGCAGGAGACCGGCGCCGCGCTCGCAGGGATGTGAGGTGCGCGCGTCCTCATAACATTGGACACCAGTGAGATGGACAAGTTCCCGAGCGCACCAGCAAACGCTGGCTGTTAGTTCGCAAGCGGCTGCAGCGGAGGGTAGTGGGTCAGTTTCTGGCAGCCGCGTTTACCGGGCAATAGACGGCGCTGAATAGGGATAGGTATCAATTCCGCGTCAAAGTACTGCGAGTCTATTGTGGAGTGCCAGACTACCGTCAGATCCTAGGGGGAAAGTGGGAAGGCTTTGTACGGTTTCTGTGAGCAGTGAACTTGCCGATACATGAGACGGAGTTTCAAATCCGGAGCTGCGTTCCTTGTACTGCAGGTCACCCACAATGGGGGCAGACAGGAAGCAGCCACTCAGAAACACGAGAGGCCTTATGGCACGGATCAATGAAACCCTGAAACCCATACCGAACTTATCGTGGGTGATCCCGGCACTCGTTCTTATTTCCTTCGCAATCGGCTCCATTGTGTTTCCCCAAAAGCCGGCCCACCTGTTGGGAACTCTCAGCCAGAGTGTAAATTCTTTCGATGATTCGATTCTTTCCTTCCTCAATCGCTTCGCTCGACGCTCCTGGACCTTGGATACCCTCTTTTGCTTTATCGATTCCAATCCGTTGGCGACTGCGCCGATATTCATGGCTTTTTGATGGGTTTGGTTCAAGAAAGGAGAAGACCAATCTCGGAATCGCGAGCTTCTCCTTCACGGGATTATTGTCTCCTTCTTGACCTGGATCGTTATAAGACCGCTCGCCTTCATACTCCCGTTCAGGGAGAGGCCCCTGCACAATCCCACGCTTCACTTTCAGTTGCCGTATGGGATGGACCCCAATAGGCTGATCGGGTGGAGTTCATTTCCGAGTGACCACGCCATCGAGTGGTTTTTGCTCGCGACAACTCTGCTGTTCGTTTCTCGGCGTCTTGGCATCTTCCTATACGTGTATGTTTCACTCACTCTTTGTGTCGCACGGATCTATTTGGGAGTTCATTATCCGACAGATATCCTCGCGGGTGCCCTGATCGGTATAGCCGTAGCGTCTTCATCAAGAGTTCCTACCTTTCGGAAGGCTGTGACCTATGAAGCTCTGCGCTGGCTCGATCGAGCTCCGAGTTCTTTCTATGCCTTCTTCTTCATCATCACGCAGCAGTTGATGGAAGGCTTCGCTTCGCTCCATGAATTTGAGACGATGTTGGCTGCGATTCTGAAGGCCCTGCTGAAGTTGATCTAGGCAGTCCTGTTCCTTCCTCGAACCGCTGCCCGGGCCCCGAACGACAGTCGGTGGGGTGCAAATTCTGAAATTCCTCGGGCGGGCATCAGCAATCTGGTCAATTCACATTACATTTAAGTCTGATTGAAACTTTTTTAGCTCTCCAACACCCGATAAGTTGCACCGACCAGTTGAGCTGGCACGGGTAATCGGAAACTGACCCGCTGCCCAGCGGAGGACGCAGCAGCCGATAGATTTGTCATAGAAGCTTGCGAAGAATCCGCGCGCTTCTCCGAGGATCGTGAAGCGGTATCGCAAATGGAGGACATGGAACGGATGCCGGAGTGCCGACGGATAACTGCATCTTATTGATTATAGGGCGTTTATTTACATGAACCGAAAACGCCCTCTGGCGCATCCCATGCATTGTGGACGTGGATCTGAAGGAGGGTTATCCCGATGGATGGGCGTAATGTCGAGACAATAGGCGTGCGCCGCACGGGTTGGGCTGCTCTAGACCGCGATCCGCAGCAGGACAAGGTTGAATTTGTGT
>Ga0210405_10002084_pt1 | contig 21269 bp, 17 predicted proteins | sample IncBWH11MmetaG_FD_155492 | JGI IMG/M metagenome (GOLD analysis project Ga0210405, IMG submission 155492) | Forest soil microbial communities from Barre Woods Harvard Forest LTER site, Petersham, Massachusetts, United States - Inc-BW-H-11-M | ecosystem: Environmental > Terrestrial > Soil >... | reverse complement strand
TGATTACCGCGGATTTGACGCCGGCGGGCGAGTCGGACTCACCGCATGTGGCTGCCTGGCTTTCGCATGAGGGCGACGTGATTGAAGTGCTGAACCTGGATGCGTTGACGCCGGTGCCAGGCGATCGCGCAAACCCGGCGCAAGGCGGAAGCCCGGAGGCACACGCATGATTGTGCCCGGTAAGCCGGCAAAGATTTTGTTGATTGACAGCAACGTGCTGTTTTCGAAGCGGCTCGGCGACGCATTGCGCCGGGAGGGATTTGAGGTGACGACCGCGACGCAGGCGGCATTTGCGTTGACTACGCTTGAATACAACGCGCCCTCGGTGATTGTATGCGCGACGAACATGCGGGAGATGGGAGCGCTCGAAATCGCCAGGATTATTCATGCCGACCCGAAAAACGCGGCGCTGCCGGTGATTGCTATGGGCGATGGAAGCCAGCGCGCACTGATGGAGTCATTTCAGGCGGGTTGCGACGATTATATTGACCGGCATCTGTCGCCGGGGGTGATCGCGAATCACATCAAGAACATTGTGGTCAGCAAACTGGAAGGCTTTCAGCCGACGCAGATGCTGGGACAGGCGGATACCAGCCTGAGCGGGAATTTGACGCACCACGATCTGACCGGCGTGATGCAAATGCTGGGGCAGGCGCGGCAGACGGGAGCTCTGACGATCAACGCAGGGGAGACCGACGGAGTTTTGTTTTACGACGGCGGGGAAATTACCCACGCGGAGTGCGGATCGCTCTTTGGCGACGAGGCCGTCATTTACATTTTGAAGAGCTGCGTGAAGTGCGGATCGGGTGTCTACAAATTTATTTACGGCGCGGCATCGGGGCAACGCACCGTGCTGCGGTCGGCGACCGACCTGATGCTCGATGCCATGCGCGAATTTGACGAAACGGAGCGAACCGGCTCCGACGAGTTGGCGGACAAGGAGGCCCAATGAGCGACGCGATTGTTCTTCCGGAGGCCGGAGCAGCCGAGCCGCGGCGTACCCCGACGGTTTATTTTATAGATGACAGCGCAACAATGCGCGAAGTCATTAAGATTGCATTCCGGCGCGAGAGCATCAATGTGGTGACGTGCGCCGATGCCGCATCGGCTCTTGCGCAGTTTGATGAAAACCCGCCTGACGTGGTGATCACCGACGTGATCATGCCGGATCAGGACGGGTATTCCGTGTGCAGCCAGGTGAAACAGAATCCACAGTTCGCGAAGACGCCAGTGATTCTGATGTCGGGCGTGGTGAACAAGAGCGTGGCCGACCGAGCGGTGGCGGTGCAGGCAGATGAGTTGGTGCGGAAGCCATTTCAGCCGCAGGAATTGATCTCGCGCGTGAAGAATCTGATTGGCCACGGAGCGCCGGCATTGCAGCAGCCGTCGGAGCGCCCGATGGCTGTGCCATCGCTGAGCAGTTTGTTTTCGGCTCCGGCGGCACCGCGAATTGTTCCGCCACCTGCGCCGGCCAATGCCGCGCCCCCCCCGGCGGAGTCACGGCCGGCCGACAACGTCTGGCCGCGCGCGCTGGCTGAGGCGTTTGTACAGCAAGGCAACGCAGCTGCTCCGCAGACTCCATCTGCAGCGCCGAATGCGGCCCTTCGCGCCACTGGAACGGCCACGGACATTCAGAAACTGCGCGTCGAGATTTCGCGCCTGGAGATTCTGGTGAAGAAACTGCAGACCGAACTGCAGATCGAACGCCAGTACAACCAGGCGCTGGAACTTCATGTACGCACACTCACGCAAGTCGATTAATTGCGCAGGAAACTCAATTCGGAATAGCCAAACAAGGTTTGAAGCTCGAAGTAAGGCAATTGCCCCCTCTCCGCGAGCTTAGTGGCGATGACGGAACACCTGTCCTTTCGGGCCATATCGCAGCGGGCGCCGAGCCTCTATCCTCAAAAGGTATTTTCCCAGGGGGACACTATGAGCAAGGCCATGCGTTGTGGATTGGCGGGCGTTCTCGCGGTGTGCGCGCTTGGGTGCGGGGCCGCGGGCAGGCCGCAGAGTACGAAGAGACCATTGGACGCGACCGCATTGGTGGCCCTGGTAGCGGGCAATGCCCTTCCCGAGAATATCGTTGCGGCAGTGAAGGTGCGCGGGCTGAACTTTACGCCAAGGGCACAATACAGGGCCCAACTCTCCGAGGCGGGAGCGACCAGCGAAATATTGGAAGCAGTAAGCAAAACCAGCGTCGCGGCACCGAAGGATAACGAAGAAACAAACAGTGAAGCGGCCGGGAGGGAACACCTTGCGCTGGCAGGAAAACTGATTCGTGCGCGGGAATTCGAAGACGCCGCGAAAGAAATGGATGCGGCGCTGCGAGCAGGCGGCAGAAAAGCCGACGCGGGATTCGTCATGGGGGAGTATTTAAGGCAGCAGGAGGAATGGGCCGCGGCGGTCGAGGTTTACGAGGAAGTGCTGAAGCAGGAGCCGGAATTTCCCGAGGCGCGAACGAAATTAAGTTACGTATTGTACCGGGCTGGAGACCAAGAGGAATCCCTGCGACAGGCGAAAGCCGCGATTGCCGAGACGCCTGACAATGCAGAGGCCTACAAGAATGCCGGCGTGGCGTTGGAGGAGATGCGAAAATTCGAGGCATCGGAACACGCGTACCGGGAAGCGTTGAGGATCAAACCCGATTACGAGAACGTCCACTTCGATCTCGGGAATCTTTACTCCGCAAAAGGCGATTTGCAGGGAGCCATTGATGAGTACAAGAAGGCGCTGACCCTGGATCCAAAAGATATCGGCGCGCACGTTAATCTTGCGTACGCCTACTTCGACAAAAAAGATTTTGACAGCGCGATCAAGGTCCTTCGCGAGGGAAAGAAACTGGATCCGAGGAACGTGAATATCCGACGCGATCTCGGCTCGGCCCTGCTGCAATCGAATCAGAGTCCGCAGGCAGTGGTGGAATTTCGGGAACTGGAGGCAATGGCGCCGGAATCCGACATCTGCCACCTGTGCCTTGCGGTGGCCCTGCGGCGAACGGGGGACCTGGAAGGCTCGAAAAAAGAGTACAAGATTGCCCAGAGAGTGGATCCGTCCAATCCGGTGGTTCACGACGGGCTTGGCGTCATTTATGAGACACAAAAAAACTATCCGGCGGCGCTGGAGGAGTACAAGAAAGAATCAGACCTTGATCCCAATGGCTCAACGGGACATTGGCGTGTGGGGCTGATCCTGCTGGCGATGAAGGATACAAAAAAGGCCCTGGACGAATTGGAGACGGCGGAAAAACTGGATCCAGGCAACGCGGACGTGCACGAAGCATACGCGCTGGCGCTGGCGGCGAGCGGTGACAAACAAAAAGCGGGTGGCGAATTCAAAGAAGCGCTGCTGTTGAACGGGGAGGATATCGGAGCGCATCTGGACTATGCCCGGTTCCTGGAGGAGCAAGGCGACTGGGTTGGGGCGATGGAGCAATACCGGCTGGCAAAGAAATATTTCGATCTGACGTCGGCGCAGCACGTTTTTAGTCAAACGATTCGCGATGCGAACAGCGATGTGCAGGCGGCCGAATTGCGCCTGAAACAACGGTTGAGCGAACTGAGAGCCGCCGGGAAAGGCGCCGAAGCCACAGCCCTGGAAGCAAGACTTGCTGGCGCGGGGGAGACAAAGAGTTTGTCGGAAAAAGTGGACGCAGCTATGGACGCGGGGAGGCGCGCCGTCCGGGAACACAATTTTGCGGAAGCCGAACGCAGCTATAAGAACGCCGTCGAGTTTGCGGAGCAGTTGAATCCCCACGAAGCGCGGTTGGCGCTATCGCTGGGATACCTCGGGACGATGTACTTCGGCCGCAAAGATTGGCCGGATGCTCAACAGGCCTTCGAGCGGCAGTTGAAAATCACGACGGAGATTTATGGAACGGACTCCGAGCAACTTAGCACGCCGCTGATATCGCTTGGCCAGGTTCATATGCAGCAAGGGGAATTCGCGAAAGCCGAGAGCCTGTTTCTGGAAAACCTGAACAAGAGCCAGAAGAATCAGGGAGACACCAGCTTTGGCTACTTTATGGGGCTTCGGGCCATTAGTGAACTTTACTATTCCGAGAAACAATACGAGAAAGCTATGCCCTTCGCCCTGCAGGGGGTGAAAACGGGAGAAATCCTGTTTGGGCCGGAGGGCATGCAACTGGTGGGATTCAGGGGGCTGGTTTGCAGGCTTTACGACGGGCTCAATCAAGCAAACAAGAGTGAGGCTTGCGACCGGCAATTAATCCCACTCCAGGAAAAAGCTTACGGAGAGAATAGTCCTTATCTGGCGCCAACGTTGACGAGCCATGCAAAAGCCCTCCGTGCGCTTGGGCGCAATGCGGAAGCAGAGGACGTGGAAAAACGGCTGCGGGGATTGCAGAAATCCACAGTGGGAATGAACTGATCTTCAGAGCGGCGGAATGCGCCGCGAATTTTGCTCTACAACAACATTGAGCACTGCCCGGTTGACGGGTCTCGCCGAATTCAGTAGCCTCGGCTGACGATGAATTTGAGTTGGGTCTTTGCATTTGGGGGGACTGCACGATGAACGAACCCACGAAAAGCGGGATTTCGAGGCGGCAGTTCGCGCGGCGGGCGGCGCTGCTTTCGGCTAGCGCTTCGATTGTTCCGGCAGCCAGTGTGTTTGCGGAATCATTGCAGGCCCCACCGGTGCAGCAGTCGGCCCCAACGCATCCGAATCTTTCACCGGAAAGCCGGGCGGAGGCGGAGGCGCGTTACCAGCAGATTTTGAGCCAGTACGGCAGCCGCTTCAGCGCGGAAGAAAAAGCATCGCTGCGCGAGATGAATCTGGTGACGCAGACGAGCCTCGATAAGGTCCGCGCATTTTCACTCGAGAATGGCGATGGGCCCGCGCTCTACCTGAAACCCCTGGTGGAACGCGAAAAGAAACCCGTTCAGCCGCCGGCAGGCGCGCCTGCGAAGAAATCCTGAGGGAACGACGAATGCTCAGCGAGCAAGTGCTCTATCTAACCGTTGGCGAACTGGCGAAACGGATTCAATCCAAGCAGATTTCTCCCGTGGAATTGACGGAAAGCTACCTGGCTCGGAGCGAGGCGTTCGGGCCGAAGCTGAACGCGTACGCGCGGCTGACACCGGATCTCGCGCTGGAGCAGGCTCACGCCGCGGAGAAAGATATACAGCGCGGCCATTACAGGGGGCCGCTGCATGGAATACCTTATGCGGCGAAGGATTTGCTGGCGGTGAAAGGAATTCCCACGACGTGGGGCGCGAAGCCGTTTGCCGACCAGGTGTTTGATTACAACGCGACGGTGATCGAGCACTTGCACAACGTTGGCGCGATTCTTCTCGGCAAGGCGGCGATGATCGAACTGGCCGGCGGGATGGGCTATGCGTATGCCTCGGCTTCGTTGCAGGGCGAGGCGAAGAATCCGTGGGACACAAAGTGCTGGACGTGCGGATCGTCTTCGGGGTCTGGCGCGATTGTCGCGGCTGGGTTGGCGGGATTTGCGATCGGGACGGAAACGTGGGGCTCGATTGTATGCCCTTCGGCGTTTTGCGGCGTCAGCGGATTTCGGCCAACATATGGGCGCGTGAGCCGGCGCGGCGCGATGGCGTTGTCTTACTCCATGGACAAGATCGGGCCGCTGGCGCGGTCCGCGGAAGATTGCACAAACATTTTCGCGGCGATCGCAGGTCACGATCCACTGGACCGCAGTACGCTGCCGGTGGACAAGGCCGCGTTTACGTACTCGCCGGCAGCGGATTTGAAGGGGCGCAGCCTGCGGATCGGATGGCTGACGAACGCGTGGAAACAATACGATCCGGGCATCGGGAAAATTGTGGATGCGGCGAAAGTCGCGCTCAAACACCATTTCCCCTCCGTCAGGGATGCGGCGCTGCCTGAAGGGCCGTGGGAGGATGCGGCGACGCTGGTCCTGTCCGGTGAAGCGGGATCGGCCTTTTCGCAACTGATTCGCTCCGGTCGCGTAAAAGAGCTGATTGATCCCGTTGGGCGCCTGGGCGGATATGTGAGCCAAAGCGTTTCGGGCGCAGATTACACGACGGCGCTGCGCATTCGCGATATTCTTCAGAAGAAAATGACGGAGCTTTTCGATTCGTTTGATGTGCTGGCGACCGCATCACTGCCGGTGGCGGCGACTCCGCTGAGTTTGAATTTGGTTACGGGATTATCATTTCCTGATCCACTGGGCGGAATTGGCAATCTTTGCGGTTTGCCGGCCATTTCGGTGCCTTGCGGTTTCACGGATAAGAATTTGCCGGTTGGTTTGCAGTTCGTGGGACGCGCGGGGGATGACGCGGCGGTCTTGCAGGCTGGAAGAATTTTTCAGCAGACCACGAACTGGCATAAAAAACATCCCAAGGTGAGCTAACAAAGAGCACAGCCAGGAATGGCTGTGCCACAAGAAAGCGTTCAAGATTTCTTGCGGGTTTGGAGGATTTCGCGGACGGTGCGGAGAATGGCACTGCGGCTGAAGGGCTTGGTGAGGAGCCGCACGGAGGGATCCGCGTTGGCCATTTCGGTGGCCGCGTGTTCGCTGTAGCCGGACATGAAAACGACGGAGACGCCGGGGTGCTCCTGCTGCAGGTGTACGGCGAGTTCCTGGCCGGTCATTCCCGGCATTACCATGTCGGTGACGAGTAAATCGATTTTGCCGCGATGCTCAGCGGCGATGGTGATGGCTTCCCTGCCGTTTTTGGCTTCGATCACTTTGTACCCGCCGGACTCCAGAAATTCGCGCGCAATTTCGCGGACGTCTTGTTCATCCTCAGTCAAAAGCACGGTTTCCGTGCCCACGGGCAATTCGGCGACAGGCTTCGGCGCGCCGATATGCACTTCCGCCTCGTTCACGCGCGGAAGATAAATTTTGAAGGACGTGCCTTTGCCGAGTTCGCTGTAGACCCAGATAAAACCGCCGCTCTGCTTGACGATTCCGTAAACCGTGGCCAGGCCAAGGCCCGTGCCTTTTCCTTTTTCCTTTGTGGTGAAGAACGGTTCGAAGATGTGCGCCTGGGTTTCTTCGTCCATGCCGGTGCCGGTATCGGTTACGTCGAGCAGAACATACGAGCCGGGTTTCATCAGCGGATGGCTGGCGGTGTAGGACTGATCAAGGTCGCAGTTGCGCGTGCCGATCAGGAGCTTGCCGCCAGTGGGCATGGCGTCCCGCGAGTTGACGGCCAGATTCATGATGACCTGCTCCATCTGGCTGGCGTCGGCGCGAATAGTGCCGAGTTTTTGGTCCGGACGAAGGATCAGTTCGATGTCCTCACCGATCAGGCGCGGCAAGAGTTTGCCCATCTCTTCGACAACCGAATTGAGATTGATAATCTGAGGCTGGAGGACTTGCAAGCGGCTGAAGGCGAGCAGTTGCCGGGTGAGCGTTGTGGCGCGGTCGGCGGAACGATCGATCTGTTCGATTTTTCTCGCGATGGAATCGCCAGGAGTCAATGCGCCTAGCAGCAACTCCGTGTGGCCCTTGATAACCATCAGCAGGTTGTTGAAGTCGTGCGCGACGCCGCCCGCAAGGCGGCCGACGGCTTCCATCTTCTGCGACTGGCGCAATTGCAATTCCAGGTGGCGGCGCTCGCTGATGTCCTGCGCAACGACCAGGCGCACGCGCCTGCCGGCATAAAGCAGTTCGTGCGAAATCAGTTCCACTTCAAATGTTTTTCCGTGTTTGCCCTGATGCAGCCAGAAGCCATGCTCTTCGGCGTCGGCTTTCATCTGTAACAAATACGTTTCCGCTTTTGCACGCTCGTTCCCGGGGCGAACCTCCAGGATGGTCATGCGTTCGAATTCTTCCTGCGAGTAGCCGTACTGGCCGACAGCGGCCTGATTGACGCGGAGAAAGCGCAGCGTCTCCACATCGTAAAGCCATGTGGGAAGCGGGTTGTGCTCGAACAAGAGACTGAGCATGGACTCGCTCTTGCGCAATTCTTCTTCGGCGCGGCGGCGTTCAATCGCCAGGGCGATGTGGCCGCCGACGGAATCGAGGAATTCCAGGTCGCGCTGGTCGTACGCGTGTTCGTTCTGGTAGTGCTGGACAACAAGGACGCCGATTGTGGCGGTGGGTGTTTTCAACGGCACGCCGAGCCATGCGGGCGAGGGGGAACCCACAAGTTCCACTTCGCCGAGGGCCGCCAGGCGATCGAAATCCGATTGCGGGATTAAATTGGCTCTTTCGGTGCGGAAAACGTAAGCGGTGCAACTCCGGTCCACTTTTTGAGGCGGAGGAGCCGTATCGTACTCATCGGCAAAAAACGGAAATTCGAAGACATCTTCCTGGGGATTGTGCAACGCAACGAAGCAGTTTTCGGCGGACAAGATGCGTTTGAGGGCGACGTGAATGCGATTGAGGAGCTGGTCGAGGTTGGCGGTCTGGTTCAGCGCGTGAACGATGTCCGAGATCACCTGGCGCTCGGATTCCATGCGGTGAAGATCGGTTACATCCAGGCCGTGCAGAAGGATGCCTTCGATCGCGGGATCGGCGAGGCGGCTGCGGCAGGTGATTTCGAACCAGCGCCAGGAGCCATCGCGGCTGCGGAAACGGCAACGGCTGGTGAGCGGCGCGCCATTTTGCGCGGCGACCTGCTTCAGATGGGTGCGAACGGAGCCGACGTCGGCGGAGTGCACCAGCGCGTAAAGGCTGCGGCCGACGAGTTCGTCGGGACGATAAACAAGACTGGCCTGAAAAGTGGAATTCGCAAACTGCAGGGTGCCGTCTGCGGACAGAACGGCGATGATTTCCCTGGTAGAGTCCAGCAACGACGCAAGTTGGGCGGTCCCGAGAGCGAAACCGGGGTCCGAGAAAATTCTCTGGGCCATTTAATTGTCGCTTCGTTTGCCGGCTGGAGCACAGAACTACCGGCGGGCCTTGCGGAAGCCTCCAAGGATCGACCTAGAAATAGAAAGCGCTAGCTGAAGGTGAATCGTCTCTGCTTACTGTAACGGAGGCCAGGCGTTTCGTATACCCCAGAGGGGAAACGGGTTGCGAAACAATGACTGTACAAGAGGACAGGTGGGGCAGGCTTGCGGAGTGCCGCGCCGGATGGGGTCGTGCTACTCTCCGTAACCATAAGCTGTTGAAACTGCGCGAGCTGCGCCGCCGGAAGCCAGCTCCGGGAGGATTGCCGCCATGCACGGAATCTGGAAAGACATGTTCGTGATCACGCTGCCGATTCTGGAGAAGATCCTGCGGCCAGTCATCGTGTACTTCTTTCTGGTGCTCATGCTGCGGCTCTCGGGGAAACGTGAGCTGGTGCAATTGAATCCTTTTGACCTGGTGGTGTTGCTCACGCTTTCGAACACGGTGCAGAACGCGATCATTGGGGACGACAATTCCGTCTCCGGCGGAATCCTGGGCGCCAGTTCCCTGCTAGCGGTGAACTATCTGACCGTGCGTTTCCTCTACAAGCACAAAAAGCTGGACCAGATTGTGGAAGGCAAGGCGGATATTTTGATCGAGAATGGCAAGTTGCGGCCCGAGCATCTGAAAAAGGAGCTGATTACCACGGCGCAACTTGAAGCGGCGGCGCGGAAGCAGGGATTTGGTTCGCTCTCCGAAGTGGACCAATGCAGCCTGGAGCCAGGAGGGACGCTATCTTTTATCGGCAAAAAGCCCGATGCGGACGTGCTGCGGCACAAGGAGTTGCTGGATCGCATTGACAAGCTGAAGGATGAATTGGCCATGCTGCGTGGCAATCGCCCGCCCTCGGTTGCCTAAGGATTATGGCAAGCGAACAACTCAGTGGACTAGAAAGCCGCTGAGACCGACGAAGAATCCAATAACGCCGATCGCCATTCCGGAATACCAGAAAGCTTTTCTTCTTGTCAGGAGCGTAAGCGAGCAGATGATGAGGGCGATTTCCAGAATCACTTCTCCGGCGTCAAAGCGGTCTTCCCGCCGGGAGTACACCCCGCGCTCATTTTCAAACTCCTTGGCTTTTTCGCTGATCTGGTCTTTGTCTTTTTCATAGCGCTCGATTTCCTTTTTGTACTTCTCGCGCAATGCCTCGGCCTTTTCTTTCTCCCCGCGATCCAGGACTTCGATCAGGTCCGCGATGCTCTGCATTTCGTGCAGGCGGATATTTTTGGCCTGGTAGAACGCCCATTGGTCGCTGGCCTGGGTTTGCAAAAGCACCACCTCGATGCTGGAGCGGTGGCCCATCAGTGTGGCCATGGCCACGAGTACCGCAAGGATGGAGATGGTGATGGCGACGGGCAACGTCCATGGCTCGTCATCCTCATGATGATGTGCATGCTCTTCGAGCACTTCGTGCATCGGGGTTCCCTCGTTGTTGTGGATTTATGCCGACGGCTGAGCCGACATGAATTCTAACACTTCCTGCGCGGAAGCAATGGTGCGGTCGATATCGGCGGATGTATGAGAGGCGGAAACGAACGCGGCTTCGAACTGCGAAGGCGCCAGAAAGATGCCGCGATTGAGCATCTCGCGGAAATAGCGGGCGTAGAGTTTTGTGTCGGAGCGCTTGGCCCCGGTGTAATTCGCGACTGGGTCAGGCGTGAAGAAGATGGTGGAGAGCGAGCCGATGCTGCTGACCTGGGCGGGGATTCCAGCACCGGCGAGAGCATTTCGCAGGCCGTGAACCAGTTTTTTGGCAAGGGTGTTGACACCGTCGTAGAGGCCGGGCTTGGCGAGTTCGTTCAGCGTGGCGATGCCGGCGCTCATCGCCAGCGGATTGCCGGCGAGCGTGCCAGCCTGGTAGACAGGCCCCAGCGGCGCGATATTGTTCATTAGTTCCGCGCGGCCGCCGTATGCGGCAACCGGCACGCCGCCGCCGATAATTTTTCCCATGGTGGTCAGGTCGCCTTCGACGCCGAGAAGTGTTTGCGCTGAGCCGTTGTGCAGGCGGAATCCGGTGATGACCTCGTCAATGATCAACAGGGCGCCGTGCTTGCGCGTGAGGTCGCGGAGTCCTTGCAGGAAACCCTCTTTGGGCAGGACCACGCCCATGTTCGCGGCGATAGGCTCGACAATCACCGCGGCAATTTTGTCTTTGTGTTCGTTGAAAATTTTTTCCACGCCCTGCAAATCGTTGTAGGGAACGTTCAGCGTGAGCGCCGCGAGCGCCTGAGGGACGCCGGGACACTCTGCAATTCCGAGTGTGGCGAGGCCCGAACCCGCTTGCGACAAAAAGCTGTCGGCATGGCCATGATAGCAGCCTTCGAACTTGATGATGAAATCGCGTTTGGTGACGCCACGGGCGAGGCGGACAGCACTCATGGTGGCTTCGGTGCCGCTGGAAACAAAGCGAATCTTTTCGATGAAGGGAATCGCTTTGGTGATGAGCGTAGCGAGTTGCAATTCCAGCTCGGTGGTGACGCCGAAACTTGTGCCGCGACGCGCCTGCTCGGCGATGGCCGCGCTGACTGCGGGGTGCGCGTGGCCTAGCAGCATCGCGCCCCACGAGCAGACGTAATCGAGGAGTTGGTTGCCGTCAGCGTCGTAAAGATATTGCCCGCTCCCTTTTTCGATGATCAACGGCTCGCCGCCGACGGAACGAAACGCGCGCACGGGGCTGTTAACGCCACCGACGAGGACCTTTTCGGCCTTTTCAAAAATTTCCCGCGAACGGCGGCGTTCGGGTTTTGCCTGCGCTTGTGTCGCATTCATCGGGGCACCTTTTTTGAAAGTCAGGATTTCAGCCAGCGAGCCACGTCTTTGGCGTGGTAGGTCAGGATAATGTCGGCGCCGGCACGCTGGATGCCGGTCAGAATTTCGAGGACCACACGCTTTTCTTCGATCCAGCCCTTTTGCGCGGCGGCTTTGACCATGGCGTATTCGCCGCTGACGTTGTATGCGCCCACCGGCACGTCGAAGCGTTCGCGGACGGCGCGGATGATATCGAGGTACGGCAGCGCGGGCTTTACCATCACGATGTCGGCCCCTTCTTCGAGATCGAGCGCCACTTCTTTCAACGCTTCGCGCGCGTTGGCGGGATCCATCTGGTAGCTGCGGCGGTCGCCGGATTTCGGCGCGGAGTCAGCGGCTTCACGGAAGGGCCCGTAAAAGCCGGAACAGTATTTCGCGGCGTAGGCAAGAATTGGCGTGTTTTCGAATTTGTGGTCGTCGAGAAGCGTGCGGATCGCGGCGACGCGGCCGTCCATCATGTCGGAAGGCGCGACGATATCGGCGCCGGCGCGCGCGTGCGACAATGCCTGCTGCGCAAGGATTTCGAGCGTCGGGTCGTTCAGAATTTCGCCGTCCTCCACGACGCCACAGTGGCCGTGGTCGGTGTATTCGCACAGGCAAACGTCGGTGATCACCAGGAGATTGAGCTTTGCCTTTTTGATGGCCTCGACCACTTTTTGCACCACGCCTGTTTTCGCGAGCGAACTTGTGCCGCGGGCATCCTTGCTTTCGGGCAGGCCGAAAAGAATGATGGCTGGGATGCCCAGTGATTCCACTTCGCGGCACTCTTCCACAATCTGATCCACGGACTGCTGGTAGACCCCCGGCATCGAACTGACTTCCTTGCGAACTTTCGTGCCCGGACAAACGAACATCGGATAGATGAAACCGGCGGTCGTGAGCCGCGTTTCGCGGACCAGGCCGCGCAGGGCTTCTGTGCCGCGAATCCGGCGGGGGCGGTGAATGGGGAAACTCATCCTTGTTTTGCTCCTGCAGGGTGTTGCTGGCCTGCCTTTGCGAAATATTCTGACAGCGTGGCGACGGCGGCGGCGACCGTGGTATCAGCAGCCAGGAGAATCCGGCTGACGCCTTCCGTCTTCAGCGCATTTTCACTCACCGGACCGATCGCTACGAAGATGGATTGGCGGCTGAGGTCGCGGAATCGCTGTGCCCCGAGAAGGTCGCGGAGATGATGCACCGCCGAGGGACTGAAAAACAGAATGGCGTCGGCCTCACAGCGAAGAAAGGATTCTTGCGTCTCGGGCGAATCCGAATTTGGCGAAACTGTTTTGTAGGCAACCACTGCGGTCACTTGCCAACCGTGAAGATTCAGGACTTCGATCAAGTCGGGATTCGCGCGATCGCTGCGCGGCAGAAATACTCGCTTTCTTTTTTCCCCGGCAGAGAGTTCTTCGGCAAGCCCAACGCCGGTGTGAGCTCTGGATATGAAATTCACGGGCAAGCCCGCAGCGGTAACGGCGTCCGCGGTCGCGGGACCGACTGCGGCAATTTTCAGCCCGGCGAAAACCTGCGGCAGAACGAGATCCAACGCAGCGCAGCGCTGTTGCACGGCGCGTAGGGCATTTTGACTGGTAAAAAAGACCCAGTCGAACCGGGCGGAATTCTTGAGGCAAGCGTCAAGTTCGGCGAGGTTATCCGGGGGTGCGAAAACAATGAGCGGCAGCAAAACCGGCTCGGCGCCAGCGTCGCACAAGGCCTCGACGAGCGAATGACTCTGCTCCAGCGCGCGCGTCACGACGACGCGCTTCCCTGCCAGCGGCTTGTGATTCTTTTCAACCACGGGCGCGATGCACCTCTTCCAAAATACTCCGCGCGCCGCCTTCGGCCAGTACGCGCGCCAGATGTTCGCCAAGTTGCGCGGCCTGGTCTGGTGAGGCGGTGGCCTTCTCACGGACGTATTGCGTGCCATCCACGGAACAAACGACGGCCTCCATCACCAGTTCGCCGCGCTCCATGCGCGCCCAGGCTCCGACCGGCACCTGGCATCCGCCCTGCAGCGCGGAGAGCAGCGCGCGCTCCGCAATGATCGCCGTCCGGGTTTCCAGATCGTCCAGTTTCGATAAAATTTCGTCGGCAGTGCGATCACTCACGCGCGATTGAATTGCAATCGCTCCCTGACCGACGGCGGGGAGAGATATTTCGGTCGAGAGAGGCTCAGTGATTTTCTGGCCCCAGCCGAGGCGGTCAAGGCCCGCTTTCGAAAGCACGATGGCGTCGTATTCGCCGCTCTCCACCTTACGGAGACGGGTGTCCACGTTGCCGCGGAGTTCGCGAAAATCAAGATCGGGTCGATAGTGACGGAGTTGCGCCTGGCGCCGTAGACTGCCGGTGCCCACGCGGGCACCCTGTTTCAGATTCGCGAGGGTCGTTCCCGTGTGCGAAACCAAGCAATCGCGCACATCGTCGCGCCGGCAGACCGCGGGAAAGTGCAGCCTGCCCGGCGTTTCCGTGGGAATATCTTTCACGCTGTGCACGGCGAGATCGATGCTTTCCTCCAGCAATGCTTCTTCCAATTCCTTGATGAAGATTCCCTTCCCGCCGATCTTCGTCAGCGGTTGCTGTTGCATTTTGTCGCCGGAGGTCTTGATGATGATGATTTCGGCTTCTACGCCGGTGAGTTGGAAAAGTTGCTTGCGGACGAATTCGGCCTGCCAGCGGGCCAGGATGCTGCCTCTTGAACCGATGCGAAGGGGCTTCACGGTTTCTCCCGGTCGGATAAATACAAATCCCGAATGGCTTCGACGTTTTGAATCTTGCGGCGCAGCTCTTTTTCCGTGCGCAGGCGCTCCGCGGGATGCAGCAGCAGGTGCTCGATCATTTCGTCCATCAGGGCGCCGATTTTCTCGCGGTCTTCTCCGCTGAAGTGGTTCATGCCGGCGAGACGCTCTTGCAGGAAATTGGCGCGGCGCTGCTTCAGCTTGCCCCGCAAGTTTTCGAGCACGCCGGTCAGCTCAACGCTGGCCTGCCAGGAGATGAACTTCGCCACGTGGTCTTCCACCAGGGATTCCGCCTTGGGGACTTCGCTTTGCCGGGCGTCGCGATTCTGGTTCACGATTTCTGTCAAGTCTTCCATCGAGTACAGATACACGTTATAAATGTCGGCCACCGCGGGGTCAACATTTCGGGGCATGCCGAGGTCCATCAGGAACAGGGCGCGATTTCCGCGCGAAGCCATGGCGCGCTCGACCATGGGCCGGGTCACAACAAAATCCTGCACGCCCACAGCGGTTACGATGACGTCGGGAAATTTCAGCGACGTATCCCACTCGCCCCATTCGAGGACTTTTCCGTCGTACAGCTTGGCAAACTCTTCCGCCTTTTCGCGCGATCGATTCATCAAGTAGAGATTTTTGATTTTGCGGTCGCGCAATTGGGAAACAACCTGCTCGCTGATGGTGCCTGCACCCAAAACGAGCGCGCTGCGATCCTGGAATTTCCCGAAAATGCGCTCGGCAAGTTTCATTCCCGCGGAAGCAACCCCCATTGGCCGGGTCCCGAGGTCCGTTTCCGCGCGCACCCGCTTGCCGATTTCGAGCGCGCTTTGAAACAGACGGTTCAGCACCGGACCAGTCACATGGCCCTCGTGCGCGCGCAGGTACGCTTCCCGGACCTGCCCAAGAATTTCCGCTTCGCCAAGCAGCATCGATTCGAGACCCGCGGAAACGCGAAACAGGTGGCGAACCGCGTCATGGTCGTAGTGGTGATAGAGAGAAGGATTCAGCTGGTCGGGAAGCACTTCGTGAAATGTGCTCAGGAAAGAGGAGAGCGCGCCGGCGGATTCGTGATTCGCATTAGCATTAACGCCATACACCTCGCTGCGATTGCAGGTGGAAAGCACCAGCGTCTCTTCGAGGATGCCGCGGGAGCGAAGCTCTTCCGCGGCCCGTTGCGCCTGTTCGCCGGAGAACGACACCTTCTCCCGCACCTCAACGGGCGCTGTGCGGAAGTTCAGGCCAACAAGTACGATCTCCATGCTGCGCCGAGCGCGCTCCTAAAAGTACCGGTGATGCGCTGAAAAATAGAGGTTCACGACAGTGAAACTGATCACCACGAGAACAAAATTAAACACGCACAATTTGGAGGCGCGCGCGCCCCGCCAGGCCGTAGTACGAGCCAGTTGAAAATAGGCTGCGTAAAGTAGCAGCACCACCAGAGTGAAGATGTATTTCGGATCGAAATACCAGTGTTGCCCGGCTTGTCGGTCGACAGCGATGAATCCAAGGGCGGTGCCGACGGCGATGGTGATGAGCCCCACGAGGACGCTGGTATGGCTCATTCTCTCGAGGAGTTCGAGCGAAGGCAGGCGCCAGACAATGTCCCCCAGCTTGCGGATCCGCAGCAGCCGCTCTTCCCCGAGAAACATCAGGCTGAGGACGCAGGACAGTGCGAACCCGGCGTACGCCAGGATGCTAAGCGTGACATGCAACGCGAACACCACCCCATGCGCCTGGGTCGGAGGGGCGGGATGCTCCGGCGCGAAGGTGGCGGCGAGAAAGAAGACCAGGATGATGGGGACCACGAAGGCGCCGACGGTACGCTGGCGGTGATAGATTTCGAGGCAAAGGTAAGTGACGGCGAGAAGCCAACCGAACAGCGACATCGAGCCCTGCAGGTCGTGGTACGGGACGGAATGCATGGCCCGGGCGCGACCCAAGAGGGCCAGGTAATGGAATGCTAAACCCATAAACATCAATACGGTAGCGAGACGTCCGGTGATCTCTTTCCCGGTCGAAAGAAAGGCCATATACAGACCCATGCTCAGCAGATAGGCCAGCACGGTCAAAATGACGAAGATATGATTCATCGACTTGGATCCTTGCCGAGTCGAGGCGCAGAGGGAGCGCGCTCATCCCCTGGCCTGCGCGACGTCTCAGTTAGGCTCAGTATAGCGTAGTCGCAGGTACGTTCCATTGGCTCTGAATTCGCAACCGTAGAGAAAGTTTACGTTCAGGCGCACTGGCGTGCTCTGACGCACTTCACAAACCCATTGTGAGGTATAACCTTTCTTCCAACGCGGGAAGCTGGCGGATTTGTTATTCTGTGAAGCTAGGAATTATGACCATCGAGGCCTCAGCATTGACCCGCAAGGACTTGTTTCTTCGCGCCGCACGCTGCGAACCCGTTCCACGGCTGCCCGTCTGGATGATGCGGCAGGCCGGGCGATACCTGCCCGAATACCGCGAGATTCGCGCAAAGCATTCGTTTCTGGAAGTTTGCAAGACGCCGGACCTGGCTGTGGAAGTTTCGATGCAGCCCTTTCGGCGATTGGGCGTGGACGCGATCATTATTTTCTCCGACATCCTGATTCCGGCGGAAGCAATGGGCTTGCCGCTGGAACTCGAAGATAAAGGACCCAACCTGCCGGAGCCCGTGCGGACGGAAGCCGAGGTTCGCAAGCTGCACATCTTCGATCCGGAGGTAGAAACCGGATTCCTGATGGAGGCGTTGCGGCGAACCGTGAAACAAGCGGGGCCCGACGTGCCCGTGCTGGGCTTTGCCGCTTCACCTTGGACTCTGGCGTGTTACATGGTGGAAGGCCGCACCAAAGAGGGCTTCGCGACGGTGAAAAATTTCCTGTACAGCGAGCCGAAGGTTTTTCGCGAGCTGTTGCACAAAGTCGCGCAAGCGACGATTCTTTACCTGAAGGCCCAGATTGCCGCGGGCGTTTCCGCCGTGCAGCTTTTTGACACCTGGTGCGGCGAACTGGATTTGAAGGATTACACGGAGTTTGTGCTGCCCGCGGTCCAGGAAATCATCGCCGGGCTAGGGAATAAAGTGCCGGTCATCTACTACACCAAGGCTTCGCATCATTTGCTGCCCGCGGTTGTGCGCGCCGGCGCCAACGTGCTGAGCGTGGATTGGCGAGTTCCCCTCACAGAAGTTCGCAAACTGGCCGGATCCCACGTGGCGCTGCAGGGGAATCTCGACCCTGCCATTTTGTTTGCGGCCGCTGGAAAAATCCGCCAGGCCACCCTGGACATCGCCGCCGAGCTTTCCGGCCACGGACACATTCTGAATCTTGGCCACGGGATTTTGCAGCACACCCCGGTGGAAAACGCGCAGCTATTCATTCACACCGGCCAGCAAGCCGCGCTTCAGCAAGCGCAGCCGGCGGTGCAAACGCGCGGTTAAGTGCAGGAGGCAAGCGCCGTGTCGAGCATGAATCCATCGTTGCGGGAGATGCAGGAAGAACTCTCCGTGGGAGAAGAGTTCGTCACCCGCTACAATCGCCCCGGCCCCCGCTACACCAGCTATCCCACGGCTCCGGTATGGAACGACGCCTATGGCCCGAATGACTTCGAAGCGGCGATGCAGGCCGCCGAAGCGAAGCGCAGCTCGGTTTCGCTCTACATGCACCTTCCCTTCTGCGAGAGCCTGTGCCTCTTCTGCGCGTGCAACGTCATCATCCGCAAGGATAAAAGTGTCACCCCGCCGTACCTGAGTGTCCTGAAAAAAGAGATCGACCACATCGCCAGCCGGGTTTCGCGCAATCGCCAGGTTGCGCAATTCCACTGGGGCGGTGGCACGCCGACGTATCTTTCGCCGGAGCAGATCGAAGATTTGTTCATGTACACGAAGGAGCGGTTCAACTTTGCCCCCGACGCGGAAATTGGCATCGAAGTCGATCCCCGTGTGACTTCGCGCGCCCACCTGGAAACTGTGCGCAAGATGGGTTTCAATCGCCTGAGCATGGGAATTCAAGATTTCAAGGAAGACGTGCAGAAGGCCATTCATCGAATTCAGCCCTATGAACAGACGCGCGACCTAATTGCCGTCGCGCGGGAACTCGGATTCGACAGCATCAACGTGGATTTGATTTATGGCTTGCCGTATCAGACCGCGGATAGCTTTGCGCACACAGTCGAACAGATCGTCGGCCTCTCTCCTGACCGGATCGCCATGTTCAGCTACGCGCACGTGCCATGGCTCAAGAAACAGCAAGGCTCGTTCGTGGCGCACCTGCCCGAGGGCATGAAAAAGTTCGATATTTTCCGCAGCGGCTTATTGAAATTCCTGGAAGCGGGTTATCTCTATATCGGCATGGACCACTTCGCGAAGGAAAACGACGAACTTGCCGTTTCGCAACGCAACCGCACCCTGCACCGCAATTTTCAGGGTTACACAACGAAAGCGGGCGCGGACCTTTACGGCATGGGCATCACCGCCATCAGCGGCATCCAGGAAACCTATGCGCAGAATCATCGCGATTTGCCGTCGTGGGAGAAGGCCGTTCAAGAGCGCGGAATCGCGACCATGCGCGGCTACCACCTTTCGCAGGACGACATCATTCGCCGCGAAGTGATCAGCCGCTTGCTCTGCCACACCGTCATCGTGAAAGACGAGATTTCCAAACAGTTTGGCATCAACTTCGATGAATATTTCGCTCCCGAACTCGAACACCTGAAAATGCCGCAGGAGGATGGCCTGGTCGTGATCAACGACAAGGAAATCCGCACGGCCTGGCTGGGCCGCATTTTTATCCGCAACTTGGCGATGGTGTTTGATCCGTATCTGGAAAAGCAGCAACTGGCCGCGCGGCCGCTCTTTTCCAAGACCCTCTAGCCAAGGCAGGGGCCACACGCATGTCCGATCGAGTTGAAGCTTTGGTTGTGGGCGCGGGCATTTCCGGGCTCGCGACGGCGTACGCCTTGCAAAAGGCGGGCATCGCCACGCGGGTGGTGGAAGCGGCGGCGCGCCCCGGCGGCGTGATTCAGTCGGTGAAGCGCGACGGCTATCTGGTGGAATGCGGCCCGCAAAGCTTCAGCGGCAACGGTTCCATCTCCGCCATGTGCCGCGACCTGGGGATTCTGGAAGAGCGCGTCCTCGCAGATCCCAAGGCGCCGCGCTACGTCCTGATTGACGGAAAACTCCAGAATGTTCCCATGGGCCCAGGCTTGCTTGCCTCCTCTTTTCTGAGCGGCGGAACACGCAGCGCGATCCTCCGCGACATCTTCGGCAAAAGCGAATCGCCGGAGCCCGACGAATCGGTCGCCGGGTTCGTCCGCCGCAAATTCTCGGCAACGCTGCTCGATCGGCTGGTCGGTCCGTTTGTCTCTGGGATTTATGCCGGCGATCCGGAGAAATTAAGCCTGCGCGCGGCTTTCCCGATTTTGTATGAAGCGGAGAAGGCTGCTGGAAGCATAACGCGCGGCGTCTTCAAAGTAATGAAGCAGCGCAAAGCCGGAAACGGTACGCAGCCGCAAGCGCCAATGGAAAAGGCCACGCTCCAGACGTTTCGCGAAGGCAACGAGACACTGATCCTCGCCATCGCGAAGCAATTGGCGGAGCGCTTGACGTGCGGCACGGAGGTTACGCGCATCGAGGCGCTGGACTCTGGCCAGGAACCCAAGGCGGCGCGTTTTCGTGCGACTCTGCGCGGCCCCAGAGGTGAAGAAACGGTAGACACGGAGCGGCTGATTCTCTCCGTGCCAACAGATTCCGCGGGCAGACTGCTGGAGCCGGTGGATTTGGGATTCGCGGCGCAGCTCAGCGCGATTGCCTATTCAGGCGTGGCGGTGGTTTCGCTCGGCTATCGCGAGGAAGACGTGGGCGACAGCCTCGCTGGATTTGGTTTTCTCGTGCCGCGCTCTTCGGGCCTCAGCATTCTCGGCACGGTCTGGAACTCTTCCCTGTTTCCCGGCCGTGCTCCGACAGGGGAAACACTGCTCACCAGCTTTGTGGGAGGAGCCACAAATCCCGCCGCGATCGGCAAGTCGCCGGAACAACTTGCGTCTCAAGTTCATCGTGAGATGAGTCCTCTGTTGTGCCTTCGCAAAGATCCGGTCTTTACCAACGTGACCATTTGGCAACGGGCGATCCCACAATACAATCTGGGCCACACAGCGAGGATTGCAGCGATTGAATCCCTGCGCGCCCGCTTTCCGGGCCTCTATTTTTCGGGGAACTATCTGAATGGTCCCGCCATCGGCACCTGCGTCGAACACGCGCTGAAAGTCGCCGACGAAGTCCGCGTCAGCTTCGCCAATTAACCCTTTTCCCTGAGCCGGTGGGCCAGCCGGATTTCCCTGCGCTTCGCGGCTTCCCGCCAACGGCGCTTCTCTTCCGCAGTGCGAAGAATTAGCGGCGGCACCGGCCGCGGTTTGCGCGTGAACTCGTCGATCGCGACGAAGGTCACGAACGCGGTGGTGGTGTGTTTGCGCTCGCCGGTCAGAAGATTCTCTGAGAAAACTTCCACACCGACTTCGAGCGAAGTGGTGAACACGCGATTCACCTGCGATTTCAACATCACGATTTCACCCAGGTTCACGGGGTTTCGGAAATCGATGTAGTCCACCGACGCGGTCACCATGTAACTGTTCGCGTGCCGGCTGGCCGCCATCGCCGCCACAATGTCCACCATGTGCATCACGTGCCCGCCGAGCAGCTTGCCAAGGACATTGGTCTGCGCCGGCAGCACCACTTCCGCCATTTCCGATGCGGACGCGCTGACCGGCTTGCCCTTCACTCTCCACTCATCCATCAATGCGGCTGTCGCTTTGTGCTTTGCCTTCATCGCTCTCCCTTGCGCGGCTCCTTTGGCCGGATATCGCCCTACACGTATAATACGCAAGACCTCCATGACCGAACAAAACAAAACCCGGCGGCAGAA
>Ga0210405_10002083_pt1 | contig 21269 bp, 19 predicted proteins | sample IncBWH11MmetaG_FD_155492 | JGI IMG/M metagenome (GOLD analysis project Ga0210405, IMG submission 155492) | Forest soil microbial communities from Barre Woods Harvard Forest LTER site, Petersham, Massachusetts, United States - Inc-BW-H-11-M | ecosystem: Environmental > Terrestrial > Soil >... | reverse complement strand
TCAGTCCATGGGTCAGCGTCCGCGCGAATGCCGGGTCGTCCGGTTGCCCGGGGGTGTCGGCGGCGAAGGGCAGGACCGCAACGACGTGGCCGAACTGCTGATTGGTCATCGCCGGCGACAATTTCAGACCGTATGCCAGCCCGAACGCGGCGATCGCGCCAATTGCGAAAATTCCCGCGGCTATCGGTGCGGCGGCAAGAGACCGGCGGCGCCATGACGGCCGCGTGGTCGGGACCACGTTGCCGGGCGCCGGTGCGAGAGAAGGTCTGGACAGTACCGCAACCGAAAACTCCTTGCGTTCGGACGCTGCCGGCGAAACCGGCTTGATGTCCGGCACGCTGACCGCCTTGGCGCGGCTCTGCGCCGGAGATTGCTCGCGCTCGGCGACGTGAGCGGGCTCGAAATCGCCACGCTTGATCGCGTCGATCAGCGCACGCGTTGCCGGTTCGGGAGCGACGTCAAGTTCGCTGCGCAAGAGATCGGTGAGCATTTTTGCCCGACTCAGCGCCGCGTCGCGGCCTTTGTGCCGGGCAAACAGCGTGAGCGCGATCCGCTGCCGATCCTCGCGCGTCGGTTCGAGTGCGATCAAGCGTTCGGCCGCCGCAATGGCCCCCTCGATGTCGCCATTGGCATCGGCGTTTCGCCACAGCGTCGCGAAGACATCCCCTGCCGCCGCGCCAAGCTGGTCAGCCTGTTGGCGATGCCACGCGTCGAATTCCTCGATATTCAAAGTCAGGTCCGGCAGAAACGCTCCACGCCATAGCGCCGCGGCCTGGGTGGGCGCGTCCGGCTCGGTCGAGCGAGCGAATGCGATGAAGCTGCGCACATCGACAGAGATGGACTGAGCGTGCAACCCAATCGCGTCCCGATCGAGCAGAAGGACTTCCGAGGCCACGCTTAAATCCTGGCGCAACGCAATGAGGCATTGTCGCAGGCTGTGGCGCGCCTGCTTGTCAGGACAGTCGCCCCACAACAACGTCGCGAGCGCTTCGCGCTTTGCCCGGAAGTCCGGTCGCATCGCCAGATAGGCGAGCAACGCCCGGGCTTTTCTGGATCGAATCGCAATGGGAATCGGACGGCCGACATTCGCCTCGATTGCGAACGGCCCCAGCAGCTGCAGCGTGACGTGGCTCAATTTGGACATCGATCCTTCGCCATGACCGACCATGCAATTTTAGCATTGTTGCTCGGCGTACACCAACGGCAGCAAAAAAGCTCGAATTGGCGGCTTGGTGCGTCCGCTAAGTGCCTCATCCGCCGAAAGATTTCCTTTGACGCGGCAATGACGCCGCGTTGACCGCGGCTGTGCCATTGGTGCGCGGAATCGAAAGCCGCAGCGGTCCAACGGCTTGATCGGATCTTTGCAGCAGCCAAGGAGAGCGTCATGACGTCCCGATTTTTTGGAATATCCGCGTTGGTGCTTTGCGTCCTCGCGATCACGCAACCCTCGTACGCGACGGAACCGGGCAGCAAGGAGTGCAAGCAATTCGGCGCGGTCAATCATTGCACGACAGAATGGGACCGACGATCGAAGTCGTGCGTGTGCGTGGGCCATTGAGTTCCCGCGACGCAGCGGCCTGGTCTCCAAAAGGGAGGCAACGATGTGCAGGCTGATTTCGGGAGTGGCGTTGCTCTGGGCCCTGACTTGGTCAGGCATAAGCTTCGCGCAAACCCCAAATCCGAAGACCTTGAACGAATGCTACCAGTACTGCGCTACGCACTGCGCAGGAGTAGGGAATATTTGCTCGGTCAATTGCAGCCACAGATGCACGATGACGGGTTCGCCAATTCGTCGCACCAACTAAACAGAACGGGCCGCATCGGTTGGCGGTTACCCGCAGTCTGCATGGGTCACATCAGGATAAGCGACAAAGGAGGCGTTCATGCTACGGAAAGCGTTTGAAGCCATAGGCGCGGCGATTCTCATCGTCGCTGCGATGTCCTATCCGGCAGCGGCCGGGTTTGATGGTGCATATCGCGGGGGGGTCGTTTGCGCAAAATTGAATACGACGCAATTCATGTTGCGCGCGCCTTTCGACCTTATCATCACCGGGGCGAGCGCGATCGCCGCTCGTCCGATATTCAATCTCAAAGGTACGCTCGTGGTCGGCAGCGAGATTGCAACCGGCACCGTTACCGACGACGGCACGATTAAACTCAGCTCGAATTGGAAAGCCGGCGGCTCAAGCTACCAGGGCAGCTACACAGGCGTACTCACCGAGAAGAGCGGCACGCTCACAGGAGCGCAAGCCTGGACGATGCCGGAAGGCCAGCAGAATCGATCCTGCACGATAGCCGTTGTGCGGGCAGAGACCGTTCCCGAGTGAATACGGGCGCGCTTATCGGTGCGCGCCTAGACCATGATCCAATTCAATTGAATCGGATCATGGTCTGGAATCTTCGTTGGAGCATGATCTTATCCGAAAACCGGTATCGACTTTTCGGGATCATGCTCTAGCTCGCCTCACGCAGCTTCACCGCGCCTTCCAGATCCACCGAGACCAGCTGCGATACGCCGCGCTCCGCCATGGTGACGCCGTAGAGGCGGTTCATGCGCGCCATGGTGATGGGATTGTGGGTGATGATGATGAAGCGCGTGTCGGTCGAGCGCGTCATTTCGTCGAGCAGGTCGCAGAAGCGCTCGACGTTGTAGTCGTCGAGCGGGGCGTCGACCTCGTCGAGCACGCAGATCGGCGCCGGATTGGTCAGGAACACGGCGAAGATCAGCGCCAGCGCGGTGAGCGCCTGCTCGCCGCCGGAGAGCAGCGACAGCGTGGTCGGCTTCTTGCCCGGCGGCTTGGCCATGATTTCGAGGCCGGCTTCGAGCGGATCTTCGCTTTCAATGAGCTGCAATTCGGCATTGCCGCCGCCAAAAAGTTCGCCAAACAACTTTTTGAAGTTCTCGTTGACGATGGTGAACGAGGACAGCAGGCGCTCGCGCGCCTCGCTGTTGAGGCTGAGCACGCCTTGCCGCAGCCGGCGGATCGCTTCGACCAGGTCGTCGCGCTCGCTGGTGAGCTTGACGTGCTGTTCCTCGACCTCGCGCAATTCCTGCTCGGCAAGCAGATTGACCGCGCCGAGGCGCTCGCGCTCGCGGTGGATGCGTTCAAGCCGGCCTTCGACGTCGGCGACCGACGGCAGCTCCGCGCCGGGTTTTATCTCGGCAAGCTCGGCGGTGCCGTCCGGCTCGACTTCGAGCCGCTCGCGGACTTCGTGGGCGAGATCGGCAAGCCGGCGTTTCGCGGCGTCGCAGCGTTCCTCGCCGCGGGCGGCTTCGGCGCGCGCTTCGCCGACCGCTTCGAGCGCCGCGCGCGCGACCTTGTCGGCTTCCGCAAGATCGTTCTCGGCAGCGGCGAGCCTATCGGCATCGGCGCGGCGCGCGGCGGTGGCGGTCTCGATCTCGCCGATCAGCGCCTGGCGCTGGGAAGCGAATTTTTCCGGCGCGCTCTGCAGTTCGGCGCGCTCGTGCGAGGCTTCCTCGACCCGTTGGCCGATGGTCGCGATCTGGGTCTCGGCGTTGTCCTTGCGCTCGTTCCAGGCCTGCCGCTCTTCGGCGATCGCTTGCAGCCGGCGGCTGGCAAGCTCGGCTTCGCGCATGATCGCCTGCGCTTCGACGCGGACTTCGGCGAGCGCGCCGCGGTCGGTGGCGATGACGTCGTTGATGGCGGCAAGTTTTGCTTCAAGATCGGCGGTCACCGGCAAGGCGGCAAGCGCCGCGGTCGCTTCACGTTGGCCGGCAGCCGCTTCGTCGCAGCCGGCACTGATCCGCACGCGGGCTTCCTTGAGCGCTGAAATGCGCGCCGCATTGCGGGCAATCTCGCGCTCCGCCGCGGTGTTCTCTTCGCGGGCATTGTCGGTCAGGCGCTGGGCGTCGCGCCAGTGGATGCGCGCCTGCACCTCGGCTTCGGCGGCGGCGGTGACCGCGGCCTCGGCGCGTTCGAGCGTTTGGCGTTTCGCCGCAACATCGGCCCGGGCGGTTTCGAGCTCGCCTTCGATGGCCTGGAGCCGGCCGCGTTCGGCGAGCCGGCGCGCGGCGCCGGTCGGCGCGTGCGCCGCGGCGGCAAAACCGTCCCAGCGCCAATAGTCGCCTTCGCGCGACACCAGCCGCTGGCCGGGTTTTAGCATCGCCGCAAGCTGCGCTCCGGCGGCGCGATCGACGACGCCGATCTGCGCCAGACGGCGGGCGAGTTGCGGCGGCGCCTTGACGTATTGCGCCAGCGCCGTGACGCCGTCGGGGAGTTGTGGATCGGACGGATCGACGGCCGCGCCTGCCCAATGCATCGGCGCCGACTCGTCGAGCGGCGCATCGAGATCGTCGCCGAGTACGGCGCCGAGCGCCTTCTCGAAACCGTTGTCGACGACGAGGGAGTCGGCGACCGGCGGCCAGAGATTTTTGCTCTCGACCGCGAACAGCTTGCCGATGGTTTTTGCTTCGGTTTCCAGCCGCTGCACGCCGCGCTCGGCGGTGGCGAGGGGCTCGCGCGCGGCATCGATCTCGGTGCGGGCCTGGGTGTGCGCGACTTCGGCGCCGCGCGCGGCGGCTTCCGCCGCGGCGAGCGCCGCTTGCGCGGTGGCGAGCGCGTTGCCGAGCGTCGCCAGATCGGGCTCGCCGCTGCCGGTCGCGATCAGGCCGGCTTCGATATTGGCAAGCTCGGCTTGCAGCCGCACGCCGCGCTGCTCGTGATCGGCCAGCGCGGTTTGCAATTGATTGCGCCGCGCCGCCAAATCGGCCAGCGCGCCGGTCAGTTCGGCGAAGGATTTTTCGGACGCCGAGAGCGCGGCATCCGCCTGGGCGACGCGGGTGTTGACGCCGGTCAAACGCTCGGCGCTGGCATGGGCTTCGGCGGTGAGCGCGGTTTCTTCCAGATCCAGCCGGTGCAGCGCCGCTTCGGCGTCGGCGGCAAGCCTGCGCTCGCGCGCGACGTCGGCGGCAAATTGCTCGAGCCGGCGGTCGAGCTCTTCGATGCGTTCCTTGGCGCGGGCTTCCTCGCGCTCGAGCGTCTCGCGCGCGATGATGAGCCGCTGCAATGCAGCGGCCGCCCTGGCCTCGGCTTCGCGCAGCGCCGGCAGGCCGGCCGCGACCTCGGTCTGGCGCGTATTGGCTATAACCTGCTCGCTGGTGCGCGCGGCGACGACGCGCACGGCTTCGTCCCTGGTGCGCTCGGCGTCGGCGACCTCGGTCTGCGCGGCAAGCCAACGCAGGTGAAACAACAACGCCTCGGTGCGGCGCACCTGGCCGGAAATATTGCGGTAGCGCACCGCCTGGCGGGCTTGGGTTTTCAGCGAAGCGACCTGCGCCGCTAGCTGGCCGATGACGTCTTCGACCCTGGTGAGATTGTGTTCGGCAGCCTTGAGCCGCAGTTCCGCCTCGTGGCGGCGCGCGTGCAGGCCGGAAATGCCGGCGGCTTCCTCCAGCACGCGGCGGCGCTGGTCGGGCCGCGCTTGGATGATCTCACCGATGCGGCCTTGGTGGACGAGGGCGGGCGAGCGCGATCCGGTCGAGGCGTCGGCAAACAGAACGGTCACGTCGCGGGCGCGCACTTCGCGGCCGTTGACGCGGAAGGTCGAGCCCTGCTCGCGCATGATGCGGCGCGAGACTTCCAGCGTTTCGGAATCGTTGAAGGCCGAGGGCGCCTTGCGGTCGCTGTTGTCGACCGACACCGCCACTTCGGCGTGATTGCGCGCCGGCCGCTCGGTGTTGCCGGAAAAGATCACGTCGTCCATCTCGGACCCGCGCATGGCCTTGTAGGAGGCTTCTCCCATGACCCAGCGCACGGCCTCGACCAGATTGGATTTGCCGCAGCCGTTCGGACCGACGACGCCGGTCAATCCGGGTTCGATCACAAAGTCGGTCGGTTCGACGAAAGACTTGAACCCGATCAGGCGCAGCCGCGTGAGCTTCATACGGGTGTTATTTCCATCCCCCAAGCTGCGGCCGCGAAGGGAATCGTTAAGGGCTCACGCCCCGTGTGGCGCGTGAATCGTGCCGCATCGGCGCGGAGAATGAATCGTCGCGAGTCCAAGCGCAACAGGATGGTGGCGTTATCCAGACCTTCGCCGGCTGCGGAGCCCTGCCGGCGGCGCCGCGCCGGCCGCCTATCGAGTCCGGCCTGTGGCAAAAAACCCTTATCCTTCCTTGAGATAGGGGTCGATCTCCTTGGCCATGACGTCGATCGACAGGTCGCCGACGAGGCGCTTGCCGTTGATGAAAAAGGTCGGCGTGGAATTGACCCCGAGCTTGTTCACGGCGTGGTCGCGCACAGCCTGGATGTCGTCGAGCACCTTTTGATTCGCCAAGCAGGTGTTGAAAGATTCCTCGGTGAAGCCGAACTGCTTGGCGATCGCCATCAGCGGTGGGATCGGTTTCTGTACCATCGCCCAATCGGCTTGCTTGGCGAACAGCGTTTCGACCACCGCCTCGTATTTGTCCGGGCCGGCGCACCGCGCCAGCATGAAACCGGCCGCGGCGAGCGCATCGAGCGGGAACTCGCGCATCACGTAGCGCACCTTGCCGGTGTCGATGTAGCGCTTCTTCAGCTCCGGCAGCGTCGTCTCCTCGAAATGGGCGCAGTGCGGACAGGTCATCGAGGCATATTCGATGATGGTCACCGGCGCCTTGTCGGACCCGATCATGATGTCGCCGCCCGGGCCGGCATGGGCCAGATCCTCGGGCGAAGGATTGGTGTCCGCGGCAATAGCGAGCGTGGTGAAGGGCGGCAGGGCGCCTGCCGAGACGACGGCCGCGCCGAGCGCGAGCGCCGCACCGGCGGTCAATAATTCGCGACGAGTGAGCGACACGGAATGCTCCTGGTTTCGACGATGGGATTGGTCCGGCAACGTTGCGATTTCTACCGCAGGAATGTGGCATTAGCACGCCAAGACGCCAAGGGCACGATGGCGCCAAGGGCACGGCGGTCACGGTCGGTTGATGAAGACCGCGCGCGTCAGCCGCGTTTGACCGCCACGCCCAGCCGGGCCAGCGCCTGCCTTAGATCGTCGTCGGCGATATCCGGCAAGCTCGCCGCCAGCCGTGCGACCGCGGCCGGATCGCCCGCCCGGGTAACTTTGCGCGTGCCGCGCCGCAGCGGCGCCTGGCGCAACGCAATGCGGGCGATGGCGCGCCAGCCGAGGAACTGGTTGACCCGCTCGCAGATCACATTGGTGGAATGCTGGATCTCGATCGCCGCCGGGCCCTCGACGCGCAATATCAGCGTGCCAGGCTCGCGCTCCTCGCCGTCCGCCGGGCGAATCCATTGGATTTTGATCGGCTCGCTGCGCGCGGCGATGTCGGCGCCGACGATCTCGGTCCAGCGCGTCACCAATTCGGCCGAGGCAAAGCCCTGCTTCCTGAAGGCCTCGCCGATTGTTTTGCCGACGACATCGCGCAGCGGCTTGGCGAAGGAGCGGGAGGGCTTGTTCATGGTGCGGTGCTCTGTCATCCCTCGGCCGGACCCTTTGCCAGATCCTTTGGCCAGATCCTTTGGCGATGACCTCAGCAGCAACCGTAGCAGCCAAGCCCGTGGCGCGACAGCGCGGCAAGCGCCGGACGCGGCAGTCATGCCCGCAACCCACCGCTCTATTGGCTTGGTACGACCGCCATCGCCGCAAGCTGCCGTGGCGCGCGCCGCCCGGCCAACGCACCGATCCTTACCGGGTCTGGCTCTCCGAAATCATGCTGCAACAGACCACAGTCAAGGCGGTCGCGCCCTATTACGCCCGTTTTCTGGCGCGATGGGACGATGTTCGCGCCTTGGCCGCGGCGCCGCTCGACGACGTGCTCAAAACCTGGGCCGGTCTCGGCTATTACGCCCGCGCCCGGAACTTGCACGCCTGCGCCCGCGCCGTGGTCGAGCGTCACGGCGGCAAATTTCCGGCTAGCGTCGCCGAGCTGCGCGCGCTGCCCGGCATCGGCGATTACACCGCCGCCGCCATCGCGGCGATCGCCTACGATCTGCCGGCGACGCCGGTCGATGGCAATGTCGAGCGCGTGGTCGCGCGGCTTTACGCGGTCACGACGCCGCTGCCCGCCGCCAAGCCGGAGATCCGCCGGCTTGCAGGCGGCCTGACGCCGCAACGCCGCGCCGGCGATTTCGCCCAAGCCATGATGGATCTCGGCGCCACCCTCTGCTCGCCGAAGACTCCGGCTTGCGCCTTATGCCCGTGGAATAAAAGCTGCGCCGCCTATGCGCAAGGCGAAGCTGAGTTATTTCCGTATCGCACACCGAAGCGCGAAGGCGCGCTGCGGCGCGGCGCGGCCTTTGTCGTGCGCCGCGCCGATGGCTTTTTGTTGGTGCGCACGCGGCCGGCGAAAGGACTCCTTGGCGCCATGACCGAAGTGCCGACGACGCAGTGGCGGCACGATTTCGACGAAGGCAAAGCGCGCACAAGCGCGCCGCGTTTTGCGTCATCGAAAATGCAAAAGCGCATAGCCTGGCGTAAAGTCGCCGGCATGGTGCGCCACGTGTTTACGCACTTTCCGTTGGAGCTATCCGTTTACACAGCCGACGTTCCGGCACGCACGCCGGCACCATCCGGCACGCGCTGGGTGGCGCTGGCGTCGCTATCCGGCGAGGCTTTGCCGAGCGTCATGCGCAAGGTTGTCGCGCACGCGCTGCCGTGACATTGAATACCGAGCAAAATTCAAACCGCGAAAGGAAGCGCCATGACAATCCAACGCCACGACACCGGGCCACGCATGAGCAAGGCCGTGGTCCACGGCGACACGGTCTATCTTTCCGGCATCGTTGCGGAAGCGCCTAAGGGCAAGAGCATGGGCGAGCAGACCAAAAGCATCCTCTCCCAGATCGACGGCTTTCTAGCTCAGGCCGGCACTGACAAGAGCAAGCTGCTCTCGGCCAATATCTGGATCACCGACATGGCAAAATTCGCCGAGATGAATGCGGTGTGGGACGCCTGGGTGTCGCCCGGCAACACGCCGGCGCGCGCCACCGTCGAAGCCGGGCTCGCCTCGCCCGACTACGTGGTCGAGATCATGGTGGTCGCCGCGCGATGAGCCCCGCAGCCGCCCAGCCCGGAATACTCGCGATCTTCAACGATTGCCGTCCGGGGCGCGAAGCGGAATTCGAAGCCTGGTTCCAGGGCGAGCATCTCATCGAGCGGCTCGCCGTGCCCGGTTTTTTGTTCGGCCGCCGCCACAAGGCGATTGCCGGCGCGCCGGGCTATTTCAATTTCTATATGGTCGAAACGCCCGAGGTGCTGAAATCAAAACCTTATCTCGAACGGCTCGACCATCCGACGCCGATGACGCACACCATCATGTCGGAGGTTTTTATCAACATGAATCGCACGGTGTGCCGGCGCATCACCCGGCGTGGCCATTTCCGCGGCGCTTTCACCGTCGCCGCCCGGTTCAACCAGACACCGGACGAGACGGCGCTGGCGGCGGTGCTGGAAAAACTTGTCGCCGACACGGCGGTGGCCGGTGGCGAGATATGGGTGGCGCTCGATGCCGCCGGCATGCCGGTGTCGATGGAGGAAAAATTGCGCGGCGGCGACAAGAAGATCGCCGGCGCGCTGTTGATCGACACGCTCTACCAAGAGCACGCGGAAGCCATCGGCGTGCAGTTGGCTAAACAATTTCCAGGCGCCGATATTTGCGTTTATCGCGTGCTCTGCCACATCGGGAGGAGCGATCTATGAAAGCACTGTTGCCGCTGGCGGGAACCATTGCGCAGCGTCTGATGGCGCGCCGCGAGACCATCGCCATTGCCGAATCCTCGACCGGTGGGCTTGTCGCCGCGGCCTTGTTGGCGGTGCCGGGTGCCTCGGCTTATTTTCTCGGCGGCGCGGTGGTCTACACCAAGGCGTCACGCGCGGCCTTGCTCGGCATCGGCGACGCCGAGATGCAGGGCTTGCGGCCGGCGACGGAAGCCTATGCGCTATTGCTGGCGCGGCGCATGCGCGAACGGCATGGCGCAATCTGGGGTCTTGGCGAAACCGGCGCCACCGGACCGACCGGCAACCGTTACGGCGATCCGGCCGGCCACACCTGCATTGCGGTTGCGGGTCCTTTAGAGCGCGCGATCACGCTGCGCACCGGCGGCGCGGAGCGGCTCGCGAACATGGATGCCTTCGCCAAACGCGCACTTGAGCTGCTCGTTGAAGTCATGCCGGCGACATAGCAGGCCGCTTACTTGGCGGGTGCCTCATATCCACAAGAAATTGCGAGGCACAGTCCGAATAGGCTTGCCGCGATTGCGCCGGACCCGATGATTGCGATGAGTCGCGCTGCATCACCGGCATTGATAAATGCAACTCAACATCGCGAAGCTTCTCAACGATCTTCTCGATGGCATCGTTCTCTACATCTATTCTCATTTCAGCTCGATCTGGATTGTCGCACGTCATCCAGTTCGTGGACCGAGATATCTTGCCTATCAGAACCTTAGAAAGCCTGACCACACAATTAGCCCATCTGCGTTCCTGTTCATCAATCTGATCATCGCCTTTTACTTCATGGAGTTTGCCTCCCCGTTGGTATTCGTCTTCTGGAGTGGGAAATTCACCATCGCGGCGCTCAATGAAACGATCGAAAAAATTCGTGCCTCACAGATTGATTTTTTGCCGACCGTCGTGCGCAGCGTCATTGTCTTTGTGACCGTCTATGCAATCTTGGATGTCTTGACCTCGGTATTCATCCGGCACACATCGCGGCGAGCATTCGTTCGTAATTCCTTGCTTTTTTCGTACGGGCTTCAGCCGCTCGCGATCATCGCGGCATTTATTTATGCGACAAGATTTAATTTATTTTCGTCGCGCCACGAGGTACTAATCGTCGGTTCGGCGCTGGCACTTATGGCACTCATTGCGTCGCTGAGTGTGGTTTTTTCCGTCGATATATTCAAAAATTATTTCCCCAAACAACGTACTGCACTATACCAAAAGTCGATCGTCGGAGGTCTCTCGTTCGCTTTTCTGTTCGCTCTCTATATCGAGGCAGGCCTCCTGTTTGACTGGCCGATATTCCAGCCGCCAACGCGTCTGGTCATCGGCGACTTGCGATGTCATGTCATCGATTCCGGCCATGTCATTGTCGAGGCGTTCATAGAAAATCCCACCGGCCGCCGAATTGTGATTCCGTTGCAGAGCGGGGCGGGGGTTTTCGATGTTTTCTCCGACATCAATCGTATTGAAGGAGGTACGTTGGAAAGCTCCGCGGGACAGAGGGCGCCATTTCTGGCACTCGATCCTGCCGCGATAGGCTGGATACGGCTTACGGCAGAAATGGCTTCGTCAAGCCAAGCGCCGAAGACGTGTAACTTGTCGCTCCAGGGCGATCTTGGCAGCAGGGAGGTCGGTTGGTCGAGATAGTCACGCCATGGCCGCTCTGATCTCTGCGCGCAGAGTATCTATCGAAAGCAGGCCTTTGGTCGTCTCGATGTGCCAGAAGGTCCAGCCGTTGCAGGCTTCGAGGCCTTGGGCCAGCGCGCCGATGCGGTGGATCGAGCCGACGGCGTCGCCAAGGGAAACCGCGCCGTCGGCGCGCACCAGCGCGCGGTGGCGGCGCTTGGCGTCGGTGAGTTTTACGCCGGGCGAGATCATGCCGCGCTCGATCAGCACGGCGAACGGCACCCGCGGCGCCTCGCGCGCGGTCATGAAGGTGGCGAGTGAAGGCTCGGGCATCGGCTCGATGGCGGCGATGCGTTTTTCCGCCGCGGCGGCGTATTCCCGCTCGCGCTCAAAACCGATGAAGCGCCGGCGCAGCCGCTGCGCCACCGCGCCGGTGGTGCCAGTGCCGCAGAACGGGTCGAGCACCAGGTCGTCGGGCCGTGACGCCGCCAAGATCACGCGCGCCAACAGCGCTTCCGGCTTTTGCGTCGGATGCAGCTTCTTGCCGTCGCGGCCTTTGAGCCGTTCCTCGCCGGTGCACAGCGGAAACAGCCAATCGGAGCGCATCTGGATATCGTCGTTGCCCGCCTTGAGCGCCTCGTAGTTGAACGTATAATCCTTGGCCGGAGCCTGCCGCGCCGCCCAGATCAGTGTCTCGTGGGCGTTGGTGAAGCGGCGGCCGCGAAAATTCGGCATCGGGTTGGATTTGCGCCAGACGATGTCGTTGAGGATCCAGAAGCCCATATCCTGGAGCACGGTGCCGACGCGAAAGATGTTGTGATAGGAGCCGATCACCCACAGCGTGGCGGTGGGCTTCATCAGGCGGCGGCAGGCGGTGAGCCAGGCGCGGGTGAAATCGTCATAAGCGGAGAAACTGGAGAACTTGTCCCAATCGTCGTCGACGGCATCGACGCGGGAATCGTCGGGACGCTTGAGGTCGCCTTGCAGCTGCAGATTATACGGCGGATCGGCGAAGACGAGATCGACGCAAGCTGCCGGCAGCTTCGCCATCTCGGCAACGCAATCGCCGACGACGATGCGCGGCGAAGGGGCGGACTCAAAACTCACGCGGGGCGCCCTTACGGACGCCCCGCGACGCGACACAACCATGACTCAGAACTCTGACTCAGGCGACGCGGCCGGCGACGCGGGACCTACAACCGACAAAACCGATGATGCCGTGCCAAGGTCAAAAAAGAGTTACTTGCGGCGGCTTTCTGCTAGGCAATAAATGCCGGGAAACACTTGGTTAATCTTATGCGATCGGCGGCTTCGATTGTACCGAAATGAGTCACAGTGAAAGTGGCGCGCGACGACGGCGCGAAGGAGAATGAGCAATGCGCACCGATGATTTCCGCCCCAGCAGCAATGTCGAGGACGATCGCCAACAGAGCGCGTCGCGCGGCGGCGGCGGCATGCCGGGCGGAGCAGGCGGGCTCGGCATCGGTACGGTCATCGTCATCGGATTGATCAGCTGGTACTTCGGCATCGATCCGAGCGTGCTGCTCAACGGCGCGCAGATTCTCAGCGGCGGCGGCTCGTCCACGCAGCAGACCGACCAAGCGCCGCCGGTCTCGGCAGGGACGCCGACGGACGCGACCGGCAGGTTCGTCGCGCTGGTGCTCGGCGACACCGAGGATCGCTGGACCGAAATCTTCTCGGCCAGCGGGCGGACCTATCACCCGCCGAAATTGCGGCTGTTCGCCGGGTCTGAGCCGACGCCTTGCGCCTTTGCCAAATCGGCGATGGGGCCGTTCTACTGCCCGCGCGATCAGCGCATTTATCTCGACACTGCGTTCTTTGACGACATGCAGCGGAAATTCGGCGCCTGTTCGAACAGCACGGCGTGCAGGTTCTCGGAGGCCTATGTGATCGCCCACGAGGTCGGCCATCACGTGCAGAATGAGCTCGGCATTCTGCCGCAGGTGACGCAAGCGCAGCAGGCGGCGTCGAGCAAGGTCGAGGCGAACCGGCTCCAGGTGCGCGTCGAGCTGCAAGCCGATTGTCTCGCCGGCGTATGGGCCAATCGCGCTCAGAAAAAACGCGACTTCCTCGATCCCGGCGATGTCGATCAGGCGCTGCAGACCGCGACTGCGATTGGCGACGACCGGCTGCAGAAGGAGATGCAGGGTTACGTCGTGCCCGACTCCTTCACCCACGGCACGTCCGAGCAGCGCAAGCGCTGGTTCCAGGCCGGCTTCAATGGCGGCCAGGTTTCGGGCTGCAATACGCTGTCGGCGAGTTCGCTGTAAGGAGAATTCACCTCTCCCCGCGTGCGGGGAGAGGGAGGCGCGCGCCGCTTGCCTGAGAACATAGCGGCGGTCTAAATTTCACGGCGGGGAAACGCAGGCTCCCCTTCAGACGTAAATATCCGTCCAAGCTCTGTGCAACACTCGACGTCTCGAGGAGATTGCGCGTGGACGAAACCCTCCCACAACGCTCTGACATCCGGCTGCTGTTGATCGCCCGCGGCGTCCGCGGTTTTGGCGACGGCTTTGCCGCCATCGTATTGCCGGCCTATCTGGTGGCGATCGGGTTCGGCACGGTCGAGATCGGCATCGTGGCGGCGGCGTCGCTGCTCGGCTCGGCGCTGCTGACGCTGGGCATCGGCGTCATCGCTCCGCGCTATGAGCTGCGCCACCTGCTGTGCGCCGGCGCCGTGCTGATGGCGGCGACCGGCGCGGCGCTGAGCGGCGAAGAGTTATGGTGGATCGTCATCGTCTGCTTCATCGGCACGATCAATGCGTCGAGCGGCGATATCGGCCTGATGATTCCGCTCGAGCACACCATGCTGGCGCGTAGCGCCGCCGACCGCGAGCGCACCAAGGTGTTCGCGCGCTATAGCCTGATCGGCGCCATGTCGAGCGCCGTGGGCGCGCTCGCTGCCGCCGGGCCCGACCTCATGGCCGGTGCCGGCATCGGCAAGATCGCGGCTTTCAAGCTGATGTTCTGCTGTTACGGCGCGCTCGGGCTCTTGGCCGCGGCGCTCTATCGCCGCTTGCGGCAAACCCGCGCCGAGGAGCGCCACGTCAGCACGCCGCTCGGTCCGTCGCGCGGCATGGTCTACAAGCTCGCGGCGCTGTTCAGCCTCGACGCCTTTGCCGGCGGCTTCGTCGTGCAGTCGCTGTTGGCGCTGTGGCTGTTCGAGCATTTCGGCCTGTCGCTGTCCGGCGCCAGCCTGTTCTTTTTCTGCACCAGCGTGCTGAGCGCGTTGTCGTTTCCGCTGGCCGGCTGGCTCGCCCGGCATTTCGGCCTGGTCAACACCATGGTGTTCACCCACATCCCGTCGAGCCTGTGCCTCATCGCGGCGGCGTTCGCGCCCAATCTCGCCGTCGCTCTCGGCCTGCTTTTGGTCCGCTCGGCGCTGTCGCAAATGGACGTGCCGACCCGCACCTCCTACGTCATGGCCGTGGTGACGCCGGCCGAGCGGGCGGCCGCGGCGAGCGTCACCGCGGTGCCGCGCAGCCTTGCCTCTTCGCTGAGCCCGGCTTTCGCCGGCGCGCTGTTCGCTTCGGCGTTCCCGGGCCTGCCGCTCCTGCTGTGCGGTGGCCTGAAGATCGTCTACGACGTGGCGCTTCTGTACACCTGCCGCCACGTCAAACCGCCCGAGGAAAGCCCCGACAATGCGGTGTAAGGCGGGCGATCCGCCGAATGCTTTGCATCGGGCGGCCGGGAGCCCTAATCTAGGGTCAGTAAAGGTGTACCGATGCCCGGGCTCGACGAGACCAAGCAATTCGTGCCGCTGAAAATCGCGGTGCTGACGATTTCCGACACTCGTTCGCTCAAGGACGACAAATCCGGCGCGGTGCTGGTCCAGCGCATCGTCGCCGCCGGCCATTACGTCGCCGAGCGCAGCATCGTCACCGACGACATCGAGGCGATCCGCGCGCGGGTCAAAGCCTGGGTCGCCGACCCGGTGATCGACGTCATCATCACCACCGGCGGCACCGGCTTCACCGGCCGTGACGTCACGCCGGAGGCGATCGAGCCATTGTTCGACAAGAAGATGGACGGCTTCTCGGCGCTGTTCCTGGTGGTGAGTTTTCCAAAAATCGGCACCTCGGCCATCCAATCGCGCGCCACCGCCGGTGTCGCCGGCTCGACCTATATCTTCTGCCTGCCGGGCTCGCCAGGCGCCTGCAAGGATGCCTGGGACGAGATTCTGGTGCACCAGCTCGATTACCGTTACGGGCCGTGCAATTTCGTCGAGATCATGCCGCGGCTCGACGAGCACTTACGTCGGCCCAAGGCCAGCGGCGCGACGGTTTAGCCTTTTTCCGTCACCCTGAGGTGCGAGCGCAGCGAGCCTCGAAGGGCGACGGCCCGGGCCGTGCATCCTTCGAGGGCCGCTTCGCGGCCACCTCAGGATGACGGTAGACACTCAGCGCAATTCTAAAGCTGCAAATCCCAATGCTCGCTGACCACCGGCGGGCCCCAGTCTTTATGCCGCTCGCTGCGCATCAGCTTGAAGCCCGCCTTCTCATAAATGTGCCGCGCCGCGGTCAGCACCGAATGGGTCCATAGCGTGACCTTGTTGTAGCCGGCGCGGCGGGCGAAGCGCAGGCATTCGTCGACGAGTCGCGCGCCGAGCCCGAGCCCGCGCGCTTTCGGGTCCACCAGCAGCAGGCGGACACGGGCCACGGTCGCGGAATCCTTCGCCAGGAAAATGCAGCCGACATTCTCGCCGTTCATCTCGGCGATCCAGCAGCGCTCGCGCTTGGGATCGAACTTGTTGGCGAAGTCGGCGACGATTTGCGCGCAGACGCCTTCGAACGGCTCCTTCCACTGATATTCCTGCGCGTAGAGCTCGGCATTGCGCCTGACGACCCAGCCGAAATCGCCCGGTCGCGGCGCGCGCAGGATGTAGCCGGCCCGCGGCGTGTTCTGCGTCGGGCCTCCAAGCAGCGTCTCGATCGTGCTCATGGCCGCGATCAGCCGCGCCTGCGCGGCGGGCGCGAGCCTGCCGAGCATGGCGCCGGTGTCGTGCTGCGAGCGGCGTTCCAGCGGCGCATAAGCGGCGTGGCCGCGCGCCGTGAGCGTCAGATGGCTTTGCCGGGCGTCGCGCGCGGAAACCTTTCGGCGGATCAGCCCGCGCTTCTCGAAATTGCGCAGCACGCGGCTGAGATAGCCGGCATCGAGATCGAGCGCGCGGCCGATCTCGGTCGCGGTCGAGGAGCGGCCGCCGGCGATCTCGTAAAGCACCCGCGCCTCGGCGAGCGAATAGGGGCTGTCGAGAAAGGTTTTGCGCAGCACGCCGATCTGCCGCGTGTAGAAGCGGTTGAAGCCGCGAACCGCGGCGATGCGTTGGTCGCGTTGGCGGATAGGCGTCATGGCGCAAGCCTCGGACAGATACTTGACTTAGTCAAGTATCTGTCCGGCTACACCGCGCTATAGGCGATGCTCGGCAGCCGCACGATCCGCCGTCGGCCGATGCGGCGGATGAGATCGGTCTCGGCATCGGCGGCGGTCTCGGAATGGCCGCCAAGCGCGGCATAAAAATCTTTCGCGATCAGGAGGCCCTGCTCGGGCCGCGGCCGCGCGCCGAGCGCTGCGGCCAGGAGCGAAAGCGCGTCGCGCAATCCGGACTGCATGGGGGCACCGCGGCGGAATACGGCGACGCTGTCCGGCCGCGTGGTCAGCTCGACGAAGCGCCGCGCGTCGCCGGTCCACGGCGCATCGAGCAGAGTTCCCGGCCGCAGGAACATGAGCCAGCGCGCGCGCGCTTTGCCGGCCGCTGCTCTCAGCCGCCGCGCCGTGGTGCCGTCCAGAACAAAAAAATTGCAGCCGGCGACTTCGGCCACAGCCGCGGTGTCGTCGCGCGAGCCGCCGTCGGCGATCAGCACTTCGCTGATCATGCCGGCCGTCGCGCCCGACACCAGCGCCGCCAAGGTCGCCACCAAGGCGCGCTCCGAATCCTTGGTCGCGATGATGACGCTCAGCATGGGCTGCGCCGTAACGCGAAAAAGGGCTGCGGCTGCATGGTTTCCGTGGGGTTCGACGTTGTTCCGGCAAGCTCATAGGCCGTGGCGCCGCCGGTTCCAAGGTTATCCCCGTTCACGAGGATTTGTTCTTGTTTTGTTCACAAGACGGCGTTAGCTTACGGCCATGAGTGCGATGTCCGCCTTGAAACGCCCGCCGGCACCGCTGCCCTCCGCGCCGGCGGGCGAGCCGGGAAGTCTGGTCGACCGCGAGCGGCGCCGCGGCCGCGGCAGCTTGTCGAATGCGACCGGCCGCTATGAGCCGCTGGCGCGGGTTGCCTTCGACGATGGCTGGCAGGGCCTTGAGGATCTGCCGCCGTTCAAGACCACGGTGACGGCGGACACGACGCGCAAGATCATCACCCGCAACGATTCGCCGGACATTTCCTTCGACCGCTCGATCAATCCATATCGCGGCTGCGAGCACGGTTGCGTCTATTGTTTCGCGCGGCCGACGCATGCCTATCTCGGCCTGTCGCCGGGGCTGGATTTCGAATCAAAACTGTTCATGAAGCCGAACGCGCCGGAATTGCTGGAGCGCGAATTGTCGGCGCCCAACTATGTGCCGAAGGTCATCGCCATCGGCACCAATACCGATCCGTATCAACCGATCGAGCGGCGCTATAAGATCATGCGCCGCATCCTCGAAGTTTTGGATAGCGCCGGTCATCCGGTCGGCATCGTGACCAAATCGGCGCTGGTGTTGCGCGATCTCGATATTCTGGCGCGCATGGCGAAACGCGATCTGGTCAAGGTCGCGCTCTCGGTCACCACACTCGATCCGCAACTGGCGCGCACCATGGAGCCGCGCGCCGCGACCCCGCCGCGCCGGCTCGACACCTTGCGGCAACTGGTCAAAGCCGGCGTGCCGGCGACGGTGATGGTGGCGCCGGTGATCCCGGCGCTCAACGACGACGAGATCGAGCGGATCCTCGAGGCGGTCGCCGCGGCCGGCGTGCGCCATGCCGGCTACGTGCTGCTGCGGCTGCCGCTCGAAGTGCGGGACCTGTTCCGCGAATGGCTGATGACGAATTTCCCCGACCGTTACCGCCACGTCTTCAAGCTCATCCGCGACATGCGCGGCGGCAAGGATTACGATTCGACTTTCGGCCAGCGGCAGACCGGAACCGGCCCGATCGCCTGGATGATCGGCCGCCGCTTCGAAGTCGCCTGCGAAAAGCTCGGCTTCAACGCGGCCAAGCACAAGATCACCACCGAGCATTTCCGCCCGCCGCGGCCGGGGGCAAAGCAGCTCGATTTGTTTTAAGTAGCCCGCATGAGCGGAGCGATATGCGGGGTTTGAGCAGAGATACAGTCTCCGGATATCGCTGCAATGGTCAGATACCGGCGCAACTGGCTTCACGGCGGAACCTATTTCTTCACATTAGTATTGGCGGACCGCCGGTCGACAGCCCTCGTCGATAATATCGCCGCGCTTCGTCTAGCGTTCCGCGCGACTCAGCAAGAACGCCCCTTTACAATCGATGCGATTGTGGTTCTGCCGGATCACCTTCATGCGATTTTCACTTTGCCTCAGGACGACTTTGACTTTGCCGGGTGCTGGCGGCGAATCAAAGGACACTTCAGCACGAGCCTTCTAGCCGCTGGGACTGCTATTCGATGCCGCGCCAACGGCGAGCTTGCACTCTGGCAGAGGCGTTACTGGGAACACACTATTCGCGATGAAAACGATTTTGCTCGGCACGCCGATTACGTTCATTACAATCCGGTGAAATATGGCTTGGTCAAACGCGTTCGAGACTGGCCGCATTCGTCGTTTCATCTCTACGTGCGACGGGGAATTCTGCCTGGAGACTGGGGCGGCGATGTCAATGAAGGCACGTTAGGCTATGGCGAGCCTCGGGCGCGAATCCAAGATGTCGCGTGATTGTCTCAAGGCCGTAGCCGCCTAAGCACACCCGTAACGACTTGTGCCCGGACGCGAACCCCGGATGTCGCTTCGCTCATCCGGGCTACGAATTGCGCATTGCGGATCTGCCGAAGCATGGTCACCATGCGCCTATGAGTCGCAATGGAACCGCGCCCGTTCGCTTGCCGCTTGCCGAGGAGATCGCGCGGCCGACCTTCCGCCGCGAGCGCTCCGCGCTTAAGCGCGGGGTGTGGCCGGTCGCCGGCTGCGATGAGGCCGGTCGCGGCCCGCTCGCCGGGCCGGTGGTCGCGGCTGCGGTCATTCTCAATCCCGACGATGTGCCGCGCGGGCTCGACGACTCGAAACGGCTGACGCCGGAGCGGCGCGAGGTGCTCTACGAACGCATCTGCGCGCGGGCGCATGTCGCGGTTGCGCTGGCGCCGCCGTGGCGGATCGACCGCGACAATATTTTGCGCGCCTCGTTGTGGGCGCTGGCGCGCGCGGTGTTGGCGCTGCCGCTAAAACCGCGGCTGGTTTTCGTCGACGGCCGCGACCGCATCGATGCCGGTTGCGATTGCCAAGCGGTGATCGGCGGCGACGGCCTCGTCGCGTCGATCGCGGCCGCCTCGATCGTCGCCAAGGTGACGCGCGACCGCCTGATGGCCGCCATGGGCGCGGCGCATCCCGGCTACGGTTTTGAGCGCCACAAGGGCTACAGCGTGCCCGAACATTGCTCCGCGCTCGACCGGCTCGGGCCGACGGTGCATCACCGCCGCTCGTTCTCGCCGGTGGCGCTGGCGTACGGTGACTTGATTGAGGACGCCGACGAGGCCGCTCTCGGTGTATTGCCTCTCTGAGAGGCCGGCCGTATAGCCACGCGGTCAGCGTATCGCGCAGGGCCCGATGTTTTACGTTCCGCTCTACATTGAGGCATTGCGCTCGCGCCCGAACCTGCTGTTCTGGGCGGCGGCGCTGGCACAGGCGATCATCTGGCTCGTGGTGCCGATGGTATTTTATGCGGCACCCCCGGGCGAACTGCCGCAACTCCTCGCCATCGGTCACGAATTCCAGCTCCGCGGCGACGTCGGCCCGCCGCTGGCCTATTGGCTGGCCGAAATCGCGTTTCGCCTCGCCGGCCTGTTCGGCGTCTATGTGCTGGCGCAGATTTGCGTGGTGACGACCTATTGGTGCGTGTTCGCGCTGGGCAGCGCCATCGTCGGGCCCGCGCATGCCGCCTTGGCGGTGCTGCTGATGGCCGGCATTTCGCTGTTCACGGTGCCGACGCCGGATTTCGGCCCGGCCATTCTCGCCATGGCGCTGTGGGCGGTGGTGCTGCTGCATTATTGGCGCGCGGTCGGGCAGGGGCGGCGCCGCTCCTGGTATGCGCTCGGCGTCGCGGCGGCGCTGCTGTTGCTCACCAGCAATGCCGCGCTGATCCTGCTCGGCGCGCTCATGCTGTTCACTGCCATGACGGCGCGCGGCCGCGCCGCGCTTGATGCCAACGAACCGTGGATCGTCGTTATCGCGCTCGCTGTCTTCCTGTTCGTGCATCTGCTCTGGCTGCAAGGCACCGGCGATAATCTCTCACCGGCGCTGGCGCGATTGCGCGACGCCACTGCCGCCAGCCAAAACACGTTCGGCTGGCTGCGGCTCCTGAGCGCGATCGTCCTTGCCCATGCCGGCCTCGCCATCCTGATTGTCCTGGCCAGCGGCTGGCCGCGCACCGGCGATGCTCCGGCGCCGGCCATCGCGCGAGTGCCGATCGATCCGGCGGCAATGACATTCGTAAAAGTGTTTGCGCTGGTACCGGCTTTGCTGGCAACGATCGTCGCTGTGCTGTTCGGTCGCGCGCTGCCGATCGGCGGCGCGGCGCCGCTGGTCGTGCTGTCGGGGCTCGCTGTGATCATTGCCGCCGGCGACAGCATCGCGCTGTTTCATCAGCGCATCCTCGGTTACGCCTGGGCCGGCCTATTGGTGGTGCCGGCACTGTTCGTGCCGGTGGTGATGGTGCTGTTGCCGTGGGCGGCGCGGAGCGATCTGAAGATCGAGCAGCCGGCCAACGCCATGGGCCG
>Ga0210405_10002082_pt1 | contig 21281 bp, 18 predicted proteins | sample IncBWH11MmetaG_FD_155492 | JGI IMG/M metagenome (GOLD analysis project Ga0210405, IMG submission 155492) | Forest soil microbial communities from Barre Woods Harvard Forest LTER site, Petersham, Massachusetts, United States - Inc-BW-H-11-M | ecosystem: Environmental > Terrestrial > Soil >... | reverse complement strand
TGCACTCGGCCGGTATCTCCGGTCAGCTCACCGGCCATCGAGCGCGACACTTGATCTTCGACGACCTGTTGAAGTCGATGAGCGAGGCGTATAGCGAGACTGTTAGAGAGCGAGTCTGGAGCAACTTCAGCAGCGCTGCAGAAACGCGACTGTTGCCGGACGGCCAAATATTCGGGATTCATACGCGCTGGCATATGGCTGATCCCATTGGCAAGCTCATAGCCAGAGCTGACTCCAACCCGGACGCAAGACAGTTCCTCTACATTTGTTTAGCAGCAACCAATAACGGATCGCAAAGCTTCATCAGTGACACTGCAAGCAAGACCACAGAACACTTGAAGCCGTACAAGTCGCTAGCGACGATTCCGAAGCAACCATATTCATTCTCAGCCCGTCAGTTGACCGGGAAGAAAGCGGACGTTGGTCCCATCAGCTGGTCAGCGTTGTATATGGGTCAACCTGTAGCAGCCGATGCGCAGATGTTCCCACCAAATTATTGGGAGATAGTGGACCATATCAACCTAGACGAAATTCAATACATTGTTTCTCCGTGGGATACAGCGAGCAAGACTGCGGCCACCAACGATCCTTCGTGCAACGTGCCCATTGCTCGAATGGCCGATGGTGGTTTCCTCGTGCTTGACATGGCAGAGTATCGACTCAGCATGGACGCTCTCCTACCCGTGGTATTGGAGCGCTATCGTGTATTGGACGCGAGGTTCAAGCGGCAACCCATCCTCGTTGTGGAAGACGCCAGCTCCGGCACGGCTCTGCTGGACTTGATCAAATCGCAGTTCCCTGGCGTGCCTATTGTTGGTGCCAAGCCGGTGAAGAGCAAGATCATAAGAGCCGAAAGCGTAACGCCCTTCACAAGCGCTCGATCGGTCCGGTTGCTTAAAGGCAGCTGGAATGAGCAGTTCATCACCGACATGGCAAACTTTCCAGTGAGTCCAAGGGATCATGGCCCGGACGCCTTTGTCCACGGAATGCGTGCGTTCACCGGCACCGGCAGCGACTTTCTCAAGCCGGAGTTTCATTTGGAGGTTGATGAACCTTTGACGGTTGATGAGGAGTATCGCAGTGCGTTGTCTGAGGGATTCGAGTGGGAGGACGACGCGTACTTTTCTATCAGCAATGATTTCGGCGGGCAAATCAGCCCGGCGACGGCGCGTGCACTCGCAAGACGCGGGGGGAGATGGTAAGTGTTTGGAGGATGCTACCAGTTAAACGCCGAGAATCACGCGCCTCGTGGTGGTTACCAAGCATTACTAAAGTGGAATGGCGCTCTGCGAGTCGGTGTGGCAGGATTGTGTCGTACCCGTCGATGCGTGTTGCAATCGCTCGCATCGATCCGCTGGCACCTCAGTAAGCCATCAGTACTCGCCGCTCGGCGAGAGGCCGAAACTCCGAGGCTGGTTCTGCTCGGGGATGTAAAGAACCCCTCCACGGGGGATGACAATTCCGAATCGAAAACCCCAATCAAACAGGAGTGGACCGTCGTGGGATCACTTCGCCAAACTGGCCGCAACAGAACCGCCGCACAAGCCCCAAGGAGGCTGAGCAGAATATGAATAAGAACGCAAGAACCAAGTTGACACTAAAGGAAGACAACGCGCTGCCCAAGATGTCGCGGAAGGAAACGCGACAAACGGGGAGAATGAAAACGTACAAATACAGGTGTGAACTTCCAATCGACACTGATAGGTTCCTGGCGCAGATACCTGACGCCACGAACATCAACAGAAAACACCCTGACATAGAGTTATTCCTGGACCGAGCGTGCACGATGCCTGCTACGCTGCCGGACGAGGACGTAACGTTCCAGTCCGCCCTCAGTCTGAATGATCTGATTCGTATCGCCGGCGCAATAGTCGATTGCCATGTCATCGAGGAGACGATCGAGTTGGAGAGAAACTACACCGGCGAAAGGACATACGGACCGCGCAGTCTTACCGGGAGCAAGGGAACTAAGACTGCAAAGGCAAAGATGCTGGAAGGTGACAAGGATCAAAATCGGTTCATAGCGGGTGAGATGACGCCGGGCATGGAGCTCTACGAAACTATGGAAATGGTGTTGAACATGTGCGGCACTGAGCTGGATGGTGAACTAAAAGAGCTTTCACCAGCAGAGCGCCGAGAATTCAAGCAGCACCTCAAAGACGTGAACCAGCATTTGTGTGTCCTGATGATGAGTACGCACCCTGCGGAGCGCCAGGAGGAGATATTGACTATGGCCTTCGGTCCAAGACCCAAGAAAAAGTAACGCAGGTCCGAGTCCTCAGCACCCAACGCTCAACGCTGGGTGCTTTCCTTTTGCGACTGCTTCTGCCACCGCTCCATGTCTCGCTTCGCACAACTGGGATAGGACTGACCTTGCCGCAGCTCCGACAAGTTCGTCGAAATCGGGCAAAAAGGTTAGCATCTCGCCGGACCGCTGGTGTGAAGTGCCTATCGGTGGGTCGGAGGTAGTTGCCCACCAATGCCCGAGGTTACCAAGTATGCGAGCAGCCATTTACGCGCGAGTGAACACGAAGTACCAAAGTTGTGAGATGCAGATGCGTGACCTGCGAGCGTACTGCGCTGTTCGCGGCTTCACCATCATCCACGAGTAGGTCGACATCGGCTAGTCTGGGGCAAAGGATTCGCGTCCGCAACTTAACGTGCTCACGGCCCGATGCACGTAAACGGAAGTTTGACTCAATCTTGGTTTGGCGATTCGACTGTTTCGCCCGCTTCACCAAACATCTCTTACTCGCACTGGAGGAGTTTCGGTCGCTCAATGTCCAGTTCATCAGCTACCAAGAAAACATCGACACCAGTAGCCCATTGGGGCAGGCACTTTTCAGAATTGTTTCGGCCGTCGCTCAGGTTGGAGCGCGACCTTATTCGTGAACGTGCGAGTGCGGGGTTACGCAACGCAAAACTCAAGGGCAAGACCTTGGGGCGTCCGCCGCTGACCCTGGATCGCGACCGGATTACCCGCCTCCGGGCTTCGGGTGCATCCATCCGCGAAAGCTCAGCGCAATTGGAAGTGTCGACCGCGACAGTGGCAAGGTCGCGGAACTTCCTTCTGCAATAGTTGACCGCCCTGATCAATAACGCTAACGAACGCGATGATCATCGCGCGCAGGTCATGTATTCCCACGCAGTCTTGCTGATGCTCGACGACGCACTTTTCTAGGATCGTGTTGATCATGTAAGCATGCGGGTCGTCTCTGAAGAGGATGGAGATATCGTTTTGCGGTTGCTTAAACCATTCTCGCCGGAGAACAAGGCGACCCGACACCATGCACCAGAGGAGCTTCCCAAGCATGTAAACGTCAAAATCGCAGTCAACCTTCTCCAGCCGTCCCCCAATGTCCGCCCATGGTGGCATGTAATCGTGAGGACCAACGCTTTCATTTGTTCTCGTCAGTCGAGCAGGCTGATCCGGCAAGAACACGATTCCAAAATCTCCGAGAACAAGTTCGTCATCCTGCTTAACGAACACGTTGGCAGGCTTGATGTCCCGGTGAACAATGCCCTCGTCGTGGAGCTTGGCTACGGTATTGACCAGAGACAAAAATGCCTTGAGGGTAAGCGCGGGTTTCCCCTTGTATCGGAGAATATTGTCCTCGAGTGTGCCGTCGGGAAAAAACTCGGTGACGATCCAACGCTCGGATTCGTTTGAGGCCAGCAGTTTGGGCAAGCCGGGTCTGTTTTCGTTGAGAATCCTAAACTCTTGCTTCAAGCGATCGAGTGCTTGCTGCTCACCGCCTTCATCTCGAATCTTAAATACTTTCATTGCCCCAAGTTCAGGCAGAGAGTCAGGGCGCGAATACGACCACATTGCATCGGCCAACTCGGCTCGTTTGTCTTGATCCAATGCTGTCCTTACGGTTCGTAAGCACGCCGCTCGTTGCGTTGCTCTGGCTGGAGAACGGACCAAGAATACATCGCTCTGTCCGCCTCCTCCGAGCCGCTTGACCCGTTCCCACTGAGCCTCTATCGGAGCTTCCGGATCCTCCACGACAACAGACCGCTTGTATCCCGCCATAATTCTGTCCCACTCGTTTTCCGGCTTCGGCATATTCGCGGCGGATTCGGCGATCTGAAACCACTCAACCTCTGTTTCATCGGGTTGTGTTAGGCGGTGTCCCATTAGTGCGCCTAGGTCTCTGGCGATGTACAGTCCAAGTTTGAGAGTTTCGTCGTCAAAGCTCTGGTTTGGGTAGACATATTCCACGTGCCTCTTCAAGTCCTGAAAATTGAATCCTTCCTTCTTTTGTTCTCCGATGAACATGTTCTGCAAAGTTGTAAGAACAATGGTGCTGGCATGCTTCGCCTCTTCTCGCAAGCGGTTGTCGCCACAGAGCTCAAATGCAGCAGCTGACGGCAGGTACTCCTCATCCGTCGTTGCGGCGTTGTTATTCTTACGGCGGATGATGTTGTGGCTGGTGAGATCAAAGATCGCGCCCGAAGCAGGCTGATTCACGTACTTGATTAAAAGTGATCGTCGCGGCGTGCTCTGCTTGAGATTCGCGAAGCTCGTAACAACGTCCAGCAAGATGCCACTTTCAAGCTGTTCCTTCGTCATTTCAGTCATCGCGAGTACAGATTATCAATCTTTCGCCCGATCCGATCGGCCGATGCGACGGACGCTTGCAACCAGCGATGCCGTCCCCGGCTTGACACCCCTTAGCGGAGTAGATACCTCACTTCCCAGCGGGCCAGCGTTCGTCAATTGCCTTCATGATTTCCTCGGCCCACCGCACCGCGTCCGCGATTGCACTCATTGGTCGCCGGAACCCTCTTCCCGCCATCGAACTGTGCCAACGAGGGCCGCAAACGCGTGCTGATCGCGGCGAGTATCCTCGCTGCACGCAAGTCCACGCCTTTTGTTCGTCTATGGTATCGCTGATATAATGGGTGCAACAAGGTTCTGTGATGCGAAGAAAATTCAGAGGTCTGCCCTGCGTCTACTGCGGAGCGCCCGCTACAACTGACGACCATGTGATCGCCGCCAAATTCTTCTTGGAGCGGCAGCGCGGGAACTTGCCTGAGGTCCCCGCTTGCCAGCGTTGCAACAACGAAAAGTCTCATCTGGAAGACTACCTGATGGTGGTTCTCGGGTTTGGCGCGATGCACCCGGACGCGAAAACTAATCTGGATACGCTCGTGCGCCGCCGTCTGGAGAACAATCTGCGGCTCAAGCGGGAACTGGAGACGGGTTTCGACGCAAGCGGCGGAACGACCGTTCCATTCGATCACGAAAAGCTGGACAAGCTGTTCGCAATGATTGCTCAGGGCTTGGCGTGGCATGAGTGGAAAGTGCTCTTGAGGCCGGGCTTCTCCGCCATTGCGTCTCTCTTCAGTGATACTGGAGCGCCGTTCTTCATGCAGATGCTTGCCGGCTGGAACACGCCGGTCCGCGTATCCGAAAATTTGGGGAATGGGACCTTCGTCTACGAGGGCGCTCAAGCGACCGACGTTTCCGAAGCCACGATCTGGCGGTTTCAGATGTATGGCGGCATCAGGTTCGGCGGCGATCCCCGTCTTCCGATTCCTGCATCGCTCGCGGTAGCCCTCACTGGACCGGACTCGCTGATTCAGCGGCTGCAAGCATTGACTGCTCCGCCTCCTGCACCGACGGGACCCTCGGGTGTCATCGCGACCGAATAACGTGGATCATCATCTGTGGCCGTAGGGGTCCCACCGATCACGATCGTGCCTCTCTCGGCATCTCTGCGGCAGAGCGGGGGGTCTTAGGTGTGGTCCGAGAAGAAAATGATAGGGCGGCCGACAGTGCTTGTCTTACGTCACGCTGGGTCTGGGTCGCCAGCCCGCGCTCTTGGCTCTCAAGTATTCCTCTGGAGCAGAACAGTTGTCAGCTACGATCCGATTCCGTGATGATCCAGATTTTGGTCCCACTGTTATCACGGTAGACCGAACATTGGGTGTGCGATTGGTCGCTCCAGCAACATAATTCATTGATTTAAAAGATAACCTAGTGTATATCAGGCCATGATGATTAGGCGCATGAAGCTTCACTTTGTCGCGCTGCTGGGATTCACAGCTGTTTCGTTTCTGGTGCTCACCTCTGCCACCGAGGCTCAAGTTGACCCCCTTTCATTTGCCGCAGCAGGGGTGTCCACTTCGTTAGCTCTAGATAAAGCCGAACAGACTGCTAATAACCTAATACAACAATCTGGTAATGTCGCGTCTCTGACCTCGTCCAAAATTGCTCGTGATTTGCAAATGTTGATTTCAGACGCCCGCCAGCAGTTGCATGAAGAATTGACTGATAACTGGGACACACTCGACAGGCAAAAAGTAGATCTCTTACGTTCGATCGACGTATACATCAAGCAACTCAACGGCGTAATGGCGAAAGGAGGCCTTCTCGAGGAAGATGCATATTTGGACCTTACCCAACTGACGCAGAAATTACCTTTTGCTTCCTCGGATCCAATTCTTCGAAGTGTGCGAGGAGCGACAATAAGTTATCGCGAAACTGGACTGTATCATGTAACGCTACGAGGAACCATTTTCGATCCGTCCAATGGGCCTTTGGGAATTAAACTCGGGAACACGCCGGTCTCAGCCGACGTAAAAATTGCGTATACGCCACCGTACGAAGCGGCAATAGATTTTCCTGCGAGCTACCTTTCGCATTATTTCAATGAGACAGCTCTTGCTTACATCCCAGTAAATTTGTCGGTTCTTGTTCCTGATAAGTCATACTATTTCTACAATCTTAGAAAGAAAACGCGACCCGCAATATATACGTTCACATTGCAGCTTTTGCCAAAGCACCCAATTACGAAATATTCTTTGATCGAATTGAACGCAGAGCCTACTGTCGACAGAAATGTGGTCTCGAGAACGTGGGGAGCGATCAGTCAAGTTCCGGGTTGCGGCCACGATGATTGTAATTCAGGACAGTTAGTCTGCGCCGATGTGCCTGTGGGAGGGGAGCCGATAGGAATAGTAGATCACTATGATGATTTGATGAGTGCGTGGGGAGAATTTGTAGGCCCCCCGATAATCACCCCCACGAGTGTTTGCCAAGCCTTTCATCAGCACCGTCCGGCCTCTAGAAACGTAAAAATTGAAATTTCATACTACCCCCCAGACACGAAATTGGTCGCTAACGACGTTAGGTTTCAAGAGGTGTCCGCCGACGATTCAGCCGCTAAGCCAATCCCACCTGCGACCGAACTCGGCTTTGATCAGCTGTATGTGGCGTACTTTAACAAAAAAATGCAAAGTTTTAGACTTGGTATGACATTGTTCACAGGCGAACCATTAGGCTCGACTCCATCACAAATTTCCTCTCCCCTTCTACAGGTGAGCAAGATGGATCAGTCAAAAGATCGCGAAATTACAATACAGATTAAGCCGCCGTGGTAATCCTCTGAATGATAGTGTTTCTAGTCTTCTAAGGGTAATAATATACTTGACTCAGTAACCTGATTCTGCTATCTTCGGTTCATGGCAAGCGAACCGAAAACACTCCAAGAAGCAATCATCTACTTCGCCGATCCCGACAACTGCCTCAACTTCCTCGTGGCCCGTCGTTGGAGAGATGGTGTCATGTGCCCTCATTGCGGCTCCAAAGAAGTTCGCTTTCTCGCCACTCGCCGACTGTGGGAATGCAAGAGCAAACATGCCAAGCGGCAGTTTAGCGTTAAAGTAAACACCATCTTCGAGGATTCGCCGATCTCTCTCGACAAATGGCTTCTTGCCGTTTGGATGATTGCCAACTGCAAGAACGGTGTTTCGTCTTACGAAATTCATCGCGCTATCGGTGTGACCCAGAAATCCACTTGGTTCATGATGCATCGGATTCGCTTGGCTCTGGACCTTGGCACGTTTCACAAACTCGGTGGCGGTCCCAATAACGAAGTCGAAGTCGATGAAACATTCGTCGGCGGAAAACTTCGCAACATGCACAAGGACAAGAAAGCCATCTACAACAATACTCGCGGGGCTTTCGGCAAGACCATCGTCATGGGCTTGCTAGATCGCGGACGCAAAGAGGTTCGCGCCAAAGTTGTAGTCGATACCAAGCGGGACACTCTACAGCCCCAGGTCCACAAAGAAGTCAAACATGGTTCGACCGTGTACACCGATGAAGCTGTGGCCTATGAAGGCCTGAGCTACAAATATGTGCATGACGTAATCAATCACATGGAAAAGTACGTGAATGGCCGCGTCCATACCAACGGAATCGAGAATTTTTGGAGTCTGTTAAAACGCGGCATCGGAGGAACCTATGTTGCCGTGGAACCATTCCATCTCTCGCGGTACGTGGATGAGCAGGTATTCCGGTATAACAATCGTGCAACCGCCGATAATCCAATGAACGATTTTGACCGCTTCAGCTTGGCAGTGAGCAATATTGTTGGGAAGCGCATCACGTATGCGGAACTCACTGGCAAGGAGGCGGGCTGGTAATTTCAGCCCTTTTCGCCGGAAGCGTGGCCCGAAGAAGCGCGGCGTTTAGACACCCGCTTCTTTTCTTTTTCTGCGTCCAACTTGGCTTTGATCTCAGAATGTGGAACGGATAGCAGCCGATCTAACAGGTTCGTAAACTTACCGAACTCGTTTTCCTCGTCCCTGCTGTGGATAACCAGGTTTTTATTCATTGACTGATGGGATATGATATGAGGCATCGGGGAGACCTTTCCTCCTAAGATCGAATCCCCCCGATGCTTCGATTAAGTAGGCGGCGTCAAAGTGTGCTGTGGCCTCCAAAACCACGGCACAGCCGCTTACTTTTTATGCGGGCCGGTAGCTCAGTTGGTTAGAGCAGCGGACCTTGACTCCGCAGCGCGTAGGTTCGACCCCTACCCGGCCCACCCATTAAGCAGTACCATTTTGGGACTGTTTAGCAAGGGTTACAAGTACCAGCACACAAAGGCAATTACATTAGTTTGCAGCATTTGGAGCAACGGGGAGGGCAATATGGACGGCAAAGAGCAAGCGATTCAATACCTTACACAAAAGAAAAAAGAGTTGACCGAAAAAATGGACAAGATGATGCGTCCAATCCAAGAATTACAACAAGAGATTGCCGCGTTAAGCACTAGCATTTCGCTTTTGTTTCGGGACGACACTCCGACCACCCCTGGTGCGGAAGTAGGTGGATTCCCGTTGCGTAAAATTCGCAACATGACGCAGACCCAGGCATTGATCGAGATCGCCAAATACAACGGCGGAACGATCAAGTCTCTTGATGTGAAACCGATCTTGATTGCCGCGAAGCTTATGAAGCACACAAAAAACGCCGCGCACATGGTCAATGGTGCTATTACCAGAAGCGAAGCATTTGATCGCATCGGCAGAGGTGAATATAGGCTCAAAGAACTAAACCTCAAACTGGAGGTAGGTGACACGATGCACGTACCGAACTGAGGTATAATTCGCGTCCGAGGGGGAGAAAGCGAGAAACCCATTTGGCCACACCTGTAAGCCTGCCGTCAGAACTCTATGCCTCATTCACTGGTGCGATAAATGCAGACGCCCTCCAGCGGATTACCAAGGGCTTCGATATCGCCATGACACAAAAAGTGCAACATGTTCACTTGTTTTTCCAGTCAACCGGAGGATGGGTCAATGACGGAGTAGCAATGTATAACTATTTCAAGGCTCTACCACTGGAGTTAACGGTCTACAATCCCGGAGTAGTTTCCTCTATAGCCGTTGTAGCCTATCTCGGTGCAAGGCATCGCAAGACGAGTGCTCATGCGGTTTTCATGATCCATCGAACCCAATGCAACTTCCCCCAAGGAATTCCCGCTAGTCGAGCCCAGACAATGATTGATGCTGCAATTTTGGACGACCAGCGCACAGAAGCAATTCTCAAAGAAAGGCTGGCGCTCCCCGCTGAGAAGTGGGCACACTTCAAGCATGATGATCTTCACTTCTCTGCGACGGAAGCGGTGGAGTACGGCATTGCCGATGAGATCGCAGACTTTTCTCCACCATCCAACGGCCAAATCTACAACATTTAGCTGCCCTGTCGAATCTAACCTATTAGTTTTCATTTACTGAGTCAAGTATATTATTACCCTTCTAAGACTGCAAGTGTCACTTCGTTCCACGACAGGTGCGCGTGCCCCGCGCCGACGAACTTCTTCTCTGCGGCAGAGCGGGTGTTTTTTGGGCTGGCTCTCGGACGGGTATTTAGGATCGTGGGCCTCGGGGCGACGCGATTCTTGCCCTACCGTCCCCTACCGTTTTGGTGGGTAATAGCTGGTCAAATGTGGCAAAGGAGCAGGGTTCGCTCGTTCGCTAACCCGCTGGTGCGAGGCAATTTTGCCAGTGTTATGGGGAAAATTGGGTCGCCAAAAAATAAACTCCCCCTCCCGGCACCACCCGGCGGGTTCGAGTTCCGGGCGTCTGTCTAATCAAGTCGAAATAATCGTGATTCTCGGTAGCTTCTGCGGGAGACTCGCTATGGTAGCGGCTACCGGATCGGCTACCGTTTTGAACTTTACTTCTCCCAAAAATACAGCTAAATTTTCGAAGGCTAGTAGAATCAGCGGCGTTTAGAATCCCACTCTCTCCGCCAGTTCCTTAAATACATGGGCTTACGACCGTGGCTACCAACTGTGGCTACCGATGCATGATTCTTCTCTCTGATTTGCAGTATTGGGCTCAGAGGAAGAAGTCACGACCGTGAGCCTGTGGATTCGAGAGACTGTGGGTGGCATGCGCACCTACAGGAAACCCCACGAGAAAAATTCTTACCCCGAGGGCACAGTCTTTTGCCTGCGCTATTCTATCGATGGCAAGCGACGGTGGGAGACCCTTCCATTCAAGCAACTAGCACGATGCCGTTACCGGCGGACGATCGTTCATCCGCGGGCCTATTCGCGGGCCTAAGTATGAGTAGTTTGCAGTACGAAAAAACAGGGTAGAAACCGGGCACAAACACCTGTAACATCGGAAGATACGAGCGCGTTAGCAAACCGCCGCCTTCAGCCACTCGGCCACCTCTCCGGCGATTTCCAACAGTTTAACATGCTTGTACCGGTTCATCGGTGGGGCTCGACCCAGAGCGCTCAGAACTTCGGCCCTGTTGTCTCTTCCCTGCAAGTCTCACCGGTCCCCCGAGTAAGCGTGCGCTCGGCTATTTCTTTGGACGGGACTCTGGCGGTACCAGCCCGGCTACCCGGTAGTAGACGGCAAGTTGACCGTAGTGCTCTCCGGAATGTTCGGTGAAACCGTAGGCCTCGTCGTATATGCGCGTCTGCTGATGGCTGTCCGGGTCGGTGATCAGGTCGTTCATGCCTTTATCGCCTTTGGCTTTGATGGCGGCGGCACCGTCGGCATACGACTTTTTCACGAAAGCAACGACGTCTGCCTTGGTTTTGTACTGGTCGCGCTTGGGGTCTTCTTCGGCTGGCGGTTTCTGACCCAGCGCGAGATTGGTAAAGAAGTAGTTCGCGCCGGCGGCATGGAGCAGTTGTTCGGCGAAGGTGCGCTGGGCGGGAGTGGGCTTGAAGTCGTATTTGTCCTCGGGAAAGTCTTCCGCCATGGCGATCAGTTTTCGTGCGACGTCGTTCCACGAATCAAGCACGGCCTGCGACGGGCTGAGCGCTGGCTTGGGCGCGGCATCTTTCTTGGCCATTTCCTGGGCATGAGCTGGAAGGGCTAAAACAGCAACAGCAAGAATCATTGCGAGCATTAAACCCACGTTCTTCATCACTTTCCTCCAAGGCGGATTCGGACGGTCTATCTTAGGCCGTCTTCGGGCTTAATGAAAATAAATTGTGGAAGCGAGTTGGCAATCAGCGTGCGCCAGGGCCGAAAAGGATACCCACAGCTAGCATGCGCAAAGATCAGCTATGATGTCGAAGCTTAAATATTTCCCAGTTATTATTGGGGAGCGAACGCGAACAGATGCGATACGGATTTGTCATCGACCAGGACCGGTGTATCGGGTGTCACGCCTGCACAGTCGCGTGCAAAGAGGAACACCAGGTGCCGGTTGGTGTCTTTCGCACTTGGGTCAAGCACATCGAGAAGGGCGAGTTTCCTCACACTTCGCGCCATTTCGGAGTGATGCGGTGCAACCATTGCGATAATTCGCCGTGCACGGAAATCTGTCCCACCAGCGCACTCTACCGGCGAGCGGACGGAATCGTTGATTTCGACAACCGGCGCTGCATCGGTTGCAAGGCTTGCATGCAGGCTTGTCCCTACGATGCTCTGTACATCGACCCGAACAACAACACCGCGGCCAAGTGCAACTTCTGCGCCCATCGGGTGGAGATGAGCCTCGAACCAGCATGCGTGATCGTCTGTCCCACGCAGGCTATTCTCGCTGGAGATCTGGACAGTCCCGGCAGTAAAGTCAGCTGTGTGGTCGCGACCCAGAAAGTGTCGGTGCGCAAGCCGCAAAAGGGAACGCAGCCTAAGCTGTTTTATGTGGGCATCGAAGGCGATTTGCTCGAGCCAACCAGGATTTCGCGGACGGACACGTACTTCGCTTCAGACTGGCGGGATGGAGCCGCCCAAGCGAACGCTAGCGACGCAGGCAATCTTGCAGTTGCCCTGGCCCGCGAAGTCTACGATGTGCCCCACCCTGCACCCTGGGGTTGGAAGATTGCCGCCTATCTTTGGAGCAAGGCGGTTGCGGCGGGAGTGCTGCTGGTTGCGGCCATTCTGTTAAGCCTCGCAAGTGGGTCCGCAGCCACGTTGCTCAACATCGTTTGTCCGGCCATCGCCCTCGTCGGCCTCGCGGTTACGTCCGCCCTGCTCATTTTCGATCTAAAGCGGCCGGACCGTTTCTTCTACCTTATTACTAAGCCCAATTTCCGCTCGTGGCTGGTCATTGGCACGTACTTCTTAATTGGCTATGGTGCGCTTGCCGGAGGATGGTTGCTGTGCGGTATTTTCGCAAGCTCCGTTCCCAGCGCGTTGCAATGGTTCGCTGCCGCCTTCGCAATTGCCAGCGCGTGCTATTCTGCGTTTCTTTTTGCCCAAGCGAAAGGCCGCGACTTGTGGCAAAGCCCGCTTTTCCTGTGGCATTTGTTGGTGCAGGCTTTGGTTGCTGGATCAGCCACGATATTGATCGCGGGCATCCTGATGGACGCTCCACCAGGAATTCTCAGGCCCGCAGCTGTCATCCTCCTAATTTCGTTGATCGTCAGCCTGGCAATGAACATGGGAGAGATTGCGCTGCCGCATGTCAGTGAGGACGTGAGAATAGCCACCCAAGTGCTAATCAATGGACGACTGAGTAGACGATTTTGGGGGCTAGTCATCTGTACAGGACTGATTGCTCCAATTATTCTCGCTTCGCTGGGGTTGGCGTCTTTACTTCCCAGCGCTTCTGCATTTGCCATCGTTGCCGCGGTTCTGGCGCTTGCGGGCCTGTGGTGGTTTGAAGAGTTATGGGTAAAGGCGGGGCAAGCCGCTCCACTCAGTTGACGAAATCATTTATGAAAGACCATCTACCTCTTAATCCACAAGCGCTAGACCTGGACGAGCCCGCAGGAGGACTCTCCAGTTATCCTCCATCCGATCGCTGGGATGATTGGATCGAATACGATCCCACGCAGTGGCCTAAGAAGGTCGAGAAGCATTACTCCTTGATCCCGACCATCTGCTTCAATTGCGAGGCAGCCTGCGGATTGTTGGCCTACGTGGACAAGGAAAAGATGCGGGTGCAGAAATTTGAAGGCAACCCTGCTCACCCGGGCAGCCGCGGCCGCAACTGCGCGAAGGGTCCGGCGACTCTCAATCAGATAACCGATCCCGAGCGCATCCTGTATCCCATGCGGCGAACCGGCAAGCGAGGAGAAGGCAAGTGGGAGCGCGTCACCTGGGACAAAGTTCTGGACGACCTGGCCTCGCGGATTCGCCTTGCCCTGCAGGAGGGACGCAAGAACGAAATCATGTATCACGTCGGTCGGCCTGGGCATGAACTGATTTACAACCAGCGCGTGCTGCACGCCTGGGGCATCGACGGACACAACAGCCACACCAATGTTTGCTCAGCTGGTGCGCGTACTGGATACGCCTTCTGGCACGGCTTTGACCGTCCATCGCCGGATCACTCCAAGGCTCGCTTCATTCTGCTGCTGAGTTCGCATCTCGAAGCTGGACACTATTTCAATCCGCATGCGCAGCGAATCATCGACGGCAAGATGGACGGCGCGAAGGTATGCGTCATCGATACTCGTCTTTCGAATACTGCTTCGAAGGCTGACTACTGGCTCTCAACCTGGCCGGGGAGTGAGTCGGCCGTGCTCTTGGCGATGGCCAACGTGCTGCTTCAGGAAAATCTGTTTGATTCCGAGTTTGTTCAGAGATGGGTGAATTGGGAAGAGTATCTGCGCGAGGAGCATCCCGCCAAGCCGCAAACCTTCGAGACATTTCTGGACGTACTCAAGCAAACCTACGGGCAATACACTCCCGAATTCGCGGCGCAAGAGTCCGGAGCGGATCCTCGCATGATCGTGGAAGTCGCGCGGGAAGTAGGCCGCGCTGGCGCTGCCTTGAGCACGCACGTGTGGCGAAACGCCGCCGCCGGCAATCTCGGAGGATGGCAGGTGGCGCGCGCGTTGGAGTTTCTGGCCGTGCTAGTGGGCGCAGTGGGAACTCCTGGTGGAACTTCTCCCAGTGCATGGAATAAATACATTCCTACGCCGCCGATGATGCCGCCGCCGCCCAATGCTTGGAATGAATTGATGTGGGCGCGCGAGTATCCGCTGGCGTTTTTCGAGATGAGTTTCCTGCTGCCGCATTTTCTGAAAGAAGGCCGAGGCAAGCTCGCTTTATATTTTTCCCGCGTCTATAACCCAGTGTGGACCAATCCGGATGGGCTGAGTTGGATCGAGGCGCTGACCGATGAGAGCAAGGTTGAGCGGCACGCCTGTCTAACTCCTACCTGGAGCGAGACTGCATGGTTTGCTGATTATGTTCTCCCCATGGGCCATGCTTCCGAGCGACACGATTTAATGAGCCAGGAAACCCATGCCGCTCGCTGGATCGGATTCCGCCAACCAGTGCTGCGTCTGGCATTGGAGAGGCAGGGCAAGAAATTCAACTTCACCTATGAAGCGCACCGCGAGGCCGGATTGGGCGAGGTGTGGGAGGAAGATGAATTCTGGATTGAGCTGTCGTGGCGGGTCGATCCCGATGGATCGATGGGCATCCGCCGCTACTTTGAATCGCCTTACCGTCCCGGAGAGAAGCTCAGAATCGACGAGTACTACCGCTGGATTTTTGAGAACAGCGTTCCGGGTCTGCCGCAGGCCGCCGCAAGCGAAAGGCTCACGCCGCTCGATTATATGAGGAAGTACGGTGCTTTCCTCGTCGAGAACAACGTCTACGAATTGCACCGCAAGGTTTTGAAGCCAGATGAAGTCCAAGGGAGCACGGTTGATTCGTTGACCCACATAGTGAAAAAGAACGGATCGTCAATCGGGGTCGAGATCGATGGCAAAGCTGTCGCCGGTTTTCCAACTCCGTCGCGCAAACTCGAGTTTTATTCGAAGACGCTGAAAGACTGGCACTGGCCCGAGCATTCGATCCCCGGCTACATTAAGAGCCACGTCCATCGCGACAACATCAACGCCGCGAAAGGCGAGATGCTTCTACTTCCGACCTTCCGTTTGCCAACGCTCATCCATACCCGGTCGGGCAACGCGAAGTGGCTCTACGAAATCTCGCACAAGAATCCGGTCTGGATGCATCACGAAGACGCCGAGCGTTTAGGAGTTGTCACTGGCGACTTAGTCCGTGTGCAAACCGCCATCGGGTATTTTGTGGACAGAGTCTGGGCAACGGAGGGAATGCGTCCCGGCGTCATTGCATGCTCGCATCATCTCGGGCGCTGGCGCCTGAAAGAAGATTTCGGAGGGGAACGCTGGTCTACGGCGCTGGTCGATCTGAAGCAGGTCGAGCCCGGGAAGTGGATGATGCGCACCATCCACGGCATTCAGCCATTCGAGAGCAGCGATCCTGACTCAGCGCGTATCCACTGGGAAGATGCGGGCGTCCATCAGAACTTGACCTTCCCCGTCCAGCCGGACCCGATTAGTGGGCAGCATTGCTGGCATCAAAAAGTTACGGTAAGCAAAGCAGGCACGGAAGATCGATATGGAGATGTTTTCGTGGACACCAACCGGGCGCACGAAGAATATCAGCGCTGGCTGCATATGAGTCGCGGCGCTCCCGGCCCCGGAAACTTGCGCCGTCCCTTGTGGATGATTCGCGTGTATCGGCCCGCGCCCGAAGCCTTCTACCTCCCCAGCAAATAACGGTGGCTCAAATCTGAGCGACGAAGCTTGGCCAACACAAAAAGCAACGGACGCAGCGGAGCGGCGATACGCAAGGCTGGACTGCTTTCTTTCGTGTTCGTGATGTATTCGTACACCACGGCGGGGCCGTTCGGGTTGGAAGACCAAGTGACGACCTCAGGGCCGGGCATGACGCTCATCTACCATCTTGTCCTCCCGTTCTTCTGGTGCATTCCGATTTCGCTCGTGGCCGCTGAGTTGACGACTGCAATGCCGGTGCAGGGAGGCTTCTACCGTTGGACGCGCGCCGCTTTTGGCGATTTCTGGGGCTTCCTGGCGGGCTGGTGGAACTGGTGCGCATCGTTCTTGCTGGGTAGCGCCTACGCAGTGTTGTTCACCGACTACCTTAGTTTTTTCTTTCCGTGGATCACGGGATGGAAACACTACCTGGCCGCAGTTTCCATGATTGGAGTCATCGCCTACATCAATGTTCGTGGCATCAAGACGGTGGGCAAGGTCGCGACCTTGCTGGAGACGCTCATCTTTTTGCCAGTGGCGGCCATGTGCGTGATGAGCGTACGCATGTGGCATCACAACCCGTTCGTGCCGTTAGTTCCGCCACATCAGCCCGTGTTCCAGGTTTTCGGTGTGGGGCTGGCGTTGGGATTGTGGCTCTACTCAGGTTACGAACAGCTCTCGACCGTAGCTGAAGAGGTTGAGGAACCACAAAAGAATTATCCGCGCGCGCTGGCCTGGGTAGTGCCGCTCTCGATGGCGACCTATTTCGTCCCTACGGCATGCGCCCTGGCAGCACTGGGAAACTGGCAGGACTGGCACACGCGCTACTTCTCCGATGCCGCGCAGTTGATCGGTGGGCCTTGGCTCGGCTTCGCCATGACCATGGCGGCAGCCATTACTTTTATTTCCATTCTCAACAGCACCGTGCTTTCCTCGACGCGCATGCCATTCGCCATGGCGGAAGACGGATATCTGTCGCCCTTCCTTACGCGCCTCCATCCCAGGTTCGGCACGCCATGGGTAGCCATCTTGATCTCCGCTGCGATTTACTCGGTGTTCGCATGGAACACTCTCACGCAGCTGATCTCTGTTTACATCTGGCTTCGGATTGCAACCTCGGTGCTGACCGTACTTTCTGCATGGCAACTGCGACGCAAGCGACCTGATCTGGAACGCGCCTTTCGCATCCCCTGGGGAAGTAACGGCCTGGCGTACGCAGTGATTGCTCCTCTAATCATGAGTGGGGTCGCGCTGATTGCCAGTGACAAGTTTGGCCTCAAGTATGGGCCGGTCGTTTTGCTGTTGGGACCTTTGGCTTATTTCTTTTTCCGAAGACGTTGATCAGCGTGACGATAATATTTCAACTGATCCAGTCGAGAATCTTGTAGTATGCGCCGGCGAAGGGCAGGAACCATGGGCGTCCGTTGTAAAGACCAAGCGGCGCGCCGGGGAATGGAACCTTGGCGTACGGATTTTCTTCTGGTCCGCCGCCGATCTGTTCGGCGATTTTCGCGCCCAGATAGGTTGCCATCGCCACGCCATGCCCCGCGTATCCGACCGCATAGTACATTCCGTCCATGCGGCCCGCGTGGGGCATGGTGTCGAAGCAGAAATCCAGCGTCCCACCCCAGGCGTATTCCACTCTCACATCGCGCAATTGGGGATACACGCCAATCATGCCGCGCCGCAGGATTTCAGCGCTGCGCCGGATCGTGCCGCTGGTTTCCGGAAAGAACGCTGCACGTCCACCGAACAGCATGCGATTGTCCGGCGTGAGGCGATAGTAATAGAGATAATGCTTGGAATCGAAAATCATGCGATTGCACGGGCTGAGTTCGTGCGCCAGCGCTTCCGGCAGCCGTTCCGTGGCAATGATGAAGGAACCTATAGGAATAATTTTCCTTTGCAGTGCTGGCGTAGTCTTTGAAGTGTAGCCGCTGGTTGCGATGAACACGTCCGTCGCAAACATCGGTCCACGAGACGTGACCAGCTCGAACCCCGAACCGCCTTTGCGGGAAGCGCGCTCGATGCGCTCCACGCGTGTGTTTTCGAAAACATAAGCTCCCGCATTGAGCGCCGCGCGGCCAAGCCCTGCTACGTAGCGTGCAGGGTTCAATCCGGCGCTGACTTCATCGACCATGCCGCCATAGTAGATATCGGATCCGATCTCACTGCGGAGGTCGATCTTCGCCACGGTGCGAAGCTCGTGATTGAATTCCCGACCGATGACTTCTACCGAACGAGCGTAAGTATCGAAATGCGATTGCTTGCACGCAACCTCAAGGTGGCCGCAGCGCGAAAAATTGCAATCGATCTTCTCTTCGCCAATAATTCGCTCGGCCACATCGATCGAAGCCAATGAGGCGGCATACATTCGCCTGGTCGCCTCCATGCCATAGCGACCGGCCAGCGTCTCGACTCCCAACTTCATGCCAGTAAGCACCATGCCGCCATTGCGCGAGCTGGCGCCCCAGCCGATAGTATTGGTTTCGAGCACGGCCACCTTGGCCCCGCGTTTTGCCAAGGTTCGAGCCGCGGATAGGCCAGTGAAACCTGCGCCCACGATCGCGACATCCACGCGCTCCGGCAATTCACTCGGAGTGCCGCCAGGCATCTGGATCGTCTCCAGCCAGTAGTTCGACGGATTGAAGTTCGTGATCACCAGACCAGCTATTCTACGGAGTCAGCTGTGACTTGGTCACGAAATTCCGGCGAGGTTTGGTCCGCGCCCCGGACGAGGGCGTCCGGGGCTACGTCTCGCGTACTGCTTATGGTCGCGCCTCTTGTGTGAGGCTTGCCAGCGTAATCCGCGCTTGCTCGGACCCTACAGTGTTCAACTCGGCAGCTTCCCGCAGGTAATGTTCTGCGGCCGCTCTGTCTCCGGACTTCAGCGCGATCTCCCCAGCGTGGCGAAACATCTTTGCGTCTCGAACCCCCACCGCCAGCGCGATTTCGATCTGCTTCCGCGCCTCTCCATATTGGCCGTTTTCGTACAGAGCCCACGCGTAGGAGTCGAGTGTGAAAACATCGTGCCGACGTGCGATTTCTCGCTGCGCCACTTCCAGCGCTTTCTCCGGCTGCCTGGCATAGTCGGCGTAGTAGAAGATCAACTCGTGATTCGAATTGTCGCCACGGTAGGTTTCGAGCAACGATTTCTGTTCGAACTCGGCGAAAGCCTTGTTCGCATAATCTGTCTTCCCGGCCAACTGCAACGCCTGTGCCAGGTCGTACAGATTCTCCGCATGAGGGGCCGCGTGATAACGCTGCGTCAGCAAATCCACCGCATCGTTGTATCGCTTCTGCTGAATTCGTACTTTCGCCAAATTCCCGAGGGCATAGTGATATCCCGGAAACATGGCCAGGGCCTGTTGCGATAGCCTCTCAGCCTCATCAATCCTTCCGATCCCGAGGTTGAGGTGCGCCATCTGAGTCACGATCCAGGCTCCATCTTCGACTTCACCCGGCGGCGTCGATTGATATGCCATGTTCATCAATTCCAGCGAACCTTCGATGTCGCCATACAATTCGCGGAGATACGCAGCACGGGTCAGGCCAGGGATATTTCCTGGTTTCAGATCGAGCATCCACTGCGCCGCCTTCTCAGCTTCGTTGTAGTTTCCCAGTTCTACATTGGCATCATCGAGAAAGCCGTAGAGCATCACGTCGTCAGGCATTTTCTGGTTCAGCTTTTTGGCTGCATCGAGAGCCGCGGCGAACTCATGTTTGCCCAGCAGAAGCCAGACGTGAATCCTCTGGCCATCAAAATTATCGGGGGCGATTTCGAACGATTTCTGCAGCGTCTCCTCGGCCTGCGCATAGAACTTAACGTCGGATGTCTCGCGCGCCCGCCGTGAGAGTGCCAGAGCCAGTGCGTTATACGCTTCGAAATCTTTCGGGTTTTTCTCGATTAGGTTTCTTGCCTGCGCCATACTGCGCTCGGCAGGAGAGAGTATGGTTTCAGCGGGGACAGACGGTGCCTGCGCAAATCCAGCAACCGTGCCCAGAACCAACAGTAGGAGAGCCGCAATTCGTTTCATGACATTCCTCTCTTGAGTCTTAGAATCGTTGGGGAAAATCCGTGGCCGCCGTTTCTCCTCAGCGGCCACGAAGCCGGCTTACTTCACCGGGCAAATATCATTGGCTTGGCCGGAGCAGCCTCGCTGTCCGGGGCCAATGTGGTGGCTGTCCCGCCCGCTGTGAGCCGGTTTCACCCACGGGAACGTGGTGCCATAGCCTACGTCGTTGAGTTGTACGCCGTCGCCAATCGGTGCGCCGTATTTCTTCGAGTCGATCAGAATGCCAGCCACTGTCCGCGACGCGATATCCACCACATCGTCAATGGGCCGGCGGCCGTCCGGGAATCCAGCCAGGTCTCCCACTAGGAAGCCGAGACGCTTCTGGCTGCCAATAGCAGTTGGGGGAATGCCTGTGTTCAAGCGCAGCAAGTCGGCGATTGGTCCTGTATCGCCGGCGCCACACCCTGGGCAGATCGGAGGCTCGTACTGTACCAGCAACAGCAGATCATTTCGCGGCGGAGGCGGCACCGGAACCCCGAATACGGAACCGTACAGTTGCGCCAGCAGAGGATTGAGGACGAAACTGGCAAACTGCTTGTCGTTGACGGGGAAGTCGGTGCTGAACTTGTCTTTGGAACCAGTTCCAATGATCAGTTCATTGATCAGCGAATTGCCTTCACGGTTTACCTGCCGCCACTGATTGCCGCCATCGGATGCATCCGCAACTCGACGCACGCTAATGCGTTGCCGGGATGTCGCTCCGTAAGTCCCGATCACCGCATCCTTATCGTTTGCGTTGTGTATTTTTCCGTCCACCGTGAGCATCGTGATGGGAACCTCCAGCACAATCGAGTTCACGTTGAAGCCCGCTACTGAATCGGCCGCGTAGTTGTGAGTGTCGTCGGCATCCTCTGCCCCAGACAATATGCCGCCAACGCCCATGCGGTAGTTGATGGAATCAAAAGTTCCGCCCAAGTCGATGTAGAAAGGATCATCGACTGTTCCC
>Ga0210405_10002080_pt1 | contig 21306 bp, 16 predicted proteins | sample IncBWH11MmetaG_FD_155492 | JGI IMG/M metagenome (GOLD analysis project Ga0210405, IMG submission 155492) | Forest soil microbial communities from Barre Woods Harvard Forest LTER site, Petersham, Massachusetts, United States - Inc-BW-H-11-M | ecosystem: Environmental > Terrestrial > Soil >... | reverse complement strand
TCGAGCCATTTCTTGCGGCCGCCGTTGATGAGGCGAACGTCCTTGTGGCCATAGAGCTTCAATTGCCAGAGGGCGTAGGCGGCGAACCAGTTGTTGTTGTCGCCATAGAGAAGAATGGTGGTGTCATTGGAAATGCCGGAAGCGCTGAGAAGCTTCTCGAGAGTGGACTTGTCGATCAGATCGCGGCGGATGTTGTCCTGGAGTTGAGTTTGCCAGTTCCAGCCGACGGCGCCGGGGATGTGGCCCTGGTCGTAGGCGGTGGTGTCTACGTCGACTTCGACGAGGCGGACGTTTGGGGAAGTGAGATTTTGCGCGGCCCAATCGGTGGAAACGAGAACTTCGGGGTGTTTGTAGTCGGACATTGCTTTCTCCTTTTGCGTTTCACTTTGAAAATCGCTGGCTGCAAAACAAAAAACCCACCTGCCGGTGTGTTTCTGGCGGTGGGTTCGAGAACTCTTGAGGCTGAATGGTGAGCTTAGAAGCTCGGCCTCCCCGCGCCAGAAGACACACACGTACAGCACATACAGCAGAGGCAGAACCGCGCGTCCTTCTGGGGGAAAATCAACATTTTGAAAGCTTACAGGAGGAACAGAGATTTGGCAATAGTACCTGGTGGGAGGGTGACTGGTGACTCGTGACTGGTGGCTGGCGAACGCCACAGTTGACGCACAGGGATGATTTAGGTTTGGGTGGATGGAGGAAAAGCGCGAGCAAGCTCCCGCACTCCAAACGGGCCTATGCCCGGGTGAGGGCGGGCTCGGGGGCGCTGCTGGTGGCCGGGGAAGCTTCGGAGTTGAAGACGGGGAGGCGGGGGAGGGCGGCTACTAGTTTTTGCGTGTAGGCGTGCTGGGGAGCGCCGAAGATTTGAGACGGGGGACCGCATTCGACGATTTCGCCGGCGTTCAGGATGGCGATACGATGGCACAGGGCGGCGACCGACAACAAATCGTGGGAGATATAAAGGATCCCCATGCCGAGTTCGCGGTTGAGTTGCGCGAAGAGGCGCAAGATTTCGGATTGCGTGATGGTGTCCAAGGCGCTGGTGGCTTCGTCGGCGATCAACAACGAAGGACGGTGGAGGATGGCCATGGCGATGATGACGCGCTGGGCCTGGCCGACGCTGATCTGCGAGGAGCGCCGGCGGAGAAAATCCGCGTCGTTAGGGAGGCTCACGCTGCCGAGCGCGATGCTGATGGCTGCGGCACATTCTTCACGCGTGCCGGTGGCGTGGGCGCGCCAGGCTTCGCTGAGCTGCGAGCCGATGCGCAGAGCGGGATTGAGCGAGGACAGAGGGCTTTGCAAGACAATGCTGATTTCACGGCCGCGCAGCGAGCGCATCTGCGATTCGGATTTCGCGGAGAGATCTTCCCCTTTGAAAAGCAGAGTGCCCCGCGCGGTTCCCCCTTTCAAATAAAGGAGGCGCAAGATCGCAAGCGCGAGAGTGCTTTTGCCGGAGCCGCTTTGTCCGACGAGGCCGACAATCTCTCCGGGCTGAATTTCTAGCGCGACGTCGCGGAGGACATCGGGCTTGTTGCGGTAGTCGATGGAGACCCGGAGCGACAGAAGTGAAGCAGCTTCGTTCACCTCTGCGCTCCGAGAGCCGGATCGGGACCGAGGCGGAGAACATCGGCGTTCCAGAAGGCATGGGGATCGAGGACCGAAGGCGCCGAGCCGATGACAGCGGGAGAAATCGCGGACATAGCGTCCCGGTTAATGAGATAGATAAAAGGCTGCTGTTCAGCGACGATTTCCTGGACTCTGTCCCAGTCCGCCTTGCGCTTTTTGTCTGAGGTGGCGGAAGCCTGTGTCTGCATCAGGCGATCGATCTCTGCTTCCCACGGAGTCGCAGGCTTGGGTTGCTTGGGATTCCACTGATGATTTTCAGCGGAGCTGAGCCACACGTTCATCTGGCTATTGGGGTCGAGGTCGGTGTTCACCAGGCCGAGCAGGCAAGCCTCGTAGTCATAGGTGCGGGTGATGCGCTCGATCAAGGAAGGAAAATCGAGGGTGACCAGATTGACCTTGATGCCGATTTGCGAAAGATCCTGCTCAATCATGGCAGCCATTTGCTCGCGGGGTTTATTGCCGGCGCTGGTGATGACCGTGAATTCGACGCGATTGCCGGAAGAGTCTCGAAGCACACTGCCGTCGAAGCGGAAGCCCGCGCGAGCGAGAAGGTGAAGAGCGGCAGCGGAATCGTATTGAGGCGCGGGAAGCTTGGAATTGAACCAGAAATGATTGGCTGGGGAGATGGGACCGTAAGCGGGCTGGGCATGGCCGGCGTAGACGATGCGGGAGAGGTCGGCGCGATTGATAGCCAGCGAGACGGCCTTGCGAAATTCGGTCGAGCGGAACCAAACCTTCTTGTAGTCCGGAAGAGCGGCAGTGGGAACCTGGTTGAACCAGAGCTGCTCCGAGTCGAGGCTGGGGCCGGCGTCGTGCGCGGCAGCGGGAGATTCCTTCTGGAGGCGGTCGAAGAGATCGGCATCGAGAGAATTGATGAGATGGATTTCGCCGCGGCGGAAGCGAAGAATTTCGATGTCGTGATTACCCTGAATGTCGAGGCGAATGGAATCAAGATAAGGGAGGGCCTTGCCCTCCTTATCTTTTTTCCAGTAATTCGAATTGCGCCGGAGAAGGACGTAGGAGCCGGGGCTGTAGTCGGCAACATAGAAAGGTCCGAGAACGGCCATTTCCTTCTTCGGAGAATGAGCGGAGAGAATCGCAACCTGGTCGAAGAGGCGTTCGAGTCCCGCTACGGGGGAAGGAAAAGTCACAACCGCCATGTCAGGTGATGGTGTTTGGACGACAACTTGGCCGTCGCCGGAGCGGAAGGAGTCGCCAGTGGGTGAGTGAAGCTGGGGATCCATGAGGGCTTTCACGGTGTAGGCAACGTCTTCGGAGGTGAAGGGCGTGCCATCGGAGAAGTGCAAGCCAGTGCGGAGATGAAATTTGATGGTGCGACCGTCTGGAGTGGCGTTCCAGGAAGTGGCGAGCGCGGGCTCGAGAGCCTGCGTCTGGCGATTGAGGCGAATCAAAACACCGCCGGTCAGGTAGCGAATGGCTTCGGATTGGCCGTCCTCGACGAGGAGAGGATTGAACGTTTTTGGTTCGCCGTGGAGACAGAAATGGAGCTCGCCGCCGGACTGGCCGGCAGACTGGGCGGACACGAAAGCGGGGCAGCACAAGGCGATCGTTAGAAATAGAGCAACGGAAGCGCGGCGTATCACTGTGTGACCTCCTGCGGCGGAAGAATCAGTTGAAAGCACATGACCACAATCACCAGGAGAACGAGCGGCGCCAGCCTCCAGGGGTTTGCCGAGAGCGCGGAAAAATCCTCGAAGCCGCGCATCAGGTTTCCCCAGGACGGCATCGGCTCCATCACGCCAAGGCCGAGGATGCTCAAATTTGCCTCGGTCAAAATGAAGAGCGGGATGGAAATCAGGAATTGCGTGTAGAAAAGCGGACGGAGGTTAGGCGCGATGTGGCGCAGCAAAAGGCGCGCCGGCTTGCAACCCGAGGAGCGAGCCAACAGCAGGAAATCGGAATCACGGATGCCACGCACGGCAGCACAAATGACGCGGACCGAAGCCTGCCAGCCCAGCAGCCCCATCATCAGGAAAGCAATCGTGACGGAAACCAGCGGGGAAACATCCAGGGGCAACATGGCGCGCACCACAAGAAGCAGAAATAGCCACGGCAAAGCGAGAGAGAGATCCGTCGCCGCGAGGACAACACGTTCGAACCAGCCTCCCCGGAGCCCCGCAACGCTACCCAAGAAAGCGGCAATCAGCGTCGAAAGCAACGCGGCCGCCGGAGCCAGGAGCAGGGAAACGCGCGTGCCATAGAGCAAGCGGGACAAGGAATCGCGGCCCAGCGCATCGGTGCCGAGGGGATGCGCCGCGGAAGGATGTGCATTGGGAATATCCCTGAATTGCCGGGCATACGGAGCCGGCACCAGAAAAGCAGCGAGCGCCATCAAAACGAAAATCGCGCACAGCACGGAGGCTGCCACTTTCTGGAGGGGCTTCATCGCACGCTACCCGCGAAAGCGCGGCCGGCAAGATCGGCGAGCGAATTCGCCGCGAGCATCACAAGAGAAACAACCAGAGTCACATTGACGATGAGCGGCAGGTCGCGGCTAAGCGCCGCTTGCCACGCGAGCTGGCCCAAACCCGGTGAGTCACAAAGCGCTTCGATGGGAATGGCGGCGCCGAAGGAAATGGCGAACGAGACCCCCACAAGAGCCAGCAGCGGCGGGGCGGCGAGAGGAAGAACATGCCGCATTAAAATCGCACCGCTACCTAACCCCCTCGCGCGAGCCGCGAGAACGTGAGGCTGATCGTACGAGCGTACCAGCAGGTTTCGGATGTAACTATAGAGCCGCGGAAACACCACCACGGCTATGGCGCAAAAAACTGGGGTTCGCAAATGAACGGCAAGCATGGCCACTACCGCCGAGGGCAGAGACAACAATAAACTGTTGAAAGCCGTCGTCGAGGATTCGAAAAACCAGCCGCGATAGGCAAGTCCCAGCGATGCCAGGAGCGCCGCAGCCAGCCAGGCTGCACCCAGTCCTCGAACGACAGAGTCGCCTGTTACCGGCAGCCTTTGCCGGAGCAATTCGCGAACCGGCCGCTTCAGCGATTCGGATTCACCCAGATCACCGTGGGCAAGCGCCGAGAGATAATGGAAGTAGTACGATGGCAGCCCCTCATGGAGGGCTTGCTTCTGGCGCAAGGCTTCCACGCTCTCCGCGCGCCATCTTGGATCGAGTTCCCGTTCGGCAACGCCGTACCCGGGCGCAAAACGCACCAGGGTGGCGCTGGCAAGAGCGCCGGCAAGGCCGAGACCGGCAAGCAACAGCAGGCGCCGAAGCCCGAGCCGCAACATATTCGCTGAGTTATTCGTCACGATCACTTTTCGTCCGCGCAAAAAAATCGCCGGGACCCTTCCTCTAAGACACCGGCTGGAGCTTCGAATAGTGTTTCTCTTTGACCTGGTACATGCTGCGGTCCGCCTCCGAGAGAAGCGCTTCTCCTGAAAGGCCGTCGGTAGGGAAGAGGGCGCTGCCGACGCTGACGGACACGATGGTTTCACCACACACCGTTCGGCTTGCTTCCTTCACCGCGCGCGCCAAGCGCTTTTCCATTTCTGCCACGAGATCCTTGCTTACTTCCGGGAGGACAAAGACGAATTCATCTCCGCCCAGGCGGCCGACCTGGTCGTATTCGCGGCAGGAGGACTTGAACTTTGCAGCCACTTCCTGAAGCAGCTTGTTTCCCGTCAGGTGCCCGAACTTGTCGTTGACCTTCTTAAACCCATCGAGGTCGCACATCAGCACAGCCAGCGGCCTTCGGGAACGCCGGATTCGAATGAGCTCTTTTTCCAGATGCAGGCAAATCGACCTGGCGTTGGGCAGGCCGGTAAGGTAATCGGTGCAGGCGGTGCTTTGGGCTTGTTCGTACTGCATGGCATTTTCGACGGAAAGGCCGAGCTTGGAGCTGGCGGCCAGCAGCAAGCGCAGGTGGTCCTTCGTGAAGCAGTTCTTCTCGCGATGATAAAGCGTAAGGACGCCGGCGACGCCGTCCCGCCCACGCAGCGGAACGGACAGCGCGGACTGTAGGGTGGTGACGCGCGAAGAAGCCCCGAGATGGAAAGTCTCGGCGGCGGGATTGCCGTTGGTCAGGGGCTTTTGATTGCGCGCTACCCAGCCGGAAAGACCTTGCCCTAACGGTACGCGAATGGCGGTGAACAGATCGTAGTCCACGCCGTGAACATATTCCGGAATCAGCACGCCATCCTGGCAAACGAAGAAAACAATCGAGTCATGCGGAATCAGTTCCTTCAAGCGGATGGCCACGACCGAAAGCGTCTCCTTCAAGCTCAGCGAATTCCCGAGCGTTTGCGCAAGCTCAAAAAGAAGTTGCGCCTCTTGCCGCGCCGAGATAATCGAAGTCAAGAAGGGAGTCGCGCGGACTTCCGTCTCGCTCGATGCGTCCGCGAAACCGGAGGCGGGAGCGGCCGGATTTTCCAACGCCGGAGCGATATCCAAGCGCTTTCGATCGGCTTCCATGGCGTTGACCATGGTTTCCAATTCGACGAAGCGGCGCTCCATAACCTCCACAACACGCGGGTCGAAGCTGCGCCCCTTCTCCGCACTGAGCGTGCGCATGGCCTCTTCCGGAGTCAGGGCCCGCCGGTACGGCCTCTCCGAAGCCAGCGCGTCGAAGCAATCCACGGCCGAGAGGATGCGCGCCCCAATCGGTATGGCTTCGCGCATGAGGCCATCCGGATAACCCGTGCCGTCCCATCTTTCGTGATGGGAGCGCACGATGGGAACGACAGGGTAGGGAAATTCCACGCGATCCAGAATTTCCGATCCGACGATCGGATGGATTTTCATTTTCTCGAACTCTTCCGGAGTGAGGCGCCCCGGCTTGGAGAGAATATTCTCGGGGACCGCGAGCTTGCCGATGTCGTGGAGCATGGAGGCCGCGCGAATAGCATTCAACTGGGATTCATCGAGTCCAAGGTCCTTGGCAATTTCGACCGCATACGTCTGCACCCGGCGCAAATGGTCGTGGGTGGTGTGATCTTTTGCTTCGATCGCCAGGGAAAGCGCCTCAATGGTTCGCAAATGAAGCGCGGCAATTTCCTCGGCGTGTTTCTTTTGGGCAGCGAGACGGCTCAAGTAAGTCTGGTACGAACGGTAGATCCAATAAACAATGGGGAAGGCCAGAAGTCCGAATTGCCAACCGATCAACCGATTGACGGCGCTCACACCGCAAGCAATCAGGGCCCCGAGTAAGTAATAGGGGAAGGCCCACAAATAGCATTCCTTCCAGACGTGAACCGGATTCCGTCCCTCGGTCATGGCGATGATGCCAGCGACGGAGATGGTATTGAAGGCAAAGTAGGTGGTTGCCGCGGCGGCCATCAGCAGCGGCCAGCGGAACCCAACCGCCGCCGCGAAGTGGTTGTGAAAGACCATTTCCGCGGCGGTGATCGAGAGAGCCAGATTGGCCAGGTTAAAGAGCCATTGAATCGGGCGCGGGCGCGGCTTTGCATGCCATAAAGTCTGAACCAAGCCTCCAAGGCAACCCATAAATAAGGTCTCGGAATAGGAAAGATCGAGGATACCCACCAAAATGAACAGGAAATTCGCCGACATCGTGGCTTTTATGCCGGGCAACTGCACCTTGAGTACGGAAGCAACGAGAGCAACAGCCAGGAAGCATCCATACCGGAATAGATCATCTGAATGCCAGTGAAGAACGGCGTACGGCAAGAGCGGCAGCCCGCCAATGAGCTGGGTAAAAATAAACGTAACCGCAGGCGCCCCGAGCGACTGTAACTCCAGCCGGGTATCGGCCCAAAAGCTCTTTTTCTGCTTCACTTCCACTCGCGTTCTCACTCTCCAGTACGGGCGCAAACATTTTTTGGCCTGAACATGGCGTGGCGGAGACCCGCAAAGGAGCCGGCCTCCAAACGTCAATCACCAGGACAGAGCTGACGGCTATGTAACGGCCAGTGCTCCAACTCGATGCAAACGAGGGAATCTATTCCTTCTATTGAATCTTGAGAGGAGGGAACCGGGTTGGGAATAGTACGGCTGGTCCTTTGTATTGAAAGGGATACTGCCTTTCAGGTGGAAAAGAGGTGACGGCACGTCCCTGACAAATCCTTGGCGGCCGCATACCCCGACCAGCGTCAGTGGCCCTCAGAACGACCTGTACTTTGGTACTAAACCGGGGGGCCCTCTGTACCATCGACGCGGATTCGACCTGTCCGCGATACTGGCGGTGCTGAAAACACTATGCTTCTCGGGTCTCCCTCAGGAAGTCGAGGCCCGCAATTCAGTTCAGGAGTAAAGCTCATGCCCGGCAAGCACGAAACCAGCCCGACCGGTAGCAGCATACTCAGAACGACAACCTGGGGCGCACTCTTTGTTTTCTCTGCTGCAGTCCTCGCAGCAGGATTCTTTGGTCACAACCCTTGGGCGCACTCAGGCAACCTTGACAGTCCTTCCGCACAGCTCGCGGAACAGAGCCAGCCCACAGTTTCGCAACCTGTGACGCTAGTCCCAACGGTTGCAACGCCGGGTGAAGATACTGGGAGGAGTTTCCCCCGCCACTCCAAATTATCGCCATCCCAGGCTGTAGTGGCGCAAGCCACGGCTCCGGTGGCTGCCGGTGGTGCAAACCTGCTCCGCTCAAATCGAGCCGACCTTGACCACGCGAGCAGTCCAGCAAATCCAATAAATGATACAGGCGGCAATGCGGCAAGCTCGAACCCCGAGGACCATGTCGCGGCGGCAGCAAAGATCGCCCCAGACCTAAAAGGAGTCGATCCGGAAGCCCCAATAGACGTTATCGTCCAGTTCAAGAATGCGGCGAGCGTCTCCGACCTCACAGCAGATGGAGCCACGGCCAAGTCCGAACTGCCCTTGGTGCACGCCCAGTTGGTCACCGTTAAGGGCAGCGGCTTGACAAGCCTTGCCTCTCACTCAAGCGTCGCGTATATCTCGCCGGATCGCCCGGTTAGAGGCTCCCTTGATCACGTGGTCACTGCGGTAAACGGAGATCTTGCGTACGCCAGCGGCTGGAACGGCACGGGCGTGGGAATCGCTGTGATTGACAGCGGTATCAGCAGGGGAGTCTACGACCTAAATACCGACAATAATTCATCGTCGCGCGTAGTCTATAACCAAAGTTTTGTGCCCGGCGACACTTCCTCGGATGACGCCTTTGGCCACGGAACGCATATTGCCGCAATCCTGGGTGGGAACGGTTACAGCTCCAGGACTTCAAACTACAAGGGCGTCTATCGTGGAATTGCGCCAGAAGCAACAATCATCAATCTGCGGGCGCTCGATTCCACCGGAGCCAGCACGGACAGCACAGTGATTGCCGCGATCCAGGAAGCGGTGGCCCTGCAGAGCACATACAACATTCGTATTATCAATCTGTCGCTCTCCCGTGGGGTCTATGAAAGCTATACGCTTGATCCGCTCTGCCAGGCTGTGGAATCCGCTTGGCGGGCCGGCATCGTCGTGGTAGCCGCGGCCGGCAACATGGGGCAATTCAATGGAGCCGGTACGAACGGTTACTCAACGATCGGTGCTCCGGGGAACGATCCGTACGTGATAACGGTTGGCGCCACCAACACGCATGGAAACGGCAACCAAACGTCGCAGTCGGTGACCAGCTACAGCTCAAAGGGCCCGACGTCGTTCGATCACATCGTCAAGCCTGACCTCGTCGCTCCCGGCAACGCGGTGGTTTCACGCATGTCCTCGGCGGGCAACGCGCTCGTGAGCTCCTACCCCGCACTCGCTGTCTATCCATGTAACTACTCGCTAACCAGTTGCGGCTCGCAATATGGGACGGCCCGGTACATGCGCCTCAGCGGGACCAGCATGGCGACACCAGTAGTTAGCGGCGTCGTAGCTCTCTTGCTGCAGCAGACGCCTTCACTGACACCCGATCAGGTGAAGGCTCGTCTGATGAAGACCGCCTGGAAGGGCTTCTCTTCGTACGCGACCGCGACGGACTTGGGCACTGGCGTGGTCTACCAGATTGAACAGGACCTCTTTGCGGTGGGAGCAGGGGCAGTGGATGCTTCGGCCGCCCTCGCCAATACGGATCTCGCTCCCGCAACTGTGGGCTCGGCCAAGTCACCCACAGCCGTGTACAACGCGGTGACCAACACCGTCACGGTGGCCGGTGATCCTACGACGATTTGGAATAACTCTGTAGTTTGGGGCAATTCCGTGGTGTGGGGTAATTCCGTGGTCTGGGGCAATTCCGTGGTTTGGGGCAACTCTGTTGTCTGGGGCAACTCGGTCGTTTGGGGTAACTCCGTGGTTTGGGGTAACTCCGTGGTTTGGGGCAATAGCGACGGATCTGCGGGAGACAGTCAATAGGCAGGCAAAGGCGAAGGGAACGAGAGGAGGAATAGAGAAAATGCCGAAACCAGCCAAAGCCTACATCGCAACGATCGCCGCACTTGCCACGGCCGTACTGACGGTGGTGGCCTGGCGATGGAATCCGGAAAACCTGGATCACTTTGTCCTGTTCTTTACGCTGGCGATGGTGGCCTCTGCAATGAAGATCCGCCTGCCGGGCCTCAAGACATCGATATCGATAAACTTTGTTTTCATCCTGATAGGCATTGCGCTATTCAGTTTCAGTGAGACCGTTCTAATTGGTTTGGGCGGCGCGCTCGTCCAGTCGCTTTGGAGGCCTCTGCAGCGGCCGAAACCCGTGCAGATTTTTTTCAATGGCGTCTGCCTGACGGTTTGCACAGCAGCGGCTTTCTGGGCTTCGCACACAGTGCCGGTCTCTGTGGGAGCGAATTCGGCGGCGGCGATGATGGCCGTGGGAGCATGCGTGTACGTCGTTTTGAACACGGGACTTGTGTCGCTGGTCATTTCGCTGGCTGATGGACAATCCCTGAAGAATACCTGGCCGCACTGTTATGAATGGACGTTCCCCTACTTTCTCGTTGGCGCGGCTGTGGCCGGGCTGGCTAGCGCGGCGGGCCATGGCGCCAATTTGGGCGGAACCTTGCTCGTTGTGCCGACGATGTATTTCGTCTACCTCTTTTACCGGATGCACATCGTTCGCGCTGTGCTCAATAACATTTCCAACGTGAGCCAGGCGGACGAAGCCGCACTTGCCGGCGCAGCGCGAGGCCGCTGAGAGCATCCCGACTGGGCCAGCCGACCCCTCCCCATACTCCGCGTGTTTTTTTTTGCAAAGAGTCCGGAAACCCCTAAAAATAAAAAGGTTGAGTTTTGCGTGAACGCAGAAAAGCGCAAAATACTTGTGTAATGCACTTGGGTTCAGTTGTATAGAAGCACGGAAGAAAAGTGAGAGGCGGATGATGAGCGACAAAGGCTTGGACGCGGCGGTCGAAAGCGCGGTGCGGCCAACGACGATTGTGGGGGCGCCGCGACTCGACGAGCGCCTGGGCGTGAGGCTGACGCTGGCCAGCGAGACGTTTCAACGCACCGGCAGTTTCAAGTTTCGCGCAGCGTACAACGTAGCTTCCCATGTCCCACAGAATTTGATCATCGCGGCGTCTTCGGGAAACTTCGGGCAGGCGCTGGCGTGCGCCTGCACGCTGCTGAAGAAGTCCTGCATTATCGTTATGCCCACGACGTCGGCGAAGGTGAAGGTCGAGGCGGTGCGCGAATATGGGGGAAACGTCGATCTTGTGGATGTACGAGTGAAGAGCCGAGCGGAGCGCGTACGCGAGCTTGCAGAGCAGCATCCCGAAGCATACGTTGCCAGCGCGTATGACGATCCGCTGGTCATTGAGGGAAATGCTAGCTTGGGCATGGAGATTGGCGCGCTCGAGCGCCAACTGGAAATGGTCGTTGTTCCGGTCGGGGGCGGAGGGCTGATATCCGGCGTGATCACGGGCTTGAAGCACACGCGGAAGAAGATCCAGGTGGTGGGCGCCGAGCCGCTTCTCGGAAACGACGCGGCGCGTTCTCTACGAGCGGGACGGATTGTGGCAAACGAAAGCGAGCCGGAAACGATCGCCGATGGCGCGAGGACGATCAGTCTTGGCAAGCATAACTGGGAGATCATGCGAAACAGTCTTGCAACGATCGTCGAGGTGCCGGAGGAAAACATTACCGAGGCGGCGCGGCTGCTTTTCGAATTTGCCAACCTTAAGGTGGAGCCGACAGGCGCGCTCAGTGTCGCGGCGGTGTTGACGCAGCCGGAGTTGTTCCGGGGACGTTCGGTGTGTTGTGTCATCAGTGGCGGGAACGTTGACCCGGCGGTTTATACAAGCATGCTGAATGGCAAATCTTGAGCGAGTATGACTCGGACAATAGGACATTTCGAGTTATGGGTGGAACCTCATGGAACCTTCCAGGCACGAAAATTATGGCGGCGAATTGCGCCGATGCGAGGTTGATTCGAACGCGCGGGAATGAAATTGGAGCAGGGCGGGGAGATGTTCCGCGACGTAGACCCAGTTGTGACCGCCTGGGTAGAGGTGGAACTCATGGGGAATGCGACGCGAGTTAAGTGTTTTGTCCAGGGCGGCGGCGCCGGCGTCGAAACCAAAATCGTCTTCGGAGCCGCAATCAAAGTAGATCTGCAATCCGGCGAGACTGGCCGTGTGCGCGATGGCCAGCGGGTCGTTCTGTTTCCAGAAGACGGGATCGAGTGGTGAGCCAAAGACGTCACCGAGAATGCGCGAGCGGGCAAGCTGGCGGGAATCGCCAACGGTAACGGTGGGAAGTTTCTCCAGCAGGGCGGCGCTGTGGGCGCCCAGGGAGCCGAAGAGCTGCGGATGGCGGAAGGCCAGATGCAGAGCGCCATATCCGCCCATGGAAATTCCGGCGATGCCGCGAGAGGCGCGGCCGGCCTGGGTGCGATAGCGTTTTTCGATCTGCGGCAAAAATTCCCGGAGAAAGAAATCCTCATAAGGATGGCGGCCGTCGTGGGAATTGATGTAGAAGCTGGAACCACCATCGGGTGTGACAATGAGCAAATCAGCAAGCTGATGGCGCTCCCACAGGTCCTGGACGAGATTGAACCCTCCGGAGTGAATGAGCATTTGCTCGTTGTCGCCGAGGCCGTGAAGAAGATAGAGGATGGGATAACGGCGAGCTTTTTCCGCGTCGTAGCTGGGTGGTAGTAGGACACAGTACGCAACGGGATGACCCAGGATTTTGCTGGGCGCGGAAAGGCATTCGGCGCGTGGACCGGCGAAAACGGGGTGTGGCAGGGCGAGAAAACTCAAGAACAGCACAGCTCCAGCAAGGAGCCGGGATCTATTCATACCGCAAAGCCTCGACGGGGTTGAGCCGCGCGGCACGCGACGCGGGGTAAAGGCCGGCGGCGAGGCTCACGAGGACCGCGAAGAGAATCGCCAGAAGGACCAGCCACCACGGCACGGAGAAGACATGAGCCGGAGGCAGATTCTGGCGATGCAGATAGAGATTTGTTCCCCAAGTTACGGCTTGGCCGATGAGCCAGCCGATACCCACGCCGAAGACCCCGCCCAGCAGGCCCATGACTCCGGCTTCGACGAAGAAAAGCTGTTTCACGTCGCGGTCGGCGGCGCCGAGGGCCTTGAGGATTCCGATTTCGCGGCGGCGCTCGAGAATGGCCATGACCAGAGTGTTGATGATACCGATGGTGGCGACGGTGAGCGCCAGGCTGCCGAAGATGGCGAGGAGAAGATCGAAGATGGTGAAGAAGAGGCGCAAATTGCGTGTGGCGTCGAGCAAGGAAAAGGTGGCGAAGCCCATGTTCTTGATGGCGGTTTCAATCGCTTCCACTTGAGAGGGGCTCTTGGCGCGGACGGTTAAGTTTGCATAGCTAGGCTTGGTGTTCGATGCGCGCACCGCATCGCGCAAATCATTCACCTGCGCCGGCCGCAACGCCGAGGCAACTTGCAGGGGGATGAACAGGCGGCCGTTGCCATAACCGGCAAACCCCGCGGCTGGTTCGGTTTCGACAATGCCGACGATGCGGAGTTTCTTCTCCCGCGGAACAACGGAGAAACCTGCGCTGGCAACGTCCTCTGGAGATGTAAGCGCAGGACGGCTGGCATTGGCGGTCTCCGGCGGATCCGCCGTGGCGGGCTGGGGCGCGAGGGGCTGACGCTCGAAGTAGCGCACTACCAGATCCTTGCCGATCAGCGTGGACGGTTGATCGGATAAATCCTTTGCAAATTCGATCTGCAGAATCGCCTCGTCGGCGGCGGGGCTGGAAAAAAAGCTGCCCTGTATGCCATCGTAGGCGCCGTTCCCGCGGGCGGAAGCAGGCACGCCCGCCACCACCGTGGAATAGGGCTTGTCCGCGTAACGCACTTCGGTCGGGAAGCGAATCTGCGGATAGACTTCGATGACATTCGGCAGGCGTTCCATTTCCTTGCGGGCGTCTTCGTCGAGGGATCGCAGAATTTGCGGGGATGCGGATTTTTCCGCGGCGGGGCGGTTGAAATCACGGAGGTTGCGGCGCGAGGTGACGAGCACGGTATCAAACAAGCCGGAATTGGCCAGGCGCTTGGAAGCCAGCTCTTGCAGGCCGACACCTAGCGAAAGCATGGCGACCAGGGAGGCCACGCCGACGGCGACTCCGAGAGTGGTAAGGGAGTTGCGCAAGATGGCCTCGCGCAGATTCCGCAGGGCGAGTTCGCCGAGGTCGCCGGCTTTCACGACGACACCCCATCGCTTGCCAATTTCCCGTCAGCAACTGACGCGATGCGATCGGCGAATCTCTCGGCGAGAGGACGTTCGTGCGTGACCATGATGATGGTCATTCCCAACGATTGCTGGATGCTGCGCAATAAGACCATGATGGATTCGCCGGTGGCGCTGTCGAGATTGCCGGTGGGCTCGTCAGCCAGCAGCAGGGTGGGACGATTCACCAGCGCCCGCGCCAGCGCGGCACGTTGCTGTTCGCCCCCGGAAAGCTCACTGGGGCGATGCGTCAAACGCTTTTCGAGACCGACGCGCTCGAGGGCTTCGCGCACGCGCCCAGCGCGCTCACCGCGATCCACTTCAGCGAGACGCAAAGGTAGCTCGACGTTCTCCTCGAGGGTCATGCGCGGAAGGAGGTTGAAGGATTGAAAGACCATGCCGACGGTGCGGCTGCGATAGCGCGCCAGCTCGAGCGCATTCATCCCGGAAAGATTACGGCCCTGCGCGAAGATGGCGCCGGAGGTGGGGCGGTCCAGACCGGCCATGAGGTTTAAGAGCGTGGACTTCCCGGACCCGGAACTTCCGAGGAGGGCGAGGAATTCGCCGGCGCGGACTTCGAGCGTAACGTCATCCACCGCGCGAATGAGCGCGGAACCCATTTGATAGTGGCGCGAAACATGCTCGGCGCGCACGGCGGAACCGTTGCCTGCTGGCATCATTGCCTCTCGATGTTACTACGCGTGGCAAAGATAAGGATTACAGAACTGCTTCGGCAGAAAGATGCGAAGGTCTGCAAGGAATACTCGCAAGAGAAGTTCCTATTCGGACGGAACGCACTCGAGAAAATGAACCGTCAAACAAATGAAATGAACGTGGAAGTCGCAACCGCTGCTCAGGAGTCCAGAGTCTGTCCACAGTTCCTGTACAGTTTTGATGCTTTTTGTTACAGAATGGCCGTATAACGAGACTTCAGGATGGCCCTTGGAATCGGAAATCGTTTAGAATCAATGCAGGCGCCCGTAGCTCAGTTGGATAGAGCGTCTGCCTTCTAAGCAGAGGGTCGGGAGTTCGAGTCTCCCCGGGCGCGCCATGTCTTTGAACTGAAGAGAATAGGAAGAATCGGTCTTCACCGTTGACCTTCTGGTCAGAAAGCAGATGCTCACAGTTGAGCAGTACGCCAGCCTCGCTCCCTCAGCCACGCTAAAGCCCGGCAACAGGAAGCACTCCTGACCTACCAGCAGACCATCCAGCAGGCTTTTCGCGGAGTTTCGGACGCGCTGGTCGAGTACCGCAAAGACCGGGAGTTCCGAGAGCAGCAGGAGCAACTTGCGTTTTCCGCTCAAGACGCGGCCCGGCTTTCGGAGACGCGCTATCGAGGCGGCGCGGCCAGCTACTTGGAAGTGCTGACAAAAATCCTGTACACAATCGAGGCGGTGATCCTTTAAGCCGGAGCCGCTTCTCGAGCTTCCTCGCCTTGAGCACGGACTTTACCGCCTTCCGGCTTCGTGCGCACGTGGGCGTCCTCCTGCTGCCACTTCCGCGCCAGTTCGTCTAACCCGCTCAGCACCTTGCTAATGTCTTTCATCCGATTCGTGATGCTGTAGGTCACCGACGGCGGGATGGTCGGCTCATAGTCGCGGAGGACGAAGCCCTTTTGCTCCAGAACGCGGAGGCGCTCCGTCAGCACCCGCGAAGAAATCCCCGCCACTTGCCGCCGCAGCGCTCCGAAGCGCGTGGGGCCGTTCGTACTCAGGACCCACAGAACGTGCATGGTCCAGGGCCGGGCCAGGACCTCCAGCAATTCACCGAAGGGGCAATGGGGTGGTTCTATAGCGGTCTGTCGCATGGTAGCTCCTCACTCAGTTACTTTAAAGTTCCTACTGTACAAATGCAAGTAGTTATTTATAGTAACCAAGAAGCACTTCTGCTCATCCAACGCGCATAAGGAGGAAAGAACATGGCAACGAATTCAATGGCAGTCCCCCACAGTACGGAGGCAAGCAGCTTTTCCCAAGGCGCAGTGGTCGTTTTGGGCCGGTTTTTCTTCGTTCTGATTTTCTTGATGATTGTCCCCAATCACTTTTCCAACCAAACCATCGCCTTTGCGGCTTCTCAAGGCGTGCCTTTGGCTTCTATCGCGGTTCCGCTTTCTGGCGTGCTCTCCGGTGCCGGCGGCCTCAGCATTTTGCTGGGCTATCGCGCAAAGCTTGGCGCCTGGCTCCTCGTAGTCTTCCTGGTTCCAGTCACCTTGATGATGCACAGGTTCTGGGCCGTGCAGGATCCCATGATGGCGCAGATCCAAATGATTCTGTTCATGAAGAATGTCGCCATGCTTGGCGGCGCTTTGCTGATTTCTCAGTTCGGAGCAGGCCCCTTCAGCCTCGACGCCCGCCGCTCGCGCTAAATGCGCCTATCCAAAGGGGAGAACCAAGATGATCCATCAATCTGAACCACCGAGTCTCGCTGCCATTAAGCTCCCGATCTCACGGGAGGCCCTCGATCAGCTTTTTCGCGAAGCGCGGACCCACTCCACGTGGCTTCCCGAACCCGTGCCGGTAGAGCTCTTGCGCAAGGCTTACGAATTGGCCCGTCTTGGGCCGACCAGTGCCAACGGCTCGCCCGCAAGGTTCGTTTTTGTAACCACTCCAGGCGCCAAGGCGCTTCTCAAGCCAGTTCTCGCTCCAGGCAATGTCGAAAAAACTATGGCCGCTCCTGTAACCGTTATCATCGCCTGGGACACCGAATTCCACGAGCATCTTCCCAGGCTCTTTCCACAGGCCGATGTCCGCTCCTACTTTGCCGGAAATAAACCTCTGATCGAGGAGAACGCCTTCCGCAACAGTTCGTTGCAGGCCGCGTACTTCATCCTGGCGGCGCGCGCTTTGGGATTAGACTGCGGACCGATGTCCGGCTTCGACGCAGACAAACTGAATGCGGAATTCTTCCCTGACGGCAAGTGGAAGGTCAATCTTATCTGCAACCTTGGCTATGGAGATCCAAGCAAGCTCCACCCACGCAATCCTCGGCTGAATTTTGAGGAGGCAGCTCTGATTTTATAGAGCTCGCACCTCGCGCGGGCGCGCCGCCTCCAGACTCCTCCCATCATTCGCTTGCCGTTCCGTGTTCCGTTCGGGCACTTCCCATTGGCAAGGTGCCGCGCAGATTCACTAATGGAAAGCCATCGCCGTTTGGGACTCGCTCTGCGTCGCCGAGACTTCCACATACCTTGTCAGGTAGGGCACCAAAGGCGTCACCTCAAAGGGCATTTTATCCCGCCCGGACAGTAGCGGCATCGGCTTGGACTTCATCAAACTGACTCCCGCGCTCCACGGATCGAGCTTGAGCCTTGAGCCCATCGGCAACGCCGCGATCTGGCTTTTGTTGCCGGGCTCCAGCGCGGGCGCCGCCTGCAGTAACTGCGTCGCGAAATAAACTTCATTTCCGAGCTGCGGATTGATCAATTGCTTTAGTTCCTTCGCTCTCGCGTGCAGTTGGTGCAGGAAAAGCCCGGCATTCCCCAATTTGGACGCATAGGGCGATTTCTTCAGGATTTCCATCGCCTTCTGGTTGTTTTCGGCGGACTCCGTTTTCCCTTCCTCGAACGAGAGCCGTTTCAGCACTTCGGTCGGCGGCAGCCGCAATATATCGCTGAACGCATATTGATCCTGATTCGGTTTGGGCAGCATCGCGTCCGCCATCCCATGCGCGATCAGTGCCGCCAGAGTCTCTTCGTTTGGCACGACGTCGATCAAACCGCGGCTCAATACCAGAGTGTTGCCTATGGAAAACATTTCCAGGCCGCTGGTGAGCAGCACGCGGCACCGCAGATCGACCTGCTCGTCGAAGTTGTTGGTGACCTCTAAATTGTTGACGATGGTATTCAAAACTTTATCGACCTCTCCCGCAGGAGCCAGCAACCCGTCGCGTTCCAGGAGATCCAGCACATTGTTCTCCGCTTCATGTCTCCATTCGCGCTGGGCTTCAAGGGGCGAGCGGTCGTGCTGCGTGGCTTCGTCCTTGACCGGATTTGCGGATTCCACCAGCAGCCTGCTCAATTCTTCCTCTCGCGTTCCCTGCTTCAATTTGTACCCCCACAAGTGTGTCGAAGATTTATAGCTGGGATTGCCGAAGCGCCAGGGCCGGCTGAGCTCCTGGCTGTAGACATAGCTCGGCAGCCACAGCCCAGATTTCACGTTGGTGCGCCAGGAATCGAAATGCAGGTAATATTCGTCCTCCAGGTGTTTCAACGAAAAATGAATCGCGGGAGCGTACTTCCCGTTGATCCGCACTATCGTAAAATCTTGATCCTCCACCCACATCCGCCCGACAAAGCGCGCGCCATGCACTTTCGGCCCCGGGGTCACATCAAAAACGAGGCATCTCACCTCGCCCAAAAACTCCCGCCCCGAGTACTTGAACCGGTAGTGAGCCTTATCGAACTCCCCTCGATCGACGTAAATCATTTGCAGGAATCCCGCCGGCTCGAAGGACCACATTAAGGAGCCTTTTCTGCTGCTTCCCGCCATAGAATGGACTTTGAGCCGCCCTCGAAAATCCGCCTGGCCCAGAAAATAGAAATCGGATTTGGGGACCGTGCCCATCGCCGCGTCGAATTTCACTTCCTGAGCGTAGGTTTCGATGACTGGGGCATAGAGGTCGAAAGCCGCAATTTCCTCATGCTCTCGTTTGATGATTCGCTCGATGATCTCATCCAGTTTGTTAGTCGCCCGGGCACCTTTTGCGTCGGCGTCCTTGCTCTGTGGGTCGGCAGAACTCGATAATTCAGCCACGGCGTTCGCTTGATCTTGTGCCGCAGCCAAATTTTGCAGGTGCGGACACCATCCAGCCGGAATCGCCGCAGCCAAGGTGGTCCAAATCAAGAGTCGCGCGCGCATATCTGTCCTCCCGACGAAGTTACCCGTGCGTCTTCGCTAGGCTAGAAAGCACGCGCCGTGCCAGGAAATCAGCGGGGGATTTGGTCGATTGTAGTTCCCCCATAATCTTTGAGAATCTAACGGATCGGGGCCGGGAGCCATCAGTGCATGCCCACAAGATGCGTCATCGGTACTAAATTATTGTTGCTGTTGTCCCGATTTGGGCAGCCGCGGAATCAAAATGGAACGATTCCCGATCTTAGATGCCGGCCCCCTTCGCGCAGTCGCGTCTTCACCCAGAATCAATGTAGAATTTCCTGCGACGCCTTTTTCACCCTGAGATGAAGAAAACCAAGCCGTTCCACAAACTGCTCGCCGCCAATCGCAGCGAGATCGCCATACGCATCTTCCGCGCCGCCAACGAGCTTGGCTTGCGCACCGTGGCCATCTATTCGCAAGAAGATCGGCTTGCCTTGCATCGCTTCAAAGCCGACGAAGCCTACCAGGTTGGGGTGGGCAAAGGCCCCGTCGAAGCCTATCTCGATGTTGGCGGAATCGTCGCACTGGCGAAAGAGAAGGGCGTCGACGCTATCCACCCGGGTTACGGTTTTCTTTCTGAAAATCCTGCCTTCGCGCGCGCCTGCGAAAAGGCCGGCATCATCTTCGTTGGCCCTCCGCCGAATCTCCTGGAATTGTTAGGAGACAAGACCGCCGCGCGCCGGCTCGCCACTTCCGCCGGTGTTCCCGTCCTCCCCGGAACTGAAAATCCGGTCAAGACCGCGGCGGAAGCGCAAACGATCGCGCGGGAAATCGGCTACCCCGTCATCGTGAAAGCAGCGATGGGCGGCGGAGGCCGCGGCATGCGCGTCGTTCACGACGCCGCGCAGCTCGATGCCCTTCTGGAGGAAGCCCAGGGAGAAGCGCGCTCCGCCTTTGGCGATGCTTCCGTCTTCCTGGAAAAATATCTGCCGCGCGCGCGGCACCTGGAAGTCCAAATCCTCGCCGATCATCACGGCAACTTGCTTCATCTTTTCGAACGGGACTGCTCTGTCCAGCGCCGCCACCAAAAGGTCGTCGAAGTCGCTCCTGCCGCGAACCTTCCTGCCAGCATTCGCGGCGAACTGTGCGATGCGGCGTTGCAGTTGGCGCGCAAAGCTGGCTATCGCAATGCGGGAACCGTCGAGTTTCTCTACGACGTCGATTCGCGGAAGTGGTATTTCATCGAGGTCAATCCCCGCATTCAGGTCGAGCACACCGTGACCGAAATGGTCACGGGAATCGATCTTGTGCGTTCGCAGATTCTCGTCGCGCAAGGTCACCAGATCCACGAGCCGCCGATGGCATTGCCGAAACAGGAAAACGTCCCGCTCAATGGCGCCGCTCTCCAGTGCCGCGTGACCACCGAGGATCCCGAGAAAAATTTCGCCCCCGACTACGGCAAGATTTCCACGTATCGCTCCCCCGCTGGTTTCGGAATTCGTCTCGATGGAGGCACCGCTTACGCCGGCGCGATGCTGGCCGCCTATTATGATTCTCTGCTCGTCAAAGTGACTGCTTGGGGCGCGAATCTTCCCGAAGCCTGCCAGCGCATGGACCGCGCCCTACGTGAATTCCGCATTCGCGGCGTGAAAACGAATATCCCTTTTGTCGAAAATGTGGTGAACCATCCGAAATTTCGTGCCGGCGAAGTCACGACCTCATTTCTCGACGACTCGCCGGAGCTTTTCCGTTTCCCCAGCCGTGGTGATCGTGCCACTAAGCTGCTTTCCTATCTCGGCGACGTGATCCTCAACGGCAATCCCGAAGTAAAAGGGAAGCAGCTCCCCAGTGAAATCGAAGCCGCCGTCGTTCCGGCAGCGCCGGCAGGAAAACCGCCAGCGGGCACGCGCCAGCTTCTGCAAAAACTTGGACCGAAGAAATTCGCCGCCTGGGCGCGAAAAGAAAAACGCCTGCTCATTACCGACACCACTTTCCGCGACGCGCATCAATCTCTAATGGCCACGCGCGTCCGCACGTTCGACCTGCTCGCCACCGCCGACGCCGTCGCGCATCGCCTGCCCAATGTTTTCAGCCTCGAGATGTGGGGTGGCGCAACCTTCGATACGGCAATGCGCTTCCTCCACGAAGATCCCTGGCAGCGCTTGCGCGAACTTCGCCAGCGCATTCCCAACATCTGTTTCCAGATGCTCCTCCGCGGCGCCAACGCCGTCGGTTACGCTTCCTATCCCGACAACGTCATCATCGAATTCGTAC
>Ga0210405_10002079_pt1 | contig 21317 bp, 13 predicted proteins | sample IncBWH11MmetaG_FD_155492 | JGI IMG/M metagenome (GOLD analysis project Ga0210405, IMG submission 155492) | Forest soil microbial communities from Barre Woods Harvard Forest LTER site, Petersham, Massachusetts, United States - Inc-BW-H-11-M | ecosystem: Environmental > Terrestrial > Soil >... | reverse complement strand
AACGGCCGGGAGATGGCTGTCGCTGCCTATCTCTCCGAACATCTAATTCCTTGCCTCATCGGCCGCGATCCCTTCCAATCCGAGGACACCTGGCAATATTTCTATCGTGGCGCTTATTGGCGCCGCGGCCCGGTGACCATGGCCGCCATCGGCGCCATCGACATCGCGCTTTGGGACATCAAGGGCAAAGCTCTCAAAACACCGGTGTACAACCTTCTCGGCGGCAAAAGTCGCACTGGCGTGATGGTCTACGGCCACGCCAATGGCCGCGACCTCGAGGAAACCATCGACGAAGTCGGCAAATATGTCAGCCTCGGCTATCGCGCCATTCGCGCGCAATCGGGAATCCCTGGAATTCCCTCAACCTACGGCGTCTCGAAAGGAAAATTTTATTACGAGCCCGCGGAAAAGGGACTTCCGCCGGAGAACGTATGGTCCACCGAGAAATATCTGCTCCATGTTCCGAAACTCTTCGAATCGCTGCGAGTTAAATACGGCGATGACATTCACCTTCTCCACGACGCCCATCATCGGCTGACGCCAATCGAGGCCGCAAGACTCGGCAAGAGTCTCGAACCCTATCACCTCTTCTGGCTCGAAGATGCCGTCACGGCGGAGCTCCAGGAAGGCTTTCGCATCGTTCGCCAACACACCACCACGCCGCTGGCGCTCGGCGAAGTCTTCAACACCATTTGGGACGCCACCACCCTCATCACGGAACAATTGATCGACTACATCCGAATGGCTACCGTCCACAGCGGCGGCATCACCCACCTCAAAAAAGTCGCGTCCCTGGCGGAGATCTATCACGTCCTCACCGGCTGCCACGGTGCCACCGACCTATCGCCAGTGTCTCTGGCCGCCGCCCTTCACTTCGACATTTCCGTCAACAATTTCGGTATCCAGGAATACATGCTCCATACCAAGGAAACCGACGAAGTCTTCTCGCCCTCTTATTCCTTCAGCGAAGGCTTCCTGCATCCAGGAGACGCACCCGGCCTGGGCGTCGACTACAATGAGAAGCTTGCCGAAAAGTTTCCCTACGAGCGCGCGTATTTACCCGTAAACAGAAAATTGGACGGCACGATGTATAACTGGTAGAGCGGCTAGATGAGGCGTACCATCTCGCGCGACTCGCAGAAGTCGAGCAAGAATTCGTAACCCGGAGATGTAAACCATGGGACACAGCAAACTGGATCTGAGCGGTAAATCCGCAGTCGTCATCGGCGGCACTTCCGGCATTGGCCGAGCGATCGCCCTCGGCCTAGCCGAAGCCGGCGCCGACGTAGCCCCCACTTCGCGGCGTCTCGATCAAGTCGAAACCACCGCCCGTGAAATCGAAGCTCTGGGCCGCAGGTCCCTCCGCGCGACTTCCGACGTAACCGATCGAGCTTCGCTGCAACAAGTGCTCGACGCCGCCGTCAAAACATTCGGCAAAGTCGATATCCTCGTGAACTCTGCCGGCCGCACCAAAAAAGCCCCGACCATCGATTTCTCCGAAAAAGACTGGAACGACATCCTCGAAACAAATCTCACCGGCATCCTGCGCGCCTGTCAGATTTTCGGCCCCCACATGATGGAGCGTCGCTACGGCAGGATCATTAACATCGCATCCATCGGCTCTTTTCTTGGCATGGTCCAGGTAGCCGCCTACTCCGCCAGCAAAGCCGCTGTCGCTTCGCTGACGCAGTCGCTCGCCATCGAATGGGCCCCTCACGGCATCTGCGTGAACGCCATCGCACCAGGCGTCTTTCGAACCTCGCTAAATGAAAAGCTCCTCGACGGCACGCCGCGCGGCAACGAATGGCTTATGCGCACACCCATGAAGCGCTTTGGTAAAGTCGAGGAGCTCGCAGGAGCCGCCGTCTACCTCGCCTCCGATGCCGCCAGTTACACAACGGGATCGGTACTCATCGTCGACGGCGGCATACTCGCCAGCGGCGTCAATCAGTGAACCAATGGAAAGGAAAGATGTCAGAAGTTTCTGGAGCCGAGGGCGAGAGTTGAACTCGCGACCTGCCGATTACGAATCGGCTGCTCTACCACTGAGCTACCTCGGCCCGTTGAAAACAAAGGACTTATTTAAGACTTCGACCTACTTCGCTGCGATATTCATCAAACATTCATCGTTCTCTTCCAGTTTTCCCAGAACGCTGTCCAACCCGGCGATCAAGACTGTGAATCCGCGAAGCATTGCAAGCGCCTTCCAACGACCGAATTTTCCATGATGACTCTTTCCGGATTGCGACCCTTCGCAGATTCTGACACAAGAACGTCTCAGGTTGCGCATCAGATGATGCGGTGATCTGATTCTAGCTTCGTCTTATTCCTTTCGCAAGTCTTGTCGTCGAATACAGTTACCGCCAAAGAGTGAGAATGGACAAAGCACAAGTGAGAGTACAGTTGAGCGCGCCGCAGCAGCGCCCGTCGCGCGCTAAATACATGATCGGCTTTGCAATGTGAACGGCTCGTTTCGTCGCCCCGTCGATAGAACGGTCTGGCGTGTTGTTGGAGGGCACTCAGACAACAGGAGGAGCACCCACTCGAAAATCGGTTGCTCTGTGATTGATACTAAAGGGCTTATTATCCTTTGTCCGCTCTTGGTGCTTTGCCGGCTTCCATCAAACTGCCATCAAGGTTCTTCTCGACCTGCAATCAACTAAGGCAAATTTGTCGAATCCTGATCCGCCGGCCAAAGCGCAGGAGGTTACGGATCTGGGCCTGGTCCGCCTTACTTTGATTGACCCGTAGAGATCGTGACGCTGGCGGGACATTAAGGCACGCAATCCGCAAGCCCGTTTTGTGCACCTGCCGTCAGCGGGCAATATTGCGCGCGGATCTTATGGTGAGACCCAACTGGGCAATGGAAATTGCGCGGTCGCTGTGCGTTTCGCGTAGTGGCATTGGGGCATTGGCAAGCTGCATTTGGCGTGGGGTCTGACATTCAGGCTCCAGAAGCGTAGACTCGCCAGGACGTCGCTCAAGCCCTTCGGTCGCGGAATTGCGATAAAAGGAACGGTCCGCTATTTTCGTCGAATCATTGAGTAATCTTTCCGCTAATATGGCCTTATCCTGACGTGGGATAGCATAGGGCCCGTATTAAACCGTGAACTACGCCGACCTCAAATTGCAGTTCCACGAGTCCGCATCGCTACGGTTGTTGCGTGCTGATAACGCACCCCTCGCATTGGCAGTACTATTCGCAGCCTTCAAACGAGACAACGTCCCGAGCGTCAACGAAAGTAGGTTACGCGCGATCCTGGAAGCGGAGTTGGGGGAACTGCGGGATGTGGAAGAGCCGGCTTCTACTAGGGGAGCCAGAGACTACCTCCAAGAGTGGTGCGATCAATCCCATGGATATCTTCGGCGGCATCAACCCGATGGCGAAGACGAACCAGTTTGTGAACTGACGCCCGAGGCCGAGCTAGTGTTTCAGTGGCTCGACATGCTGAAGCCCAAGACTCACGTCGGTACAGAGTCCAAGTTCAAGAGCCTAGCGGCAACCCTTAAGGACATTGTCGAGAATTCTACTGGCGAAGTGAACGTACGAATACAAACCTTAAAGAGGCAACAGTCTAAACTCCAGGATGAAATTGAGGAAATTGAGCGAACTGGCAAGGCAATGGTCTATAGTGCCACTCAAATCAACGAGCGATTTGCTTCACTGCTTGAAACGGCCCGCAAGCTGCTAGGCGACTTCCGTGAGGTGGAACGCCATTTCCGGCGAATCACTGAGAACATTTCCGTCCAGCAGTCTTCAGCGGAGACACGCGGAGCCATTGTCGGACGGACGCTTGACGCACAGGAACAGCTTCGAGACTCCAGCCAAGGGCAAAGTTTCTACGCCTTTTGGGATTTCCTCCTGGCCCCTGAGCGCCGGAGGGAATTTAGCGAACTAATCGAGCTTGCTTATGCCCTCCCGAATTTGGCTGACGAATTGCGCAATGATGTGCTGCTACGAAGGCTCCAATTTATCCTTCGCTCCGAGGGGAACAAGGTTGTTGCGTCTAACGAGCGCCTGGTGGCACAGCTACGGAGAGTCCTCGATGTACGACAGTCCGCTGAACGGCGTGAAGTAGGGCGGCTCATTCAAGAAATCAAAACACTAGCTCACCGCGCCCGAGAGTTACCCGTGCACCTCGAATTGATTGAAGTAGACACAAACATCGAGATCTCATCGGTTATGTCGAAGGCCCCCTGGACACCCGCGACGAGTATTGAGTTTGGCGAAGGTCTTCAAGTGAGCGAGGGCGGAGATTATCGAGAAACGCTCGCGGCCTTTCTGCGGCTACACCCAGTTGACTTCGAGCGCCTGCGCAAGAACATCCGCGATTGCCTTCAAACGCGCGTGCAGATATCGCTGCCAGAATTGCTCGACCTTTGCCCGCCGCGTAACGGCGTTCTTGAATTGCTCGCGTACCTGCTTATCGCGGATTCCGATGGCCCCCACGTGGTGTTCGAATCCCTTGACCTGATCAAGCTTCCCGGCGAAGCACGTTCCTTTCGCGTACCTCAAATTATCTTTTCCAACACATGAATCCAACTGCGCCCAAATCCTTCCCTTCTGCTGCTGTCAAGATCCGGCTACTGCAAGACGCAGTTTACGCGGAAGATACTGAACTGTGGCTAACATTGCTGCGGTATCGTTCTCACATTCAAAACTATTTTTCTGAAATCGGCCTGGAGCTCGTGATTCACGAAGAGGATGGCTTCGGGTATCTTCAACAGGCGCCCCACGAAGATGCCGTTGGCATCCCCCGGCTGTTTCGCCGAGATAAGTTGACGAAGGGAGTAGCTGTAATTGGCTTGGTATTGCGGGAACAGCTTCTTCAGTTCGATGAGAAGTTACACGATGAGAATCGGCTCATTCTTCGCAAGGAAGAGATCATGCAGCTCGTCGCCCCTTTTTTCCCGGAGACCAATGACCAAATTCGTGCGGATAAGCGTATTGAAGCAGCAATCACAAAAGCGGGAGATATGGGACTTCTGCACAAGCTGTCCACGAGTGAAGGCGACGAACGCTATGAGGTGCGGCGCATTGTGAAGGCTCGGTTTCCTATCGAAACTCTAAAGGAGCTTCGTGAGCAACTTGAATTCCATGCCAGTGCCAGCGACAGCCAGTAGTTTGGGCGTGTCGCCGGGATTTCGCCTCCACAGATTGGAGGTCCGAAATTGGGGAACCTTCGACCAGCACATCCACATTCTGGACGCCGGCGGCCGGACTGCGCTGCTCATAGGTGAGAACGGGAGTGGCAAATCGACTCTCGTAGATGCGTTGCTCACGCTCCTCGTCCCTAAAGCAAAGCGAAACTATAACCTCTCGGCAGGTGGGGCCAAGAAAAAGGAGCGTGATGAGAAAACATATGTGCTCGGCGCTTATGGGAGCCAAAGCGAGTCCGAGGAATCGCGCGCTCAAACAAAGTTTCTGCGCAAGGCAGGCGGCCAACCTTCAATCCTGCTTGCCTGCTTTGTGAATGCCGCGACTTGCGAGGCAGTTAGCCTAGCCCAAATCTTGTGGCTCCAAGAAGATGACGTCAAGAAACTATTCCTGGTATCTAGGAGAGAGCGCTGTATTTCGCAAGACTTTGAAGGCCTCGGTGAATCGAGAACTTGGAAGAAAACGCTTCGGAATCGTGGTTTTGAGGTGGAAGACAGCTTCACCGAGTACGCTGAGAAGGCCGTTCTTTATCTTAGAATGCAGTCCGTTACCACACTCGCCTTGTTCAGCCAGACGGTTGCTATCAAAGAAATCACCCACGTTAGTACCTTCATCCGGGACCACATGCTGGAAAGGCTTGACTCGAAAGATCTAGTGGACCGCCTGGAGCGTCACTATCAGGATCTCAAGAATTGCTGGGAAGCAATTCAAGACGCGAAGAAACAATTGCAGTTTCTTGAGCCGATTGTCCAAAAAGCGAAAGACATCTCGCTATGTAACGAACGCCTGCGGGAAGCAAGTGAACTTCGTGATGCCTTGCCCGCCTTCTTCGCCATGCAGCTCAAAGGGCTTCTTACAACGGAACTAACTTGGCTCGGCGAACAGATTCAAGCGCTCGACGCAGAGATTCACGCCTTGACAACTAGGCGCGCTGAACTCGAGCAGCAACGGTTCTCACTGAAGCAGGCGATTGACAATGATGAGGTAGGAAAAGAGCTGACACGGATTCAGGAGGAATTGAATTCTGTACGCCAAAGCGAAGAGCAGCGGCGAAGTCTTGCGAAGCAATATCAATCATGTATAACGGACCTTGGATTGAAGGAAGAGATCACAGATGAACCTCGATTTCTCGAACTGCGGCAATGGGCTGAAAGCGAACAGGCTGAGCAGAGCAAGATCATCACGGCCGCTGCGAAAAGGCCGTCGCGGAACAGGAATTTGCTAAGTTGCGAAAAGACCACGAAAGTTTGGAAGACGAGCTCAAGTCGCTTCGCGAAAGGCCCGACTTAATACCTGAACGCGAACGCAAGATGCGCCTATTTATCGCAAATGGAGCAGGTGTTGAAGTTCAGGAGTTGCCGTTTGCAGGCGAGCTCATGGATGTGAAGGACAGTTACAGTGAACAGTGGCGTGGTTCCCTAGAGCGCCTATTGCGTGGTTTTGGGCTTTCATTGCTCGTCCCTGAGCGCTTCTACTCGCGCGTTAATCATTTCATAAATGACCACGACCTACGTGGGCGTGTGGTCTATCATCGTGTGCCTCCGGGAATTCCCCCATTTCAGCCATCTCATGACAAAGGGCGAGTTATCGAAAGAATGAAGTTAAAGGAGGACTACGCACTATCATCTTGGGTGGAAAGGGAGTTGCGCACTCACTTCAACCATCGCTGCTGTGAAACGATCGAGGAATTCGAGCATTCGACTGGCTTTGCTATCACCAAGCAGGGCCTAATTAGGTCCGCAGGAACTCGCCACCTTAAAGACGACTCCACCGCTATCCGCGATCCCCGCCACTACATCCTTGGCTGGTCCAACCTCGAGAAGATCCAGAGTCTAGAGCAGGAGCAACGCCAAGTTGCAATCACCGCTCAGAACCGGGCAACCGTTATCACCGTGTCCGCGCAGCGTCAAGACGCCGCCACAGCTCGCGCTAAGAAAGCTGGACATGTACAGAGCTTTCGCACGTTCGCCGAGATTGACTGGCGTTCGGCCGTAAAACGGGTAAAAGAACTCGAAGAGCGAAGACGAGATCTGGAGCAAAGTTCCGATAAAATCAAAAAGCTTCAAGAGCAGCTCCGTGACGTCGAGTTACACATTCAAACTACAGATGAGACGAAAACAGATACGGCGGGTCGGCGCGGGGGCTTCAAAAATCGACAAGAAGAATATAGTCAGCGTTTGGTGGATTGCGAGGCAGCACTTACCGGGAGCAAACAGCCGGATCTTTCGTGCGTAGACATCGAACTGGCGGAGCTTCTGGATGCGACGCGCTTAACAATCGGCAATGCTTCTGTCCTACAAAATAAGGCCGAAACTATCCTCAGTAATCGACTTTTAGAACTCCAAAAGAGTCGCGGAAAGCAAGTCGATCTGATTACCAGAGCCATGGGAACTTTCCTCGGTGAGTTCCCGAATCTCAAAACTGATCTGAATCCAGGCGAGGAATTTGTCCCAGACTTTCTACGTTTTGAAGAAAATGTCCGGCGTGACGATTTGCCTCGTTATGACCAGAAGTTTCAGGACTTAATGAGCCGCGATGTATTGGTGCATGTGGTGAAATTTCAAGATACGCTGGACGATCACTGCGAGGAAATCCAGAGCAAGATCGCCCATCTAAATGTGGCCTTAAGAGGAATTGAATATTCCTCCCGCACATACATTACTATTCGAGCCAATCAGACGACAGATCCGGACATCCGCAATTTCCGGGCGCGGCTTAAGGGTTGCTTAGAATACGGTCTCGCTCCCGACGGCGCCTCACGCGAGAATGCTTTTCGCAGAATTAGCGATCTCATCGACCTGTTTCGAGAGAAACTGGACTGGTCGGCCAAGGTCACAGACACCCGCAATTGGCTTTCGTTCGCCGTCGAAGAGCGTGATACGGGGACTGGAAAACAGGAAAATATATACGAAGACACGAGCGGCAAATCGGGAGGTCAGAAAGCCAAACTCGCATTCACCATTTTAGCCTCAGCGGTCGCCTATCAATACGGTATCGCCAAGGACCGCGAGAATCCCGAGTCATTTCGATTTGTGGTTGTGGATGAAATGTTTTCACGTTCCGATGAAACTAACTCTCGTTACGCGCTTCATTTGTTTGCCCAGTTTCATCTCCAACTGCTCATCGTGTGTCCCTTTGATGCGCGCGCCCGAGTCGTCGAACCGTTCGTTTCCAGTTATCACCTAACGCTAAATCCCAGCACGCAATACTCAACCGTTCGTACTATTTCAGTGGAAGAAGTGAAGGAGCATTTGGCTAGGCAAATACCTCCTCCTGTCCATGCTAACGCCTGAGCAGATTCGCCGCCGAGCGATAAACCGATATGAGGACTTTCTACGCTCACTATGCAAGGACGAATCGTTCTTTCCGTTGGCCATTTTTGGCGCAGGTTTTCCAGGACCATCCGACTTCCGGGGCGATCGTCTGGCCATCGAAGCATTACAAAAAGGTTCTAAGGAGCAGATCGGCTTCGGGTACGCAATCGGTTGGAAGGAGCGGAATTTTCGGCGAATTGGAGCGCAAAAAGTCCCGAGCGCGGTTAGTTTCCTCACACGAGGAGACTATCTCCGATTTCTTAATAAGACCGCGGAGGTAGAACAGTTTGAACTCGATTGCCAATTAATTCGTCAGCGCTGTCCAGAGCTCATATCATGGATGCAAACAAAACCGCTCAAAGTCATCGCTAATGCTGGAGCTTGGCAGGGACTCCTCAGTGTCTCGCTTCACCTCAAAGAAAACCCGCAACCTAACTGCTACGTGCGTGAACTTCCAGTAGTAGTCGATACAAAGTTTGTGGAGCGCCACGCAGGAATTTTGATGGAATTGTTACCGATTGTAGCTCCGATGAGCGTTCGACCTCATGAGAGCCGTTTCGAGGCACGATTTGGCTTTCGCTTTAAACAACCCTTGGTTCGGCTTCGATTTCTGGACGAAATTCTTGTTAACGGATTCACATTCCCGATGAATGACTTTGCAACACCACTCGATCAATTTAGAAGTCTTCCTCTGGCTGGAACCACAATACTTATCGTCGAGAACGAGATGACATTCCTTTCGCTGCCACCGCTGGCAAGCACAGTCGCGCTCTTCGGAGCCGGAGATGCTGCCGCACTGCTGTCTGATGTTACTTGGCTCGCATCCTGCAGGCTTCTCTACTGGGGAGATTTGGATTCACATGGCTTCGAGACACTGGCGTATCTTCGTAAGGCTTTTCGTGCCATTCGCAGCGTACTCATGGACAGCGATACTCTAGAGAAGCATTCGACTTTTGCGGTTCGCACAACTAAAGCTCAAGTTAGAGACCAATTGGAATTGACTTGCGAGGAGCAGGTTCTCTATACCCGGTTGGCCGAAAATGGGATTCTCTTGGAACAAGAAAGAATCCCGTTCATATTCTCGAAGCAAAAATTGGTACAGGCGGTTTCAGCTTAGCGCGACCAAGCGCCTCGGCCCTGACTGACTGGTTCCATGCTACGTTGCTCTTAGGCCAACCTCATTACTTTAGCCGGTGAGTACGCTGATCGGATAATTTGAACTCGAAAAGCAATAGATTCCCATCGACCTCTGCTTTGGCATCGAAATCGTCTAAGACCAGATGGAAAATCATTTCGCAAGGGCAGAGGCCTTGGCTAGAAATTATCGGGAGCGATTTCCATTCCAGGTTACGAAACTCGGAATCACCGCCTGCAATGTATCGGGAAGCCGGTGGGTCTTGAACCCAGGAGCCCAGGTATCTCGATGCCTTACTGGGAAGGGCTCATGGTGATATGGAAGGACCTGGCAGTCTTCGGAACTCCTACTGCTGGCTCAATACGAATATGCCACGACGCTTCGGACAACGACTCTGTGGCCTGCCTCGCTCTGGCCTTAAATGCTATTTGCATTTAGCGGAAACCGGTCATATCGGTTCGATTGCCTTCTTAAGCAGTTCCTCGAAAAGCGCGTTCTCTGCGCGCATGAAACTCTCGTCGCTTGCTTTGTACAGTTCCTCGCGTGACACCTTGCTCCAATCAACCCAATACCCGTTCTTGTATGCGAGCTCTCGGACAAATTCTCGCTGGGTCCTCCCGTTGCCTTCTCGAAATGGGTGTACGGCGTTCAATGTTCCCAGAATCTCTGCTCCGCGGCTCACGAACGCTTCTTGATTCACACCGCGAAGATGGTGTTCCTCAGATAACTTCTCAAACGGACCCTCCAAAGTAGACTGGATGTACGGCACATGTGCAAAATATGAATTCCCTTTTGCGATGTCTACCGCTCGGAAGTGTCCCGCCCAATCGTAGAGGTCCTGGAAGAGATAACGATGAATTTGTTGCAGGTGAGCTATATCGAAGAGACCAGGCAGTGGACGTTCTATAAGCTCTAAGGACCGTTGCCCTACTCGGTCGGCTTCAAAGCCGTCTAGTATTTCCTGATTGCGAATCCCGGGAATGTTCTTTAGAACCGTCGTACCCGGATAAACGTACGGGTCGGGACTCATCGAGGAACTACACACTCGTCGGTAGCGCTCGGATCAGCTCTCCGGCCCGTTCAATGGAGATTTCACCCTCGACATAGCTTCGCCAAATCTCCAGCGCCTCCGGACTCGGTTCCAGTCCTTCGAGGCGGACGTTTGCCAATGCGTTTTGAACGAACCGCTCGCGCCGAGCTCGAGCCTCTCTTTCCTGCTCGGCAATCGGCTGGGAACGAAGCAAACTCATCGCCATACCCCCTGAGTCGGGAAAAGCGAACACCTTCTAACTCTATTATAACAGACGGTCTGTGCGGTCGTACGTCTTGGTGGCGCCTAGATCGGCGAGTAAGAAAGCTACCGGCTTGATAGCACGCGTGCGGTGCGGGGGTGCGGAAGTCATCATCGAGAACGGCGAGCGACCCGTGGCAGTCCTTCGTGCCGCCGAGCCGGTGCGTCGCAGCATCTCCGAATGCATCGCGTTGGCCAAAGCACACGAAGAAGAAATCGGCAAAGCCCCGGTCCTCGATCCGGACTTAACGGAAGACGTAGAAGAAATTCTCAGCCACCGCAAGCCGTGGAACCCGCCAGCGTGGGAATAGTCCCTCGACTCAGGCGTCGCTATCGCAGCCGAACGCCAGGATCCTACCGTTCGCGAACTCCTAGAGCCTTTCGCACCAAAACCCAAGCGCAGCAGCAACGAAGGCTGTACACCGCAGCTGAAGGGAGCAGGAACGCTACTCGCTGACATTCATCAAAGATTCATCAACAGACCCAAACACCAGCTAAAAAAGCAAAACGGAACCAATAAGAGCGATTATTTATCTTATTGATTCCGTTAGGTATAGTTAGGTTCCGTTTGGCTGGGTTGGGTCGGGTACAGGTTACGAATCGGCTGCTCTACCACTGAGCTACCTCGGCCTTTGATAATAAAGGACTTATTTCCTTGCTTGAGAGCCTTTCATCAAACTTTCACCGCTGTCTCTCGACCGCGGCGCCGCATTGCCCAACTTTCAAACGGAAATGCCGCACCACTTCGGAACCATCCTGGGCTGTACTGGCCGGCGATCACAATGCCTCCGCCTCAGAAAAACTCTCTCTTTCCCGTAGTGCGCAACAGAATCAGATCGTCACCAGATGAAAAAAAAGATAGCAAAATGATTTTAGCTTTGTCTGAGCTCTTTCGCAAGCTCTTGCGTTTACGGGCCTTGGCGTCGAGTATGGCGTTTGACTGACTGTAGCTCGAAAAAAACGCCATCACAAAGAGAAACGGTCACGGTCACTGCCACGAAGCTCGAGTGTGGTCCCACCTCGCAATTACTCTATTGGGCATCTACCTCCAAGTAGGGCTTGACCCGTTATGCTGCCAGTATAGACTTTAATTCCCTTCGAGCCAGCAAGTGGTTGCGGGTACCAGTGTCCTTCAACCTTTCCGTGTCGGTATCCGCAATGAAGCTTTCATCGTTAATCTTGTGAGATGTAGTCGAGTTTCCCTTGATTCGATATCAGGTGGGTTATGACAATGAACTCGAACGATAAGCAGGACTGCGTACTTCTCATTGAGAACGATCCCGCCGATGCTAGCGTGATCCGGGAGATTCTTGCCACCGGTCCGGTCGACGTGGAATGGGTTCGGAAACTTTCGGATGGGCTCGAACGACTGAGTCGGACAGGGATAGGTGCGGTCATGCTCAATCTGTTCCTGCCCGACAGTCAGGGTATAGCCACATTTGACCAGGTATTTGCAGCGGTGCCTCATATCCCGATCTTAATCCTCAGTGATTCGGAATCTGAAGATCTTTCCACGCAATCCATACAACGCGGAGCGCAGGACTATGTCCTGAAGAGACATCTTGACCGCTACTGGCTGCCCCGAGCCCTGCGTAACATAATCGAGCGAAAAATATTAACAGAGGCGTTGTTCTTAGAAAAGGAACGCGCCCAGGTGATGCTGAACTCCATCGGTGACGCGGTGCTCAGCACCGACGTCTCGGGCAATGTAACCTACCTCAACCTGGTAGCAGAGGCCATGACCGGGTGGCCTTGGAAAGAAGCGTCAGGCCGCCCAGTGGCCGAAGTATTCAAAATTATTGACGGTTCTACACGTGAACCTGCTCGGAGCCCCCTAGAACTAGCCATCCAGGAAAACAAGACTGTAGGGCTGGCCACGAACTGTATTCTTGTCCGGCGTGACGGCTATGAATCTGGCATCGAAGATTCCTCAGCACCCATCCACGATAGGGAGGGCCACGTTACCGGCGGCGTGATGGTTTTCCATGACGTGAGTGTGGCGCGAGCGATGGCGCTACAGATGTCCCATTTGGCTCAACATGACTGTCTTACTGATTTGCCCAACCGAACCCTGCTCAAGGTACTACTCACCCATGCGATTGCATTAGCCCGTCGTCACGACTACCGCCTCGCGGTGCTGTTTTTGGATTTGGATCGCTTTAAGAACATCAATGACGCAATGGGACACATAGTGGGTGACAAACTTCTTAAATTGGTTGCGGAACGCTTGGTCGTGTGTCTCCGTGGCTCGGATAGAGTGAGTCGCGAGGGCGCAGATGAATTTGTTGTAATGCTTTCAGACATTAGGAGCGTAGACCACGCGGCCGAAGTCGCGAAGAAGATTCTCAGCGAACTAATGGTGCCCTATTCCATTGACCATCACGATCTAGATGTTACGGCAAGCATTGGTATCAGCATCTATCCCGATGACTTCGAGGACGCAGAGGCATTGCTCAAGGCCGCGGACACCGCGGTGTCGGACGCGAAGAAACAGGGGCGCAACAATTACCAATTCTTCAGAAACGACATGAATGTACACGCCCGTGAGCGCCAATCCCTCGAAGGCAGCCTGCGTCACGCACTGGAGCGTAAAGAGTTTGTGCTGCATTACCAGCCGAAGATAAACCTTGAGACATGTGCAATTACGGGCGCCGAGGCGCTCATACGCTGGCAGCACCCAGATCGAGGCCTCGTTCCTCCTGGTCAGTTCCTGCCAATTGCCGAAGACTGCGGCCTCATGGTGCCTATCGGTCAATGGGTCACCCGCGAGGCATGTACGCAAGCCCGAGCATGGATGGACGCCGGTTTCCCGGCAATGCCTGTGGCGGTCAACATTTCCGCTACAGAGTTCCGGAACGATGGGTACATTGCAGATCTGCGAGCTATCCTGACTGATGTTCGCTTGGAGCCGCATTATCTTGAAATCGAACTGACCGAAACCGTCCTTATGCAGCATTCGGAGGCCACTGCATCCATGCTTCGGGCCCTGAAAGCGATGGGTATCCGGCTTGCGCTCGATGATTTCGGCACGGGGTATTCAAGTCTAAGTTATCTGAGGCGATTTCCGATTGACGCTCTCAAGATCGACCGATCGTTCGTGCAAGAGATCGCCGGCGATTCAAGTGATGCGCCAATTATAAAGGCAGTGATCGGCATGGGCAAAAGCATCAACCTCCGCGTAACTGCGGAGGGAGTGGAAACCAGCGACCAGTTCGCCTTTCTTCAGGACCGGCACTGCGACGAGGGACAAGGCTACTATTTCAGTCCGCCTGTAGTTGCCGAACAATTCGCCGAGCTACTTAAGTCCGGTATGGGACGAAACGGTCGTCCATTAGGGCTTGCGGCGTCGTGGTAGCTCCTAGCTAAAGCGTGTTGCAAACCTCCTAATTATGAATTCGCCCGGAATCTTGTTGGAGAGCGCCCCCGGTTAGTTAGGCTGCCCTGGCTGGCAGCCTTGCAACTAGTAACCAAATCTTGACTACGACCCTATCCTCCACTCCCCTTTCAGGTGCGACGAGCTGGACCATAGATTCCTTCGGCAAGCTGTAACAGTTCGCCTCCAATGTCAGGAGGGATCAGTAGCTTAGAATTCGGATTGACGACGTGGACCAAAGCGGTCTCCGGCACACATTAGCTAAAGTGAGTCTCTGAACGGTTCATTCTCCTCCTTTTCGCCATGAGCGGGATTGCTGCGACGGTACCAATTCGCCAGAGACAGGTTCGTAGGTAAGCGCTGTCCACAAAACTCCAAGTGTCACTTTCGGTTTGGGGTTCGCGCTTGCGTCTGAAAAGTCCGTTGTTGGACGGAATGGACCGGAGATCTAAAACGAGGTTGCTTTGGAAATGGCTGCAACGGCTTGATTCAAGAAAGTAAAGTGGCGCGCCCGGCCAGACTCGAACCGACTGCGAAGTTCGCCGCACGCCGGGCGGTGCTTGTTCCCGTCACGTGGGCCTGCCGCGTCAATATCTTTGCGCGGAAGATCCGATGGATTACTCAACGCGACACACACCTAACCTGTGTGCCATTCCGCACAGTCTCTGATCGCTCAGCGGCCAGAAACTAAGTCCGCATGACCTTTGAAGGATCCAAGATGAAACCCACGGCCGTCAAGCTTGCAACCAGAGACGTTCGCACTCCATCGACGCTCGTGACGCCGCCGGTTAGGGTGCGAAAAAGCAAGGGTGGAAACATGCAGTATCGCGCCTTGCTCGATGCGGCCCCCGATGCCATGGTCATCGTGAACCAGGCCGGAGAAATCGTCCTCCTAAACCTCCAGGCGGAGAAACAGTTTGGATACCCTCGCAATGAACTCGTGGGGCAGAAGGTGAGAAACATCATTCCGGAAGGTTTTGCGGAACGGCTGATCGCCGATGGTCTTCGTTCCGCAGCGGAAGCGCTGGCACAGCAGATCGGCACGGGTATTGAACTCACCGGCCGGCGAAAAAATGGAAGCAACTTTCCGATCGAGCTCATGCTGAGCCCTTTCGAAAACACCGAGGGAATGCTGGTCACGGCAGCGATTCGCGACATCAGCGTGCGCAAGGATGCGGAAAAGCATCTTGCGCAAATGGAGGGTAGGTACCGCGGGTTGCTGGAGGCGGCTCCGGACGCGATGGTGGTGGTGAACCAGAGCGGGGAGATTGTCCTTCTGAATCTTCAGGCGGAGAGACAATTCGGATACCGCCGCGATGAACTCATAGGGCAGAAGGTAAAGGACATCATTCCGGAAGGCTTCGCGGAACGGCTGATCGCGGACGGGACGCGATCTGCCGCCGATGCCTTGGCGCAGCAGATGGGAACGGGGATTGAACTCCTTGGACGGCGGAAGGATGGAAGCGAGTTTCCGATCGAGATCATGCTGAGCCCGCTGGATGGCGTGGACGGGATTCTGATCACGGCGGCGATTCGCGATATTACGGAACGCAAACGACGTGAATACGACCTGTCCTGCCTGGCGGCGGTCGTCGAGTCCTCGCATGACGCCATCATCGGTCTCACTTCTGAAGGCATGATTCTTACCTGGAATTCCGGCGCGGAGCGGATCTATGGGTATTCGGCTGCGGAAGCTGTCGGACGTCCGATCATTTTCCTTTCGCCTCCCGACCGTCCCGTTGAGAGCCCGCAGCTCCTGGAAAGAGTACAACGCCGCGAGACTGTGGAGCCCTTTGACACGATTCGCATGAAAAAGGACGGAACGCGCCTCCATATTTCACTGACCCTTGCGCCCATCGAAAACGCGGACGGCAAGGTGGTTGGCGTTTCAAGCGTTGCCCGGAACGTTACCGAAAGCAAGAACTTGGAAGAGATGTTGCGCCAGGCGCAGAAGATGGAAGCGGTGGGGCAATTGGCAGGGGGCGTGGCCCACGATTTTAATAATCTGCTGGGGGTCATCCTAGGCTACACCGGGCTCATGCTCGATCGTCTGAGTCCGGATGATTCCAACCGCAAGGGTATCGAAGAAATCCAGAAAGCAGGTGATCGTGCGGCCCTGTTGACGCGCCAGCTTCTGGCCTTCAGCCGCAAACAAGTACTGCAGCCTAAAGTGCTCGACCTCAACGCGGTTGTCGTGGGCACGGAAAAGCTGCTTCAGCGTCTTATCGGTGAGCACATCGAGTTGCGGGTTGTCCTGAACCCCGCGCTCGGACGGGTGATAGCCGATTCTGGCCAGCTCGAACAAATCATCATGAATCTGGCCGTGAATGCCCGCGATGCCATGCCCTCGGGAGGCAAGCTCACCATTGAAACATCGAATGTGGATGTTGATGGGGAGTATGCCGGCCTGCACCCCGCCAAACTGCCGGGGCCGCACGTGATGCTCGCGGTTACAGATACCGGCTGTGGCATGGACGCGAAGACGAGAGACCGTATATTTGAACCATTCTTTACGACCAAGGAGTTTGGCAAAGGCACAGGCCTTGGCTTGAGCACCGTCTATGGCATCGTGAAGCAGAGCGGCGGCTCTGTCTGGGTTTACAGCGAGGTTGGAATCGGGACTACTTTCAAAATCTATCTCCCCTGCGTGAGTGTAGTTCCGGAGATTGCATCGCTGGGCGATAAGGCCGAGAAGATAGAAGGCGGATCACAGACGATCTTGATCGTCGAAGATGAGGCGGCCTTGCTCCAGGTCACCCACCAGTCCTTGGAAGCGGTTGGCTACTTGATCCTCGCAGCTCAGAACCCGGCAGAGGCCATCCGTATCTCTGAGAGTCACATGGGTCCGATTCATCTGATGGTGACGGATGTAGTCATGCCGGGAATGAACGGAGCTCAGTTGGCCAGTCACCTTTCCTCTCCGCGCCCGGAAATGAAGGTGCTGTATGTTTCCGGTTACACGGATGACACCATCGTGCGTCACGGAGTTCTGGAACCGGGTCTGGCATTTCTGCAAAAGCCTTTTTCTCCAAAAACACTGGCCCGGAAAGTGGGCGAAATACTCGCCACAGCCTCAGTGTGACAGATCGTCAGCGAAGTCTTCAGTCTCGTCGCTATGCGCTGGCAATTGCTTCGCATATTCCGACCAGTGAAATCGGTAGGCGTTTCAGGGTCTGGCCGGGCATGGACGGAATGAGAGACGATTGACGCAGGCTTCTTGCTATGATCCGAGCTCCAAGCGACCGGTGAACGACAAACCTGCGCGTCGTTTGGTTGCAGGCAAGCCAGGCGACAGGTGCACTGTATGCAAATTTTGCAACGTCCTTACTTTTTATTTGCAAGGTCCTACGCTAAGTTGTTGATTTCACGGTTTGGGATGTAGTTCAGGTGGCTAGAACGCTGCCCTCTCGCTGGTTAGAATCCCGCACTGTCACGGCCAAGCCGCAGAGTGAGCTCCTACGGCACTTCAATTGACAGCGGTCTGCTAATTTTTCCTGCCCTGTTCGTACTCACCACACATCATTTGTTTTGAATGATTTCGAGAACGCTCAGTTGCGCCAGCTAACCTCATTTGTATGCTATTAAGCACCAGGCTGACGCCGACGGCTGCCACGGCACAGGTCACCAGAAATCAGGTTTCGGCCCAGCGCCGCCCAGCAAGCCTGACGTTTTCGCGGCATCATGCAGGAAGTAACGTTTCGTCGAGCGAGGCGAAAACGAAGTTGTGCAGCATAGTTTCCTCAGCAGCGCTCGAGTAAAGTCTTTGCGGCGAGCAAACTCTCCTTTGGCGAGTAAACTCAATCCCGCCCCAAAGTCCGCACAAATTGTCCGTTAACACTCATCACATACGAAATTAAAGAAGGCGCGACGCAACTGTAACGTTGGATTGCGACGATGCTCTCCCGCGAACTTGAGGCGTGTGGCGCATTTGTGGCGGCGTCTTCTTAGTTGCGATCCATTTTTCGCTCGGCGGAAGTTTGAAAGGAGTCTTCCATGTTCCGAAAGCTACACGGAGTTCTGTTTTTTGCGGCGGCGTTCCTGGCAACTGCGGCGTTGATCTCGCCAGCAGCTTTCTCGCAGACCGTTACGTACAAGCCGTACATTCAGCCGGGTGACAACGGGCCGTTCGGCGCGAAAGATCAAATTGTGGTTGCGTGGCAAACGAATGAAGCGTCGCCGAAAGCTTCGGCGTATTTGGTGGAGTTTGGCACTAGCCTTTCGTATGGCCGCGCGGTAACGCCACAAGCGCGCCTGGTCGACAATTATCTTTCCGTGGATCCAACTTTAGCTTCGCTTGTGCAGGCTACGGCTTCCGGCCCGCATTCCAATTATTCCGCGGTGCTCGCGGATCTGGAATACAACACGACTTATTTTTATCGAGTGAGCGGTCCGGGGATGCCGGCGGGCGGCTTTGCGGCATCATTTCATACGCGCAAACGCGGAGACGATTTTTCGTTCATCGTAGAGGGCGATGAGGGATTTTTCCCGACTGTTCCGGTTCCTGCTGGGGGTCCGGCGCGGGACGCCGACTACGAGGCGCGCATCACGCATTTGATGTACAACGTGCAGAATCTCTCGGTGCCTGGTGCGCCTAAGCTGCCGAAAGCCGATCTGGCGCTGAACACCGGCGACAACGTGTATAACAATGGCGCGGAAGGCAGCTATCGCGATTTTTGGTTTCCGGTGTGGAACAGCGATATCGATTCGAACGAAACGGGCGCGCCGTTTATCCGGTCGATTCCGTTCTACATTGTGGTCGGGAATCATGACATTGGCGGGAACGGAGTAAGCGCCAACCTGTTGGGCAGCGACGTCGCGGGCCGATTCGCCGGTAACGTCGATGGCGGGGATGCGCTGTCCTACTTCAACAATTACTATTTTCCGCTGAGTGGCCCGACCGGTGTCGATCCGCAATTTACTTACAATGGCGATGCGATGACGCCGAACGGGATGTTCTTCAGCTTCAAAGGCAATTCTTACAGTTCGCCGACGGCGATTGCGGCTTACAAGGCGTCCACGCTGGTGGATTCGGGCAAGGGAGCGAAGCAGCAAATCGATCACGAGAGTAACTACTCGTTCGACTACGGCAGCGCCCATTTCGTTTTCTTGGATGCCAACCCACATCTGTTTAATGGGGTTCTCGATGGGCCAGCGGTGGACGCGGCTCCGCAGCTCACGTTTCCCGCGTATCCCTCCGTGCTTCGCGATTGGTTGATTCATGATCTCGACTCCAGCGCGCAGCCGTGGAAATTCGTCGTGTTTCACCAGCCCGCGTTTTCTTCCGGAAATGCCACCGTCAGGAACAACCAAATGCGTGCAGTGGCCAAGTTCCTTGAGGACCATGGCGTGAATATGGTTTTCAACGGGCATGAGCACAACTATCAGCGTACGTTCCCCGTGCGCTCGAACGCCAATGCTGCCGCTGGGCCAACGCCGGCTGGACCTGCGGCTGTGTCGATCGACACTTCGTTCGATGGCGTTACACAGACCGTGCCTGATGGCGTTCTGTATGTTGTCGAAGGGGCGGGCGGGAATCGCGACTTCGACGGTGACTTCGCCCCGGCGCGCGGCTCCGGCACTGGGATCGACCAGGATGATTCGGCGACCGGAACGGCGCCACTGGATGGCTTTACGTTTCCGAACGGTCCGGCTTCCTGGCTCGACACACATCTAACGAGTGCGGAGATGTCGCATGTGTTTCCTGGCGCCGGGAGTGGGCCGAAAATTACGGCTCGCTTCAAGGCGAAGCTTTTCTCTTTCGCTGATATCGTGATGCGGGACAATAAACTGACGCTGTATCAGATTTCTGAGCCCCTGCAGTCGAAGTCTTCGTCGACCGCGGCAAATCCTGCGCCGTTTGGGACGGACGTTAACGGGAATCCAGTCAACGATCCAATTCCAGACACGCTGGTCGACCCTGCGACCGGCAATGTCGTGTCGGCGCCGGCTACGGGACCTTCGGCACTACTCGACAAGTTTGTGGTTACGAAGCCCAATCTTGAGGACCGACTCCGGATCCAACTCAATGCGCCAGAATCCGTGACGCCGGGAGCTCAGTTTACGTATCGCTTGCATGTAGAAAATGCCTCGTCGTACGGGCTGAACGGCACGCAGGCGGTCTTCGAGGTTCCCGATGGGGTGAATTTTGTCTCATCGCCCGATGGGGGTGCGGTACGGATCGGGCGCACGGTCGTGGTCACTATTGGCCGCCTGGCTGCGGGTGCGAGTGCGGACGTTCACCTGACGGTTGGGGTCGACCCAAGCGCAGGAAAGGGCGACATTCTTACCGCGACCGCAGGGCTCCGCTCGAGCACCGCTCTGCCGGTCGAGGGGGACGAGGTGCAAACACGGGTCAGTAGGCTCGGGTCCGACCAGGACGCCGGTAACTGACGAGAGAAGAGCAGGTCCCCGCCCGAGGTCTATGGTTTCGGCGGGGAGTAGTGGAAAGCCGCAGCAAACGGCCCAGGGGCGTGCCTTGCCCGCCAAGCGGCGGCGGACTGCGTACCTTTCGAAAAGGCCGTTCACGAGGCCGGGCTTCATGCCAAGACGTTCAAGTTCACCATCGGACCTATTTCCAACGATTGCGATGTCGCCATCATCTGGGACTGGCACCTATTCATTTTCGAGTGTAAAAACTATGGCCTTCCTGCCTTTCCGGCAATCTTTAGAACCCAACGCGACCCAAGGCAGCGAAGGGACTGAGGTAACGCGAGGCTATAAGGTCATCCCGGTTTCCGTGCCCATCTGTGTCCCCGTCTATCCCGTATGGACAAAAAACTCGTCCTATTATAGTCGCCGCCCTGAGCCAGAACGCTTGCCCTGCTTGTCTCGATGATAAATCAGGCCGGGAAGTCTTCTTGCGATGGGACATTCTCCGTATCCTTACTATATGCTCTACGTGTGGTGCCAACCGCCAAGTTAGCTTCTCGCTTCACTTCCGCTGCTTTCGATTCTGACGACCTGGCCGGGCTCGATGGACTCGAGGTGAGCGAGGCAAGCGGGCATGAGAGGAACGAGGTCTTCCAAGAGGACGGATTTACCACAGA
>Ga0210405_10002076_pt1 | contig 21341 bp, 7 predicted proteins | sample IncBWH11MmetaG_FD_155492 | JGI IMG/M metagenome (GOLD analysis project Ga0210405, IMG submission 155492) | Forest soil microbial communities from Barre Woods Harvard Forest LTER site, Petersham, Massachusetts, United States - Inc-BW-H-11-M | ecosystem: Environmental > Terrestrial > Soil >... | reverse complement strand
AACTCCTGGACGCTCAAGCTTGTGATCTTTTCTCATGCACGTCTCGAATCTCCGATGCCGCTTGCTTCGAGCACGCGATAGCGTCCGCCGCAAAGCGGCTTCGTTCAAACGGGCAACCCTTCCGTAATCCGAGGTCTTAGCCGATCACCTCGCGTCAAGCCCAGATTTGAAGCAGCGTTTCGAACGCGAGGCGCGGGCCATTTCCAGCCTGAACCATCCCAACATTTGCCATCTCTACGATGTTGGCTCGCAGGACGGGATTGACTATCTCGTCATGGAATACGTCGAAGGGGAAACACTCGCCGCGCGGCTGCAGCGCGGTGCGCCACAGCGCGCAACGTTGACAGAGTAAACGATCTGATTCGCGGTCTCTTTGAAGATCTGGAGAAGGAGCTGCGATATACCTATGTGAAGTATATGAGGCTGTATACGGACGTGCTCCGTGCTGTGTTGGTCGAACGAGGGATGACCAACGAAGCCGAGAAGCTTCTCCCGATTCATCTTTTCCTCGAATATGGAGCCGCGAACCAAACACTCATCAACCTGATGGCGACCGGCCTGTCGCGCACTAGCGCATTGCTGTTCAAGTCCGCTCACAAACTGCGCGACGATTTGACACCGTCCGAGTGTCAGGGCTATCTGGACCGTGTAAATATCGACCGCACAGAACTACCGGCGATCTGCAAAGCGGAGATTAGGCGACTGCGCCGGACGAAGGTCTAGCCTTCGCGGTCGCTCTCGTGGTCTGGCACTTGAAGACAATCGAAGGACGCCTGGGCTGTGACGTTTTCAGAGCATTGCGAGAGATACATTCTGGATTCCAACCGTCGCGTAGCTTTTCAGAGAAGGCAATCGGCACAACCTCTATCGAAAGTTCGAGTGACTGCATCTCCGCCACGAAGTGTCTAGCTTTCTCTCTTGCAGTAGGGGCCCGCGTCTCTTTGGCAGTCAGACTTCGACCAGAAATGAGCGCGCCGTTGACCACTCCCTCCGGCGTCTTTCTATTAGCGCCACAAAGACAGTGCATTTCTTCGCGCCCCAAGAATTTACATTCTCTTCATTATTTCTGCGCGACGCACGACAAGAGTTGGCGTATACTCCGCCAATCTCCACAACGGGTCGGTCCCCATGAATCTCACTCGGCCCATTCAGATTCCGGACACCTTCACCCCTGCGAGCCTCGCCAACGAGCTTCGCCTGCGCATCGCAGGAGCACCCGCGGACGGCAGTGTTCCCGCGCCACTCAGCTCACCCGTCATCGTCTGGGCTGACGCAGGCAGCGAAGCCCTCGTTCACCTCGACAGTATTCAGGTGCGCATGCTTCCCGGCACACTCCTTGTCTCGCTGGACTTTGAAACCGACCAGACCGGACGAAGCCCGCTCATCGTCGCGCTCACGCTTTCCGCCGACCCGAAAGATCCGGCCGGGCTCGTCGCTGCGACAGACGAGTACCCGCGCGGAGACGGACGTCTCGCCGCGCGATGGGGCCGCGCATTTCAAGCTGCAGCCTGGGCCAGCCTGCTTTCCATTGCGCAGGACCACGCCGCACAGCGCTCGCTCGCTCCGCGCAACATCAGCGTCGGGCCTAACGGACTCACGCTGCAGGCCGGGCCGCCGCTCAGCATCGTTCCCCAACCCACGCCGCAACCCGGCAGAGCCCCCACCAACGCCAGTAGCAAGTCCCGCACCAAAACGAGTGGCAAGGCATGAGCGCCCCCGCTGGACTCGCAAGCGAACTCTCCGATGCCGGCAAAGCCATAGGCCTGCTCACCGACAGCGGAGACCTCAACAACGGCTGGTTCAACAATCCCGGCGACAGCCTCAGCACCATCCTCGGTAACGCGAGCCAGCGCGCTGCGCTTCTGCGCCTGCTTGACGTCATCCTGCCGCCATCAACCGCCGCCGGCATCCCAGCCAATGAAGACTGGCACCCGCTGCTCGGCGATCTGCCGCTGGGCAACCTCTATCTCACCACTCATGACACCGGCAGCGGCATCCTGTTTGGCGCCGCGGGAGATTTCGGCACAGACAACGCGCGTTTGCGCGTGCAGCTCCCGCTCATTAATGCCAACTCCGGCGTGCATTCGCAACCCGGCCCGCTGAGCATTCAGTTCCGCCTGCAGGTCGGCCTCTCGCAACCCGCCGATCCCATCACGCTCAGTGCCATTTCGGTAGTCGCCACCATTGCACCGCCGAACATCTCAGCCGTCATCACCCTGGAAAAATTTTCTTTCGACACCAAGCCGCCTGCAGACCTGGTCCTCGATCCTGCCAACCTTGGATCTGAAGCTGTGCAACTCGCGCTCGGCCTTATGCACGAGGTTCTTGCCAAGCTCGCAGCCGCGGCCGGCAGCGAGGCCAAGGCCGTCGCCGACCATCTGCTCCCCCTCTTCGGCATCGGCGACCCTGCCATTCCCCCGTTCCCATTCGCCACTCTCGCTTCCGGCCCCGCCGCGCTTCAGGGGTGGCTGCAATCGCTGCTCGCCGGCCCGATCACAAACTGGCTCACCCACCTCGCCGGACTCATGGGTGTTGGCGCTATCGTTCCCACCGGCTCCGGCACAGACGCCGACCCGTGGCTCATTCCGCTCGTCACCATCAACCCGCAATCCAATCTGTCCCTCGCCCTCGTCCACACAGATTCCGGTCTGCGTGTCGGCATGCGCGCCCTCGTCTCTGCAACCATCGGCAATCTCGAAGCGCAAGCTGACCTCGCGCTCATTCCCCTCAACGGCACCGCACACGCCACCGCACTCCCGTCGGCCTCTTTCCTCTTTGTCAAAGGCCCGGGCCTCGTCAACACCGGAGCCATTAAGGTTGACACCCTCCGCGCTGGAATCAACTGGAACGGCGCATCGCTCCAGCCACTTCTCGAACTCCTCAACGTCACGCTCGGCCCCGTGCCGCCGTACCCGCGCATCGACCTCACCAACACCAACTCCGTCGCCGCTGCTGCCTCCGCCGCTGTCCAGGCTGCCATCCTCGCCGCTCTCGGCAACGGCGCCGGACGCCACCTCGCCGCTCTCGCAGCCATCGTCGCGCCCACCTCCGACCCAACATCAACGCACATCGTCGACCCCGCGGCGTTCGTCGTAGATCCGGCTGCCGCCATCGCGCAGGCCCATCGCGCTGCGCTCCTTGATCCCGCGCACAACTGGTCAGCCATCCTCAGCGAACTCGCGGCGCTCATCGGTCTTCCTGCCGCTGTCTCCGGCACCGGAACGCAACTCGATCCGTGGCTCGTCCTCATCGGCCCCGCCGGAGCACCGCAGGTCGAGCTTGCCGCATGGAACGCGCAAACCTTTGGTAATCCCGCCGACCCGCAAAAACTCCGCATTGGCCTGCGCCTCTCCGCCGCCAGCGCGCCGGCGGAATTCTCCTGGCTCGCCGAGCTCTTCGCCTGGGATCTGCCATCCAAAGGCGCCGGCTCCATCTCTCTCATGGCCGCGCAACACGCCGCCTTCCGGGTCGAGCCCGGCCCCTCCACCCCGCCAACCGCAGGCTTCACGCTCAGCGCTGACTCGTTTTTCGCCGGCTTCGACCTTGCGCCCGGTTCAGCCGCTGCGTGGCATGCCGGAGTCAACAACCTCAAGCTCGCCTTCGACGGCACCTCTGTCAGCGTTCCCTCGCTCACCTTCCCGCCGGCAGGCGGATTCGACGCGTCCAACCCTGCAGCAACGGCCGCCGCACTCGGCATCACTCCTGCAGACCTCGAACTGCTCCTTCGTCTCCTCGTCGCCCGCGCCGCCCTGAGCTGGGGCCAGACACCCGGCTTCGTCTTGGCCGCGCTCGCCGGAGTCCACAACTCACTGCCCGGCCTGCCGACAGACTGGCCGGCAATCACCGGCTTCCTGCCCGACCTCTTTCCCGCGCTTCGCACCTGGCTCTGCACGGTCGCCACGGGGCTCTCCGCTGACGGCTCTCCTTTCCTGCTTGACGCGCTCGGCTGGCTGCAATCGCTCATCAGCGGCGCGCTGCCGGACTCGCTCGCCCCCGACCCGACAAAGCCGGCCTTCACCATCGCCCTGCCCGACGGCGCCGGAATCTACGAAGATCCATGGGTTCTCCCCATCGCCCCCGACGGTTCTGCCGACGCAGTCGCATGGCTCGAGCCCGCGGGCCCGCCCGCCAACTGGTTCACCGTCCTCGGCACTCGCGCTGCTGCCGCGACGGACATCTTCACCCTCGCCGGACTCGTCCGAAATCTCGCGCCTGACGCCTTCATCGGGACAGACCCCGCCACCGTAGCCGGCGGCCTCAACCGCATCGCCAACTTCCTCAGCTCCAGCGACGGAGTGGTACCCGTAGACTCGCAATTCCCCACCGGCCCTACCTGGACCAAGGGAAACCCTGTAGCCGCTGCTCACTCCGCACAGCCGCAGGACCCGGGCGCCATCTCGCAAATCAAAACGCAAATCGACACCCTCGCCGGAGGGGCCGCCAGTCCGCGTGCCGTTCTTCTTCTTGGCCCAGCCTTCAGCGACCACACGATCTGGTCCGCGTTCATCGGGGGCAGCCCCACCGCCAACTTCGACCTCCAAGTCCCCGGCATAGACCCCGCCGCCGTCAACCTCACCACCGTCACTGCCGTCGTAGACTTCTACACCGCCGACCTCTCCGACACCGGCGATCTCGTCACTCAAATCACCAACGTAGTCGCGCGCATAGCCGCACTCCGCCCCGGCATCCCCGTCACTCTCGTCGCTCACTCCACCGCCGGAGTCCCCGCCCGCGCCTTCACCGCCGCCAACCCTGCCCAGGTCAACGGCCTCATCACTCTCGGCACTCCCCACCTCGGCGCCGACCTGCCCTTCCTCACCGACCCCAACTTCACCGCCGCCGTCCGCGCCGCCCAGTCCCTCAGCAAAAACATCCCCGCCGGTCCCATTCGCGACGCAATTGACCACATGGTGCGCGCAATTGACGGCTATCTGCCCACGCCCGCCGGCCAATTACCCACGCCCGCACCCTACCCCATCGCCGATTTCGCCGGCGCAGCCTCCACCGATACCGGCGGAAAACCCGCCTTGGCACTGGGCGGAACTATTCCGGGCGACCTGCTCTCCGTCCTCAAACAAGCTATCTCCGCGCTCGCCACCACGGCCGCGGGCGCCGCGACCCCCGCCCCAACCCACATCGCTTTCGGCCTCCGCGCCCACCAGCCCTTCACCGCGGTGGCAGAAGGGGCCCCGCAACCCGACATCACCATGCGCGCCAACCTCTTCCGCATCGCCCTCAACTCGGCCGCCCCACCACCGCCACGCCCCGCCCAAAGCCTCCGCATCACCGTCGCCCTCTTCACCCCTGGCGGCTTCCTCCTCAACACGCCCGACGCCACCATCCGCAGCTTCGAATTCGGCGTAGACATCACCACCACCACCACCCCATTCCTCACCTTCCACCAGGCCGCCTTCCGCGCCCCGCTCCGTCCGCGCATCTCACTCACTGACGCCGCCGCTCAACCTCTCCTTGGCGCGCTGATGCAATCCATCTCCAACCCCGCGCCCAACACGGGAACAGCGCTCGACTCGCTCCTCTCCGCCCTCCAGGCCTTCGGCATCGCCACACCCAGCGCGCAAGGCGGACTCGGCATCTCCGCCGACGCGTTCAACGCCGTCACCACAGACGCACGAAGCTTCTTCGCCTCACGCGTCTCCGTCGGACTCGCAACTCTCGGTTTCCCCATCTCCATCGGAGCGCTCCCCATCGCGCTCGACGTCACCGGAACCACACCCACCATCCGCACAACGTCGCCCATCTCCCTCACCGCCGCCGCGTCACTCGAATTCGACACCGCCGCACCGTCCGCCACCTTCCACATCGGCGCACTCGCCCTTGGTTACAGCGCGGGCAAACTCACGCTCGCCGCGTCACCCTGGCTCAAGCCCATCGCCCTCCCACCCTCAACCGCTGACCTGACCACTGCCCTCAACGATGCACTCCCACGCCTGATCTTCTCCTCCTCCGCGGGAGCCATCATTGAAGCCCTCACCGGTCCCGGCTTCCTCGTCGGCCCGCTCGACAGCTTCTTCTCCAACACCGGCTCCTCTGCTTCGTCACCCTCCTCTCTCGGCGACGGCAGCGGTGGCTTCGACGGCCTAAAACTCAACACGCTCCTCCAGCAACTCAACTCCCTCGCCGGGTTCCCACCCGGCCCGGGCTTCACGCTCCCCGCGGGATTCCGGCTCACCGCTGCCGGCAACAACCCCGTAGTCCTCACCCTCGCCACCACCGCACCCATAGGCGGAGTCCTCGGAGTTTTTCTCACCGCATCCATCGACAAACTCCGCCACATCACACCCGGCGGCACTATCTCGCTCACCACACCCCTCACCGGCACCTGGCCCTCCGTCACCATCACCTTCGGAATCGGCGCCTCCGGAATCACGCTCGTCATCGCCCCGTCCGGCGTCACACCCATCCAGATCCTGCCGACGTTCAGCGGTCTGGGCGTGCTCATGGGCGCCGCCGAAGCACTGCTGCCGCAAGCCCTCGACACGCTCATCACCGCGCTTGCACCAGCGCCCGCATGGCTCACTGACATCCTCGACGTAGCCAAGGCCATCGGCATCTACGACGACGTAAACCAATTCAAGACGCACACCGATGACCTGCGCGCCCTCCTCAGCGGCACCTTCCTTGCCGCCTTCGACAACTCCAAGCGCGCCGCCGTCGCCACCGCCGCCGCCAACTTCCTCAACTCCCTCGGCGGCCTGCCCGGCACTGTGGCCGCTGTCGGCACCACCATCAACTGGTCCTTCGCACTCGGCGGCGCGGACTCTGGCACTATCGCCATCGCGCTCGGCTGGGACGGCAGCGGGCCTGTCGCCTCGCTCACTGCCTCTCAGGTCAAACTCGGTAGCGGCGCCATCAACCTCGACTTCGGCGCCGGATTCGCCGCCGGCGCCCTTAAAGCCACTGCCGGATTCGCCGTCCCGCTCGCCTCCGCTCTCAGCATCGATCTCGCGCCCAAACTCGACATCGCCTTCGCCTCGAGCACATTCCAAGTCAACATTTTCCCACTCGCCTCTGGCAACAACAATGGCCCGCTTACTATCACCCTCGCGCCCACCGTCAGCGTCACCACCAACGCTGACACTCCGCAGCAGCTTGTCGAAAACCTCATCCTCCCGCTCGCCGCCAACGTCGGCCTCAACTCCTTCCGCAACAAGATCACCACTCCGCTTTGGACCGGCGGCAAGACCGCGGAAGATCTTCTCGTCGCCGCTAAGATCATCAAGAAAGGCGCCGCGCCCGCACAGGACACCGTCAACACTCCGCTGCCCGGCATCCTCACTATGGCCAGCGGACTCCTCACCGGACTCACGCCCATCACAATCCCCATCACCACCGACCTCGGCCTCGAACTCGCATCGAGCGGCAGCCGCTTCGGCATCGGCGTCAAGGGTCATCAGGACTTCACCATCGGCTCCTACCAGATCTCCGCGCTCTTCGGTGCACCTTCAGACTGGGACTCTGGCGCCGACGCCGGCCTCACCCTCAACATCTTCGACACAGGCAACAACACCATCACCTTCAGCCCCGGGCTCTCCGTCGCCGGCTTCGGCATCGGTCTCACCGGGGCCAACGATGCCGCCCTTATCGACACATCTGTCTTCCGCCTCGGCGGCTTCAAGGGCTACGTCTTCTTCGACTCTGAATTCATCTCCGGCCCGATCATCAGCAACTTCGGCCTGGGCATGGAACTCGACAAGCTCGGTATTCCGCTCGGTCTGGCCACCGGAGGAAACGTGGGCGGCGACAATCCCGTCGCCTCCAGTCTCCTCCGCTCCGACGGCGGTTCCGCCTCAGCGCCCGGAGACAAGCAGCCCCTTAACCCCGGCGTAGACCTGCAGGCATGGGCATGGAAGCACCCGTTCCAGATCAAATTCAACGGCTCCAACTCCATCCTCTGGATCGGCATCCACCGCTCCTTCGGCCCCATCCATATCGACCAGGTCGGTATGCAAATCACCACCGCCGACGTCGGCCTCCTCATAGATGGCTCCGTCAAAGTGGCAGGCCTCACCTGCCAGTGCGACGAGCTCACCATCGACATCCCCTACAAACACATCGGCGATCCCAGCAAATGGTCGCTCGATCTCAAAGGCCTGGCCGTCAGCTTCGAAGGTCCCGAGGTCACCGTAGCCGGAGCGCTCCTCAAGAGCGACGGGCCGCCGGTCGAATACGACGGCATGCTCCTCATCCAGCTCTCCGAATTCGGCTTCATCGCCATCGGCGCGTACTCCACGCCCACTGACCCCGGCAGCACCGACACCTACACATCGTTCTTCGTCTTCGGGGGGGTCTTCATCGTCATCGGCATCCCGCCGATCATCGAAATCACTGGGCTCGGCCTCGGCATCGGCTACAACCGCGAGCTCGTCGTCCCCGACGACGTCAACCAGATCCCCACGTTCCTCCTCGTCGAAGCTCTTGACGAACCCGACAAAATCGCCGACGACCCGATGGGCGCGCTGCTCCACATCCGCGACCAGATTCCCGCCCGCCGCGGCAGCTTCTGGCTCGCCGCCGGACTCCGCGGCACCTCCTTCGTCGTCGTCCACGTCACCGCCATCATCTATGTCTCGCTCGATCGCGGCCTCGAAATTGGAATCCTCGGCGTCGCACGCATGGCGTTGCCCAGCGACGACACCGCGCTCGTCTCCATCGAGCTCGCGCTTAAAGTTCGCTTCAGTACCGCCGAGAGTCTCTTCTCCGTCCAGGCACAACTCACCAGCAACTCCTACCTCCTCAGTCCGGACTGTCAGCTCACCGGCGGCTTCGCCTACTTCATGTGGTTCGCGCGCTCGCAGTTCCTGCTTACTATGGGCGGCTACCACCCCGCATTCCACAAGGAGCCGGAATACCCCGATGTTCCGCGCCTCGGCTATCACTGGTCCTTCCTCGGCGTCGTCAACATCAAGGGCGAGTCCTACTTCGCCCTCACCAATTCCTGCGTCATGGCCGGCACCCGCATGGAAGCCACCTACGGGCCTGACTGGCTGCAGGTCTGGTTTACCGCCTACTGTGACTTCCTGCTTTCCTGGGACCCCTTCTACTACGACATCGGCATCGGCATCTCCGTCGGCGCACGCTTCCGCATCGAGATTTGCTTCTTCGGCTGCGTAGACATCGACATCAGCGTCTCCATCGGCGCCAGCCTGCATATTCTCGGGCCGCCGTTCCATGGCGAAGTCACCGTCGATCTCGCCGTTGCGTCTGTCACCGTTCCCTTTGGCCCGTCGCCCAACCCGAACAAGACGCCGATCTCATGGCCCGATTTCGTCCAGAAATATCTGCACGCAGACCAACCCGGCAATGAAGCCGTCGTCGCCCATGTCCTCTCCGGGCTGCTTCCGCCCGACCCTCCGGGCGGACAGCCCTCACCCGGCACGCAGGACCAGCCTTGGAAGATGGCCACCGAATGGTCCTTTCAAACAGAAACCCGCATGCCTGCCTGGGCCTTCTCCGCGCAGACCGAGTTCGACCGCGCAGACGGCGAGTGGGCCACACGTGTGTTTGGCCACTTCGAAACACTTCACGCTGCGTACAAGTTTGATATTGCGCCCATGCTCGTAGACCAGGCGCATCAGCAGGTCCGCAGCAATCACAAAATGCAGATTTCGGTTCAGGATCCCAACAACAGCAGCAACTGGATCATCATGGTTCCCGCCGACAGCCCGCTCGTGCCCGAAGACGACCGCCTCATTCTGCACAACGAACGCTTCCGGCTGGAGCCAGTCTTTTCACAGGTTTCTGAAGCCACTTATCATCTGCTCCCGCACGACGACATTCCTGCTGCCGCCCGCACGCTCCCAACCGTCACTGGAATCAAATTAACTGGTGTCGCACTGTTACAAAATGAGAGCGCCGTAATCGAAATGCTAAAGCTTTTCGATTATGGCTTCAGTCGTCCACTGCCATTTGCCACTTTGACTGTGACAATTATTGGAACGTTACAGGCGCTGGGTCACCATGCAGACACTCTCGCGCTGCTGGCCACTGCGACAGACTCTCCAAAGACCACCAGCGCCGCCGCGACGATACTTACCGCCTCCGGCTTCTTCAGCACCGCGCGCACTGACACCGGCCTGCCCGCCGCGGGACTGCACCCGCTCGCCACACGCGCCCTGCGCCAGTACCGTTCTGCACCGCCGCTGCTCACCCCCATCACCACCGGACTCACCATGAACCCGGTCGGCCTCAAGCCGCCGCCTGTCATCACCAAGGTTCCGCCCGTACTCACCATTCCTCTCACCAATCCGCGCCTGCGCGCCGTCCTTCAGGGACTGCCCACTCCCACCCTCGACGTGCCGCCGCTGCTCCACACCACCGTCCTCAAAGTCGGCTCGCCAAAACTGCTACGCTACGCCGCCCCGCAACTCATGGTCGTCCCCGGCTCGCGGCTCGAATTCGTCCGCTCTGCCAACGCACCGTCACCCACTCGCATCGCGCGCAGCCCGCGCACGCAGCGTCACTTCGAATTCGGCTTCTCTCAGGGCCAAGCGCACAGAAAAGCATTCACCCAAGCCGAAAACCTCATCTCCGGCAAAGGTGTCACGGTTCCGGCCGGAACGACCCATGTCTGGGACGTGCCACTCGATCCGCCGCACAGCATCCTCGTCGTCGGCAATGCCATCGGCCGCGTCACCTGCTTGACCAGCGCCGGAAATCCGGTCAGCGACGCCGAAGTCAACCAGGGTGAGTTCCAGCTTCCGTCCGGCTGCGCCATGGTCGCCGTCACCTGTCTCGGTCTCACCGCCGACGGCATCGCCGGATGGCAAACAGGAAACCTGCTCCCGCAAGTCGGCTCCACGAGTCTGCTTGGTCGCCGCTGTCTCATCTTCGTGCCCCAGGTAGCTGCCACCATCAAGTCGGGCCAGCCCTCCGCACAGGCCATGATTAGGCTCTCCGCGGCAATGGTTGACCAACCCGGCGTAGAAACCTGGCTCCCGCTCGACACTGCAGTCGTCGGCGTCTTGCTCGATGTCGAAGACCTCTGCACCGCCGCCGACGGTGACCTCGCCATCGGCATCACGGGAGGAACGCTCTCCACGCCGCCGCTTCGGGTCGTCGGCGGCCGCCGCAAGCTGCTCCTCTACGACGTCCTGACGCGCGACGACAAATCCGCACACCTCATCATCTCCGTCGCAAGCCACTCCGGCGCCAGCATGGCCGGAATCGTCGGCCTTGCCGGCACGGCCCAGCAATGGGCCATCCGCTTCAACGGCAGTGTGCCCGAGCAGCTCGTGCCCGACGGGCCCTCCACGCCGCACGGTGAAATCACCGCCAAAATCTTTACCGCTATCACCCAGCCCACGCCATCACCAAATCAAACCACCCCGCCAAATCGGCCGGCGCCACCGGCCCAACCTCGAGTCGCATGACCAGGAGAACGTCCCATGGCTGACCCAAACCCCGGCGAAATGATCCTCTACGACGACATCCTGCCGCCGCTGCTCGACAACTCCTACCGCATGTCTGTTTCCACCGGCGTTACCATCTCCGGTGCCCCGCAGCCGCTCAGTTCGCGCGATTCCTTCTTCAACATCGAGGGCCCGCGCTTTTCACTGCCCGCTACTGAAGTCGGCGGCGTCTTCCCGCCGCGCAACGGCCACGGTGCTTTCTCTGAATCCATTCCCCACATCGCATTGCTCCGCCGCACTCTTCCATGGGAACGCGACCTCGATCCGCAAAACCTCATCGGCACTCCTTCGCTCATCCCCAACACACCGCCACCGCAGGGCCAGGTACCATGGCTCGCCTTGCTGCTCTTTGAAGAAGGCGAGTACACGCTGCTGCAGAACCAGCCGCTCGAGCAGGTCGTCCCCACCGACGTCTTTCAGCGTCTCGGCAGCCCGCAAAACATCACCTGCGACGCCATAGAAGCGTCCATCGATCTCGTCACCTCCATCCTCCCCTCCAAGGAAGAACTCCAACTCCTCGCCCATGTCCGCCACGTCAACAAAGACGACCGCGAGCTCAGCATCGAAGGCAGCAACGGATACTTCGGTGTCGTCATGGGCAGCCGCCTGCCTAATGAAAACGCCAAATGTCGCGCTTGCCTCGTCTCCCTCGAAGAACGCAGCGACCTCGTCTCGAAAGACCCGCCGCCCGTGCAGCCGGTCTTCGGCGGCTTCTTTCCCCACGCGCTTGGCGTCCGCCATGCTCCCGCCGTCGCGCATTCTCCAGTCCCTCTTTCACCCGCCCTCTCGCGTTTCCGGCCCGGCGTCACCCCCATCATCGGAAATTTCCTCATCGCCACCCGTCTCGTCCTGCTCTATAGCTGGCAATTCCAGACCATCGGCACTGGGACCTTCCGCGACCTCATGCAAGGCGTGGACGTTGGCCTCGTCGGCAAAGTAGCCAACGCCGGCCACCCGCCCCTCACCGACACCTGCCACCTGCCCATCTCTGTAGACGACCGCGCCGGAGTCCCGGAAAAAGTTCTCTACCGCGGGCCGCTCGTCCCCTTCCAGCTCACCCGCGACACGCTCGGCCCCTACCACAGCGCCGACCAGGCCCGCCGCGTCACTCCCGAGACCGGCGCCGAAGACATCTCCTACGCCTGCGCCTTCGAAGCCGGCCGCCTTCTCGCCTCCGCTGACCAGCGGCTCGCCCAGGAACTCATGCGCTGGCGCCGCGAAGCTTACAAGCAATCCGCTCGCGCCGACTCCGTCGCCCAGGTTTCCAAAGACCTCGGCCTCGCCGCCTCACCCGACCTGCACCTGCCTATTGTTCCGGTCCTCGCCGAGGCCACCGTAGCCCACTTCGCCACCGGCGCCGGCCCCATCGCCGACCCCTCGGGCCTAAAGCAAATTCAATCCGTAATCGGCCTCAACCCCGACGCCGTCCAGAAGGCCTACAACCTCCCATCCCGCGACGCTGCAGTAGCCATACTCGGCGGAGACGCCTTCGCCCTCGGCGCCTCCATCCCGCCGCCCACGCAAACCCCACGCCCCGCAACCACCATCGACGCCGTAGCAGCAGACGCCGCCTCCCTCGTTCGCCTCACCACCGCACGCGACAAAATCCTCAACAATACCGCCGCACTGCTCGGAGGCAAGCCATGAGAGCCGCCTGGATCTCCTCCGCACAATCTCTCCGCTCCCGCTACATCAAGCCCTTCCAGGTCGCCGACACCGAACCCGAAGCTGAGATGCCGCCCTACATGGAATCGTTCCTCGCCCATCTGCGCCTTCTCGTCGGCGTCCCCTTCGAATACCTCATCCCCGACCCGCGCATGCTGCCCGACGAGTCCATCCGCTTCTTCTACCTCGACCGCTCCTGGACCGACCGCCTCGTAGACGGCGCCATCGCCGTCGGCAAAATCGGTACTCGCGAACAAGCCCACCACCAGGCCCACCACCCCGCCGTCACCCAACAACTCGACCTCACCGAGCGCGGCGTTCGCAATCTCCAGCGCGGCAAATCCTTCCCTGACGTCAAAACAGATCTCTCCGGCCCCCAACCACCCGCCGGAATCATCACGGGATTCCTCCTCCGCTCCGGCGCCGTCGCCGGCTGGCCCACCATGGACGTCCGCGCCTACTCGACCGACATCCCCGAGCCCCTCGAGCCCGCCTCCGCCGACGCCCAGGCTAAGCAGCTCCGCACCCTCCGCCTCGAGCGCCTTTCCCCCGCGATACTCCTCGCGCTCTTCGATGGAATCCCGCAGCTCGTCTTCCTCGAAGAGCCCCACCACGGCGTCCAATTCGGCGTCCACGCTGGCCGCACCGCATTCGAGATCGACCTCCGCGACGCCACCGGCCACCAAATCCGCACCAACCCGGCCGACCCCAGCTCCGACCCCATCACCCAATCCGTCCCCATGCGTGCCAACACTAACCGCGTCATCGCTGTCGCCAACCTCCGCGCGGCTCTCGTCAACCAAAGCCTTACCCATCCCCTCCCCGCGCAGGTCGGCAGCTCCGCCTTCGCCATCGAAGTCCTCAACCCGCCCTGGCGTCAGCGCTTCGAAGGCACCGTAGACCATGCTGAAAAACCCGGTGGCTCCGGCGGATTCGTCTCCATCGTCACCGTTGCCAACCGCGTCGCCGACGTCGCCACCAAAACCGCATTCCAGAACGCCATTACCTTCGCTACGGAACACGGAGGCTAGCCATGGCCATCAATCGCGACCAGTTCGCCATCACCGCCGCCCACTCCCTCACCGCCTCCGCCGCTATTACCTGGCACGATCTGCTTCCGCGCACTCCGCGTGTCATGGTGCCCATCCACCTCGACGCACTCGTCCTCCGCCAGGACCCAAGCCAGCCCGGCTCGCAAACTAAATGGGCAGACACCCGCATGTCCCCGCCCTCCGGATCCGGCGACCCCGTTCCGCGACTCTCCCTCCTCCCCGATCCCTTCACCGAACTCCCCACCGGCGACGTCGCCACGCTCCGCAAGCGCGGAGTCCACCTCCACTGGGCACTCCCCGACGGACTTACCCGCGGCGTCACCGCCGATGCAAAGACGCCGGCCTCCTTCCCGCCAGTGCCTGACCGCTGGCTCATCGTCCGCATGTTCCCCGACCAGTCTGGCTCCCCCCGCCGCGCCGTTCGCGGCTGGGTGCTCATCGCCGGAGGCGACAAGCCCGAAGTCCACGATCTCCCCGGCTGGACCGAGCCCGGCCCCACCCAAGGCTCCAAAGGCCCGCTCACTGCCATGGGCCACGGCGATCCCGCATGGGCCGCCTACTACGACAACGTCCTAGACCGCCTCAGCTTCTTCGATGACCTCTCCGACATTCGCCAGGGGCCCATCGCATACCTTGTCTGCGGCTGGTACTCTGACCCGCTTGCCGACCCACTCGGCTCCAGTGTCCAGTCCCTCTCCGCTTTCGACGCCAAAATGTCCCAACTTGGCTGGGAACTCGACACCGGCGAACTCCAGGAGTCCTACAGTCGCTTCACCGCGCGCGTTCAGGCTGCCTCTGTCCTCGGTCTCGCCACCGCGGAAACTTTCCGAGCTGCCTCTACCACCTCGCTTCTCAGCCGCCTGCCGATCAGCACCGTGTCGCTTCCGCCCGACGTCGCCGGCTCCACTCCCGCCGGACTGGACAACTCCGGCCATCCCGTCGGCGGCTCTTACCAGTCCAATGGCGCATGGTGGCCATCGCAACTCGTCTGCCACGGCTCTGTCGTCGCCATCGGTTGGCCGGACGTAGGTTTTCCCGGCGCCGATAAAGGCCTCATCTCAGAAGAGGTCGGCGGCCCACCTCCCGTTTCTGCCGTCCGCGTCGTCTTCGGCAACACCATCACTGAAGCACTGAGCGACCTCGTCGCCCTCACCAACAACAAACCGGAACAGGCCCGTGTTCTCGAAGCGTTCGTCCTCGGGGCGCTCCAGGAACTCGACCAGCCCGACGGCACCGCCCGCGTAGATGCTCGCCTCCACTCGAACGCCTTCACCTCTTTCCCCGGCGGCGACGAAACCACAGAAACGGTCACCATCGGCGCACCCCCCACTCCCACACTCCCCACCAGCCCGGTCCCATCGCAGCCCGGTATCTTTCCGCACAAACAACGCATCCACCCCGGCCCCATCATTTTTCCCGTCAGTGTCTCCACACAAAGCAAAGCCGCGGCGCGCTTCCTCAACCCCGAACTTCAGAGCGAAAGCAACGTCCTGCAGGGCAGACTCAGCGATGTCATCTATAACGTCACACCAGTGGCTGCCGCACTCAGCCAAGGCCCTAAACAGGTTGACGCCAAACGCTCCGCCCCGCGAAAATTCGAACCTTCCGATCCCGTCCTCATGCTCCAGGGCTGCGCCCGGTCTTACAAACATGGCGCGGACGGCCGCTTCTCTGAAGACGGCAAACTCATCTGCCGCCTCACCGGATTCGCCCACACGGAAACTGCCTGCTCCACCATTGATGGCGGTCCCGTCGGTCGACCTTCCATCACCGGAGACGACCTGCTCCTAAATAACATCGGCAATGGCAGCGTCCCGCCCGAGTGCGAAGACCTTCTCCGCGAAGCCGTCCTTCAAGACCCCGGCACCGCCGTCCCCGCCGCGCAAATCTCGACCGGACTCAAGGGCGCTCAACTCAACGCTATCGCGCAAAACTTTATGGTGGAGCAAACATCATGGTGGGCCACCCGCGACATCCGCGTAGACCACGGCCCCCTCACTGCCGTCAGCGGTATCCGCGGCACTCTGCCGTCACCCATCTCAGTCTCCGCACCCATCACCCCGTGGGTTCCGCTTCACCTCGACTGGCAAGTCCAGTTCATCCCCTCGGCCGGCGGACAAAACGACTGGGTGCTCGATGAAATCGACTACACGCCCGACCCTGCGAAGCTCCCATCGCCCACCGACACTAAGAGCGGAGTCATCTTTTCCGGTCGCGCGTTGCTCACCGGAGGCGCGGCCGGAAACCTGGCGTCCAGCGTCCGCATTGCGCTCAAACAGGCAGCCAGCGCCGCCGGATCAGAACCACTTGTACCCAACCAGGTCATTCGGAATCATTCGGCCATCGCCGCAAATCTCGCCGCCAAATACGCAGAGTTGGTGATTCAGTCGAATGGAGGCCCAGCGGGTGGTGGCGGGAATGGAGGGGGAGGCGTACCACCTGTCGATCGTTCCGCGCTGGGTGACATTGCGACCACTCTCGAAAACATGGACGTCCTCGGCGGGGCGCTCGACAACTTCGACACCCGTCTTCGCGGTGGAATCCCCGGAGACGGCAAATCCACCACGAAATCCGCCGGAAAATTCACCGACGTCTTCATCCAGCTCCGCGCCGGCTTCCTGCGCATCCTGCGCCTGCGTCTCGTGGACTGCTTCGGCCAGATTCTCGATCTCGACCCGAGCAAAGTCCTCGACACCGAGCCCGTCAGCATCGACAAGCGGCCCGACATTGCCGCAATGCCGCCGCGCTTCACCTCACCCGCGCGCGTCACATTTCGCTTCATGGCTGCCGACGGCAGCGGCAACGAGGCCAATCCTGGAGTTTCACCCATCTGCGGCTACCTGCTCCCCAACCATCTCGATGGCGACCTCGAATTTTTCGATCCCACCGGCGCTAACGTCGGCGATGTTCGCCCGGACGCTGCAGCGGGAATCGTCTGGGAAGACGCGCCCGGTGTTCCCTCCACCGTCGGCGCCTCGCCCGAACTCGCAGTGCCCAACACCTTCCTTGCTGGAATCGCACGCGGTCTGCTCGACTGGGGATTGGCCGACGCCGATGCCAACCGCGAAGACGCGCTCAGCGCCCTGCTCCGCATCATTGACTCGACCCTTTGGACCGTCGATCCTTTCGGTCACACCGGAGACGAACATCTCGCGCTCCTCGTCGGCCATCCGGTCGCCGTTTTGCGCGCGCGCATGCGCCTCGAAGTCACCGAGCCGGTCACGCCCGAGTTGATCAACCGCCTAACCTTCGAGCTTCGCATCGGCGCGCTTACTCATTGGCAGGATGGTCTGTTCGGCTACTTCATCAACGACGACTACCGCACCCTCTACTGCGCCGATGGCGCCGTCGCCGGTTTCGCACGCGAAGTCGGCCCGGGCCGTGGCTTCCTCCAGCCCATCAATCTCGTTGAGAACTACTACCAGACCTTCTCCGACGATCTCGGCGCCGGAGTCACTGAAGGCAAGACACCCGTCAAGCATCCTTATGTGAACGACGACGGCTTCTTCCGCTCGCAACCCAATCAGGACATCAATCTCACGTTGTTAGTAGAGCCGCACAGCGTCGTGCATGCCACCACTGGGCTGCAGCCGCGCAAGGAGATTGGCCTTCGCCGTGAATGGATCGCCGATGCACTCGCCAAAATCTCTCCAACTTTTCGCTTCGGCCCCGTGCTCGTAGACCCCAAGCGCCTCCGCATGCCCATTCCCAACGACGTACGCGGCACATGGAGTTGGGACCATCGCTCCGACATCACCACCTGGGCCGAGGACAAAGTCGTCAACGACGCGGGCGACGCGTTCATCACCGACAACCCCGCCAACGGGCAGGAAGGCTGGCTGCGGCTTAGCCCTGAAGTTCCCTCCAAACCACCCGCAAGCTAAGGATCAGCCATGAGCGACGATGCGACCGATCTACTCGACCAGTTCGAAGAGGAGCACACCCAGCCAATCGCACCCACATTCGCACCACAGGCGGTGAAGGTTTACCTCGACGCACTCAATGATCTAAATGCCCTCGCCGTTCTGCCTTCAGGACTCTGGCAGCAAATCGGCCCCGCTCCTCTCCGCGTCGACGCGCGCCAGGACGTCTTCGGCACGGGGCCAATCGCCGGCGCGGTGGCCGACATCCTTATTCATCCCGACGACCCCAACACCATCTTCGTCGCCGCCGGCCACGGCGGAGTTTGGCGCTCCACCGACGGAGGAACCACTTTCACTCCAACAATGGACGGCATGCCCTCGCTCTCCATCTGCGCGCTCGGCATAGACGCTGTCAATCACGATGTCATCTATGCCGGCTGCGGCGATTTGCTTCAAGACCTCTTCAGCGAAAACGTTGGACTCTACAAATCTATCGATCGCGGCCTCTCCTGGGCCGTTGCCGATGGTGGACTGAACGCGACCATTTTTCGCGGACGCGGCATCACCCGGATCGTCTCTAACGCAGCGGACTCTCTTCTGGTCGGAACCACCGACGGCCTCTTTCGGTCCGTGGACGGCGGGCTCAACTTCGGCGCTAACGCTCCCGACTTTAATGACGGCAAGCAGATCTTTCTCGGCATCATTTCCAGCCTCGCTCTCGATAAAGCCTCGCCTGCCACCAGAATTCTTTTCTGTGTCTCCGGTTCCAGTCCAGCGCCCACCGGCGGCGTCTATCGCCTCGAAATCGACAGCAACAATCCTGCCGAAAGCCTCTTTTCAAATCCTGGCGCGCCGGCCTTGCCTTTCGGCGACCTCGTTCTCGCCCAGTCCACGCAGCCCAATACCGACACCCTTTATGTAAGCGTGCAACGCGATGTCCCCGCTACTGCCGCTGTCCCCGCCCACTCCACCTACGTCGGCCTCTTTCGTTCCACAGACGCGGGCCGGCACTGGACTCCGCGCCCCGCAGCAGCCACTGCCGAGCAATCTGACACGCCTCCCGACCAGACCAACTACGACCTCGTTGTCGGCGTTGACCCCGGCAACGCAAACGTCGTCTACGTTGGGTTTCAGGAACTCTTTCGCTCCACCAATGGCGGCGGCACTTTCGGCGCCGCCGTAAGTCACGGCCTCATCCACTTCGACCAGCACGCGCTCGTCTTCGGTACACCTGCGCAACCGTTCACCCCGATGTTTGCCGGTGAAGATGGCGGCTGCGCCAGCAGCAATAACGGAGGCGGCAACTGGCAAAACCTCAACGCATCTTTCGCTACCAACTTCATCACCGCAGTCGATATCGGCCTCGGCTTCCTCAATCACCCCGTCACCTTCGCCGGAATGCAGGACACCGGAATAGGCGGCCACCGCGCCACCGACCCTGGCACCGAGTGGCACGTCGGAGTAGACGGCGACGGACGCCGCGTTTTTGTCGATCCCGCAAATCCGCAGATCGCGTACGGCTTCGAAAATCAATTCTTCGCCCGAACGGTGAACGGCGGCAACGCATGGGCGATTTCCAATGGCGCCGCGCGCACCGTCGGCATGGGACTGCCCAATCGTGAACCCGCCGTTCGCCGCATCGGCGTCAATCCCAACGGCGCCAACCCTGCACAACGAGTCATCTACGTCAGCCAGGGCCACGATCTCTTCCGCTCCACCGATGGCGGCGTGCACTTCACCGCCGTGGTGGTGCCCTTTGCCGTGGACATCTCCGCCATGGCGTTCGCGGTCGGCGATCCCAACCGCATGTGGGTCGGCCTCGGCGACGGCACCATCCACTTCACCGCCGACAACCTCGTCACCTGGGACGCCGCCGGCTTCCCAACCGCCCCCGGTGGTCCTCCCGCTGGATTCGTCCAGGGCATCGCCGTCGATCCCGCCGACCCAGCCCACGACCGCGTAGCCGTCTGTTACGTCGGCACCGTAGGCCACAACGCGAAGACTCGCACCCAGCATGTTTTCCTTCGCGACAACGCAGCCGCGCCCTGGAAAGACATCAGCGGCACCGATAACGCTGTTCCGTTCGCAAATATTCCTGATATGCCGTGTTTTGCCATCGTTTTTGACACAAAGACCACGCCTTCCACCATCAATGTGGCCGTGGCAAACGCCGTTCTGACCAGCCAGGATCTGGGAAACACTTGGAAAATATTGGGCGTTGGTCTACCCAATGTAACCTGCACATCGCTGGCCATAGATAACGTGGATACAGCCGTAGATCCACGCGTTTTGCGCGTAGGAACCTACGGCCGAAGCTGCTTCGAATTCACCAAACCCGCGGCCGGTAAGCTCTTTGTGTCCGGCAATTTAGCTTTCCCGCCGTCTGCCGTAGGCCAAACCCGCAGCCTCACCCTGCAGATGTTCAATCCAGGCGCCACCGCGCTCAACATAACCTCTATCACGGGCACCACCGCCGACTTCCAGTTAATCACCCCCGTCCCCATCTCTATCCCCGCAAACTCCCAAAAACCCTGCGAATTCCACTTCACCCCCACCACCACCGGCAACCTAACCACCACCATCACCATCACCACCGACGAACCATCCACCACCACCATCCCAGCCAGCGGCCAATCCACGCCCACCACCAACACCTCCTCCCGCCTCGCCGTTCTCGGGAATTTGAATTTCGGCGAATTAGACACGAGCAAGACCTCAACGCTTACATTCAATGTCTTCAACATGGGCACAAAGAATCTGAACATCCTCAGCATCAACCGCAAGGACGGCAGCACGGATTTTGAGCTGCTTAGCCCGCCGGCATTTCCGCTGCTTCTGGGCCCGACAATTGACCAAGAGTTCACGGTGCAGTTCAAGCCCAGCAGCAAGGGACCACTCACCGCGACATTTGAAGTGACCAGTGATGCCAGCCGCGCCACTGCGCTAATTGACGCCACCGGCACCGGCACTTCTTCCATGAGCAAAGTGCTCATCGTGATCATTGTCATCGTGGGAGTCGCCGTCGTAGTGGGAATCGGTGTCGGGGTCTACGAGGCAACGAAGAGGAAAGGCTAGAGGATTCCGTAGGGTGGAACAAGGCCCTGGGCTAGGGACACCTGAAGCTTCATCTCATTGAATGTCATCGATTTACTGCTATGCGACTCGTTAAAGAGCGCAGCCTTTCATCAATTTTGCGCTCTAACCTTCTAGGCTTTTTCGCAGACAGGGCTGCGAAAAAGTGGCCCTTCGGGCAGCAGAAGACAGGAGTTAGAAGCCAGAAGCGCGGAGCTAGAAGCAAGGCGAAATGTGGTTGCCCCGGCGGAGGGAATGTC
>Ga0210405_10002075_pt1 | contig 21352 bp, 9 predicted proteins | sample IncBWH11MmetaG_FD_155492 | JGI IMG/M metagenome (GOLD analysis project Ga0210405, IMG submission 155492) | Forest soil microbial communities from Barre Woods Harvard Forest LTER site, Petersham, Massachusetts, United States - Inc-BW-H-11-M | ecosystem: Environmental > Terrestrial > Soil >... | reverse complement strand
GTTGACAAGCGAAAACGAAGCGGTGGTTTTGGGGAACTGCTTCCAGATGAACTGGAGCATCAGGATCTTGTAAAAATCGGTGTCAAGCAGAGACCGCGTAATCGGGTCCAGCTCCCAATTGTGGTCGTGGGCTCGCCTCGCGAGGTTGATGATCACGATGTCACCACTCTACCTCACAGCGAGCGTTCCTCAGAAACAGTCTCGATCGCACCGATCAGTTAGACCTTGTGCAACCCGAAGCCACAATCCGGGTCTGGTCATTCGAGTCGGGACGTCATTCTCCTAAGCTCGATAGCGCAGCACGCCATCCAACTGATGATTCTTCCACCATGGCCGGTTTTTTCCCAAGATCCTCGAGGCCCATAAAAACACTTGGATTAAGACAAAGGTTGATTTATCTTCAGTGCCAGTTTTTGGCGTTGCCCGAGACTCGTTCACTCGCGCTGTTTTGTTTGCGGGGACCGCCCGCCATGTTTCGGGAGCGTTAGAGCGATTCGTCCGAAAAGGATTCGGACAGGGCTTGGCCAATGAAGTACTCTTTTTTTGTTTCTGCCCTTTTGGCGACATTTTTGTGTGCATCCTCTTACGCTGCTCCAAATACGCGGCAACCGGCTCAGTCTGACGGTTCGCCATCCCAGCAGGCGCCAGCGCAGTCTGCCGAGGCCGTCAGAGTCACCATTCCAGGCCCGCTGCGTTCCTTCCTGCGCATGGCCGGCATTAGTCAGAAGATTACGCCCGAAGAAGTGCTTCCATTATTGGCTCGCAATGTGTTCCTGCGTGGTTACGAAGGTCCTCACCATAGCAATCAAACCGAATTCCTGGTCCTGCTGATCCGCTACGTTCGGCAGGCCAAAGAGTTAGCAGCTTTGGCCGGACCCCAAGGTGTACTTCACGTCTCTAATTGCGTGGAGGCCAAGCCTCTCCTGAAAGTCTTGGGTTACCGGCCTCAGCCGGATTGCGGACAAAGCAACGCCTCCCTGTTAACAGAGGACCCCGAGAGAGCGTTTATAACCATCGATTCCGGATTCCCTCTGCTTGAGTTGGAAGCGAGTCTCCGAGAAGGAAAGCCATTCAACTACACTTTCGCGAGCTCCTACCTGCCTGCTCTGCTGGCTGAAAAGGATTGGCGTCAGAAGGGGATCACCAAAGAATCGGATTTAATCGCCGCGATCTTGCGGGACCCAGCTTTCGCACACTTTTACTGGGCGATGTCTCGAGTGGACCGGGAAACACAAATTGCTCTTCGGCAACAGCAGTCTATAAAGAAAATGATCCCTTTGAGCGCCCCTCTGGACTTTTACGGGACTCGCATCCGTGTTCGATCAGGACGTGTGATCGTCCCGGGGGGACCTGCGGTGGAAACTGGATGGAAGGATCTGGTTGGAGCCAGTCCAGAGTCGCCCGTAGAATTCATCCCTCGACTACTTGCCAAGGACGGGGGCTGGCTGGCCGCCTACTTCGACACCTTGTGCCGCGTGAGCCCGATTCAACAAGCGCACTTCACCGAACCACATCACTTGCGTCGTTACTATGAAGCCCTTCGGGGTAAAGACGTTTCACCAGACGCCGTCACTGGAGTGTTTCGCCCCGATTCGGGCCTTTTGCTTCTGGTAACTCGCTCCTGGTTTGAACCCAACGGAGAGCCTCACGTACCGGGAAGCCTCGAGGCTTGGAAGAAGATTCTCGGCCAGAAGACCGATTTGAAGCTCGTCCGGGACATAGGTAAACACGTGCGGCTCGACAATCCCGAGCAACTGCTGGAAACCATGTTCGCACTTTCCCGCGTGGCAACGTTCGAAGGGCCCTTGCAAGCTTATCTTCTTTTAAGTGAATTGGATGCCAGGCGCGCTCCGGATCATCGGGTCCGTCCTGAAACAGCCTTCTTAATGGCCAGCAAGTTTGCGGAGTTGAACGATCAGTATCGGATCTTTACCGAGTTCCCAGAATTGGACGATGCCTCCATCACCAGTTTTCTCACCGTGGTCGCCAGTCTGAGCAAAGTCTCAAATAACAGCCTGCGCGGTAACGCTATTGGCACTTTCCAGGCTAGCGTGGGACTTTGGCAGATATTCGCGCGCCAGGGACAAATTCCTGCGACGGAGCTGAACGTTTCTTGGCAGCGCCTCGTGAAGTCTTTTGATAAGACCACCACTTCCGCACAGCTTTTCGATGCAGGCCTCAATTCCATTCGAGAACTTCGTCTCGCGGTGACCGGAAATCCTCATGGCTCGCAAGACGAAATTATCAGTTTGCTAGCAGGTCCACATCAGTTGAATCCCGACGGTCAGCAGACGCATGATCTGCTAGCCAACAAAATGCGGACGGTTTTGCTGGAACAGCGCCTGGTCTCTTTGGACGTTCTGTTACCCCTCGGTGACGCGCTACACGATGTCGCTCGCGTAAAGGCTGAGGCGAACACTTTGCTTCCCTTGGCCGGCGAACTGCGTGAATTTGAGATGCCGCAGCCGATTTTCCGCGCGAGTGAACGAGAGCAGTGGGCTGTAGGGATTTATAACAGTCGTCATACAGGCTTACAGATGCGGACGAACTTGACGGACGTTATAAAGTCACCAAGTTCTGTTGGGCAACTCACCGCCGCTCGTGGTCAGCTTGCATCTTTTTTAAGAGACACGCTAGTTGGACTCAACTACGCCTACTACGAGCCGCCCGGCGCTCAAATCCTCCACCATAACCCTCTTTTTGTTCGTTCGCATGACTTCGCTGCAGAAACCGTTGCGGGCGTGGAGCGAATTTGGCAAGCTCCGCGGTTGCTCGGGGCCGGCTCGCCAGCCGGCGGTGGTGCACGTCTGGTCGGTTCGCTTGCGGACCTACCGTATGTTCTGGCGAGAGCAGAGCAATATTTCATTGCCCCTGAGAACGTGCAGGCCCTCATCTGGGAGGACGTAGTGCCAGGCCTTCTGACTAACGCGGTCGTCCCGAGATGGTGGCGGGTAACGCAGAATGAGCTTCACGCGGTCGCTCTTTATCAACAGACGGGAGAAGAACTGTTGGCTGCTTCTGTGCAGAATGACGATCTGCGGAAGAAGGTAATGAGCATTCTCGATGATCGCATGACTTCGCAGATTTCGGAGCGCCTCGAGCAAGCGCTACGTGCGGATCGTTTGGCGGAAATATTGCCTCAATTGCTGTCGGCCGATACCTTTTGGCTAGCTGTTGAGTACCGCCGAAGATTTCCAGAGCAGACCGACTCCCTCGGGCCTGCCGGGAAAGAGCTGGAGAGTCTCTCCCAGCGCTATCCCGAGGAAGTCAACTCCCAGCGCTTGTCTCGTGATTTCGGTGTGCCCCACGCCATTCTGGAGCAAAGCTACCATTGTGACCTGGTCAATCTCGCGCTGTTTCCTGCTTTCGCCGGCCACTCCAGCCGTCTCTTGGCCGAGTCGTGGGATTCCAACAATCTGTACTGGGTCCGCTTGGCCGATGAAAAAGGTTACTCACCGGTGATGCTAAATCAGCTCGTTCCTGAACTCACTCGCCGCATGGTCGAAAAGATTTTCGCCACCGATATCGAAGATTGGGCGGCGCTGTGGCGCGCCACGCGCGAAACGGGCGACGAGTTTCGGAACAGCAAGACCGCCACGCTGTTTATTAGTGGTGCAAATTCTCAGCCTTAGTTCCGTCAGACAATCTCAAGTGGCAGGGACAACAGGTCAAAACAATGCAAAAACAACATCTAATATTGACTGCTGCACTCTTGTTTGTTCTCGAATCTAGTTTTGGAACTCCAACTATCTGGGCCCAGCAAAGCCAAAGCGGTACTCCTCTGCGCGTTGTCGTCGACCTCGTTCAGCTAAACGTTGCAGTCACGGACAACAAAGGCAATTACATCACGAATCTTCAGCCCTCCGATTTTGTCATCGTTGAAGATGGTATCCCTGAGAAAATTGCCACATTTGAAGAGGGCAACGGACCCACTCGCCGATTGGTGGACATCTCAGATGACGACAAACCGGAAGCGGGCAATTCCTCCCCGACGCTGACAGATGGTCAAAACGGAGACGCAGCCCCAACCCTCAACGCGGCCTTGGCCGGTGCCGATGTTTTTGTCTTGTTTGACACCAGCAATTATATGTATCGCGGCTTCGTCTTCGCACAGGACGCCATTTCCGACTTCATTCGCTCTCTGGAGACCGTAGACAAAGTGGCCTTCTATTCTTATAGCCGCAACCTCTCCCGTGCCGCGCCATTAACCGCTGACCGCGACCAGGTCCTGCACGGAGTGCGCACCACGGTGGCCGGAGATGACGCGGCGCTCTACAACTGCTTGTTGCTAACACTCCAGGATGGAGCCCGGTATCCTGGAAGAAAAGTCGTGGTAGTATTCTCCAACGGGCCTGACAACGCCAGTGTGGTGCCTCCGGAAGATGTTACTGAATTGGCTCAATCCGTCGGCATTCCTGTCTACATGGTGAGTACTGCGGAAGCCAAAATTGAACCTGTCTCGACCGCGGTATTTGAGCGCATGAGCGCCGCGACAGGTGGCAAAGCCTACTTTGCGAAAAGTTGGAGAGACGAAAAAAAGGCTTTTGCTTCGATCCGAAATGACTTGGGACACCTTTATTCGATTAGTTACTATCCGGCGGCGAACCCCAATCATCGCTGGCGCGCCATCAACGTGAAACTTGTTGGCGAACGCGCGAAGAAATATCACATCCGAACGCGCAACGGATATCGGCCCCAGCCGATCCACTCGTCCGACGCGAGCGTGTCGACGTTTCCCGTGGAATCGAAACCTCTTCCGAATTGACGGCATAACACCGTGGCGTTCCTGTTCGCGCGGTCAACTCAACCTCCGATGGAAGCCTTCACACTGATCAACAGCAACTATTCTTCAAGAAACAGGGTACGGAGGCTGGAAGCAAAGAAGGAGACCCTCGTCTTCGTCCCATCTGGCATGGATGCTGCAACGCTCTCGCCATAGAAAACTCGGCTCGCAACTCGTTGCGGGAGGCCATTATCGGTCAGCGGATGGAGAACTCCGTGTGTTGCGCGAGCCAAATCCCCAGAAGGCGAGAGACTTTTTATTCGGGGATGACTTCAATCGCGCTTATAGATGGGTAGTTCACAGCTGGAGTGAAATAAATCTCTAGTTTGCCTTGTGGCGTGGGTTCAATGTGCTGGAAGGATTTAACCAATGGCTGGGAGCCGGCTTCCCGGAAAATATCAAACCCCTTTAGCAGCATCGATCCGTTGCATGAAACATCAAACACACGGCTTCCAACGCCTCCAATGCCGCCATTCTGGACACCAAACCAGTGCTCCATAAAGTGCAGTTTCAAAGTGTACCTGGCGCTCGTCGCAACGGGCACTACGTACTGGAAGTGTCCAAAACGATGCCATTCATAAAGACGACCATCGGTGACTTTGGATAAATCACCTCGGAAACCACTGAGACGGCCGCCAAAGAAATAGCGATCGGGCATCCAAGTATTGCCATTGGAATCGCGATAGGGAGAATGTCCGACGACGAGCCTGACGGGAAGCATGCGATGCGGAGTTCCCGGAAGAATTTCAATGGCATTTATAAACGCCTCGGAAGTGGTGAAGTCCAGATGAATCGCGCCGTCGCTTGCGGACGCGACATCCGTTATAACTTTCGTGGTTGCAATGTCATCCCCGCCGGCGTCGTCCACCACATCTAAGTTGGTAAGCGGCCCTCCATTGATGGAGAAGGCCACGTTGCGGCTTGCCTCCTGAAGTCCCGAGGTTTCAGCGAATAGAAGATGAACTTCGTAAGTTCCAGGCGGGAGGGGAAAATTACAATGAACGACGCCGCGCCTCCCGCTTAAAAAAAGCTGCGGATCTTCAGTGCCTTGGATAGCGCGGCTCGTCACAGAGAATGAGCTCCCTCCCGTGCAGAAATGATCGTTTTCCCAAGCAGAACCACCACGATCTAAGTAAGGAGTGGAAGTATCACCCAACTTGACGCGAAGAGTCTTCCCGGAATTGTACCCCCGAGCGGCAGCGACAATGGCCTCCGAGGGACTCTCATGTAAACGGTTCCGATTCCATTCCTTCCACACAAAAACAACGAGAACAACCGCAGACAGTGCAAAAATAGCGGCTCCCACCATCATTCCAATCCGTGGACGAAACTTTATCCTGGATTCGCTGCCCTCCTGCTGTTCTGTGAGTTGGGATGCGTTTGACTCCAGGAATGGCCGGGCAGAATCTACTAGTTTCCCTTCTGGTCCGCCGTTCTCAAGAGGTGCAAGCCCATCAAGAGAATGCCCGTTCCGTTTTTCATCCAGTGCGGATGTGCCTCTGGTCGTTTCGAGGTCGCATGCGTGAATGAACTTGGGAACGTAGTGGCCGGGTGGGAGACAAATATGAACGGGATGTTCTGCTCCGGTGGTTTTATAAAAATCCTCGAGCCGCTTTCGTAATGCGTGAGCAGTGACGCGGACAATGGTATCCACCTGAGGGTCAAAAGATTCTGGGCGCCCGAGCGCGTGTACCGCGACGTTGTACTCCTTGATTTCGTCGATTTCTCCATCGAAGTACTTATCACAAACGAAACTCAGTAGCCGGACCAGGTTGTTGGTTCGGCCGCACACACCAGACGACAAAATACCATCTACTTCAGCCCGCTCGGCCTCAAGCTTGCTGATCGCCGATTGCACGTGGACATCCCCTTACGAATGGTCTCTTCGACTTACCATCCGGTGTTTTGCAGGCGAGTATAACGCAGTTTACGCGACATGACACGGAACCAAATATTCTGAGATTATCGCTTGAAGTTTCACTGACCTAAGGTTGGAACCTCCCCGAAAAGGTTTAGCCGCGCCGCTCGCTCTTATAACAGTTAGGTTCTAACCGTGAATTCACCGTTGGCTAACTTCCTGGCTTGGGGCAAGACTGGTTTACTCCATCATCGAGAAATTCGAACGACGATATTCGTGGTGTAGCCCCCGTATCGCTCGGATACCGGCCGTTCGGAGAAGCATTCACGCAACAGAACTGTCTTGCCGCCCGAGGAGTAACCAAAATGACTTTGACTAGCCTGAAAATTCATGCATATTCCGGGAGTTGCGGAAGGAGAAAAGGCCTCTGTTTGGCAGTGCTTACTGCCCTGATGATTCTCTTTGCCGGATCGCTATTCTCCGGGGCAGTTGAGTTCGCCGTTGCCCAGGATATATTCGGCCGCATTGTCGGGACTGTCGTGGACTCGTCCGGCGGAACCGTCCCAGGAGTTAAGGTGACGATCGAGAACGAGGCGACGCAGGTACTCCGCGAAGTTACCGCGGACAAGAACGGTTATTTCGTCGCGGAGGAACTGCCCGCCGGCAGCTACAGACTGATAGCCGAAAGGGCCGGCTTCAAAAGGATCACAAAAAGCGGCAATGAACTAACTGCCGGCGGCCGTCTGACTGTGGACTTGAGACTGGAACTCGGCTCCGTCACGGAGACGGTGACAGTCGCTGCGGCCGGTGACACCGTGAACACTACCTCGGGCGAGATTTCGACGACCATCACTGAGCAGCAGGTACTGAATATGGCGCTGAACCAGCGACACTACGAGTCCCTCGTCGGACTGGTTCCAGGTGCGGCCCTGCAAGGTTCGGGGACCAACCCCGCGGCCTTAACCGCAAACTACAACAACAGCGTCGCGGTGACTAACGGGCAGCGGCTGGACGGGCAAAACTGGAGCGTGGACGGGGGCTTCAATCTGGACTCGGGTTCGAACAACAGCGTATTCAATCAGGTGGGTGTCGATTTCATACAGGAAGTGGACGTACAGACTTCAAACTACGACGCGGAGTTTGGGCGCTCTGCTTCATCCACAATCAACGTGATCACCAGAAGCGGCGGAAATGAATACCACGGCGGAGGTTTTGAATTCGTCCAGAACAACATCTTCAATGCGGAAAATCCCGGGACAAAACTAACGAATCCCACCGCGAAGGGCTACACGGCCGTGCCCCCGTTTCATTTCAACGATTTTGGATGGAAGCTTGGCGGGCCGATCCCGTACATTCAGCGGAAGGGCAAGCTATTTTTCTTTGCCGGGCAGGAGTGGAAGAAGTTTCGCGGAGTCTATCCGGGACTAACGGCTGCTTCGGTTCAAGAGACGTTTCCCACGGCGACGGAGGCAGCAGGTGATTTCTCTGATATTTATAACGGAGGGAAGGGGCTGGTTCTGAAAACGCCGGCAGTGATCCCAGCGAGTTGCGCAGGGGTGCTTTATACCGCGCCGAACGTCATTAACCCCGCTTGCATTACCGGCGACGGCGCGGCCATGGCGTCACTTTACTCGTCGGCGGCTAAATTGTCTGTGCTAGGGACATTGCCCACTTCGACTGCTACCAACAACTTGACCTTCAACCTCCCGAACCCACTGAACCTGCGCGAGGACATCGTGCGCGTGGATGAGCATGCCAACGACAAGCAAAGTTTCTATTTCCGGTATATTCACGACGATGTTGCCATCTTTAATCCGTATTCGACATTCGGCGCGGCTGGGGCGATTCCGGTGGATCCGGACCTGCGCAGCCGTCCCGGATACAACATTCAAATCGGCTGGGTGGATGTGATCCGGCCGACGCTGATCAACGAAGTCAGATTCAACGCCGACTGGCATAAGCAGACGACGCCACTCCAAGGCACGGCTTGGAAGAAGACTCCTTATGGATTCGCGTTCATCCCGCCACTTGGAAACCCCACACAGTTCCCGGATGGGCTTCCGACGATCAGTTTTACGGCCGTCACAAATTTCCCGACGGCCGCCCCAGCGGGGGTAAATGGGCCGGCCCCAAATTTCCTCGAGTCTCCAACGGCGGACATTAATCCGGCGGATAACGTTACGTGGCAGAAGGGAAATCACTCGTTTAAGTTCGGAGCAGAGTTCGCACGGAATCGCAAGACGCAAAACTCACGCACGAACTATGACGGGACAATTAATTTCAGCGCGAATGCGGGCGCAAAGACCGGCTCAAACTCCACCGGTGATCCCTTCGCCGACGCGCTGCTCGGGAACTTTAATACTCTTGGACAAAGTTCGGCCGTCACCGTCGGCCAATTCCGGTTCAACGATTTCGAGGCCTACGCCCAGGACACCTGGAAGGTGACCCGGAAACTTAGTTTGGTGCTGGGCCTGCGTTTCATCTACACAACGCCGACCTATGCTCAGGGCAATAACATGACGAACTTCAACCCGTTTGCATTCGACGTTAGTCACGAACCGATCTTTACGGGTGGGTCGGCTTCTAGCAGCATCAGTCCTGCTTCCCCTGGTCTTTGCAGTGGGCCTCTGCTGAACGTCGTCGGAACTCCTGTACTCACGATCGAGTGCAATGGTTTGCAGCGGCCCGGACAAGTGCCTGGCGACCAGGCCCAAAGAGTTCCGGTGACTTCCGCGGATCCGGACCTGTTAGCTGCTATCCCTGATACTGCGGCGCGCGGTTTCTACCAACCGGAGCACCTGTTTGCGCCGCGTTTCGGCTTCTCCTACGCGCCGTTCGGCGAGAAGACCGTGATTCGCGGCGGTTTCGGCATTTTTTACGACAAGCCGGAAGGGAACCTGTTGGGTAACGGTATCAATTCTCAGGGCTATGTGCCGTGGGCACAGTCGGCCTCGATCTCCGGCACCAACGCCTCGTTATCACAATTTGATTCCGCCCCGGGTGCGGGTAGTTTGCCAGCTCCAAGCACTTTGACCCTGAGCGGAGTTGATCCTCGGCTGGTGGTTGCGCGTTCCTATGAGTACAGCCTGGGAGTCCAGCGCGAACTGCCGGCAGCAATGTTGATTCAGGTGTCGTACGTCGGCAATCTGGGCCGCCACATCCTGCGTACTCCAAGTATCAACAATGCCGCCTGGACTCAGCAAGGATTCATACCGGTCTCTCCTAACCCGAACACCATGGCCTGCCCTTCTGGAATCAATGCTGCCGCGTTCCAGTGCACGGGAGGCTTTGCACCCGCTGGCCTGTCCAAGGACCGGATACGCCCGTACCTTGGTTATTCCAGTCTTAACTTGGCGCTAGGCGACGTCAATTCCAACTACAATTCGTTGCAAATCAGCTTGGCCAAGCGCGTGGGGTTCTTCACCGCCACATTTGCCTACACCTTTTCGAAGGCTATGGGCGATGGCGGCGGCGCGGCTGATGCGTATAACGAAAATCCCGAGCCTGAATGCCCGTTCACTTGTCTCGTCAGCACGGTCACCAATCCAGTCTTGGTCAACGGTTCAACGACGCCGGTGGCAGGCGGAGTGCAAACGGGCGGGGTGGTGGAAAACTGGAAGCAATTTAACTATGGCAAATTGAGCTTCGACGCCACGCACATCGTGGCTTCGAGCTTCACCCTCGAGTCGCCGTGGGGCAGGCACCTGACTGGCATAGAAGGTAGCGTGGTCAAAGGGTGGTCGTTGAGCGGGATCATGCATTTCCAAACCGGCTCGCCCCTGACGGCGACGGCTTCGGCAAACGCGGGCGTGAATGGCGTGAGTATCGCCCGGCGGGCAAGCATTGTCCCAGGTCAAGCCGTCGCATTTCACGGTACGTGCGCGAACGCAAAAGCAATCTGCTGGCTCAATCCGGCGGCTTTTTCGCTTGAGAGCACCCTCGGTGCAGGTGACGCCCCCATCGGCAATATGCTCGGGCCCAACTATTATCAGTGGGATCTATCGCTGCGAAAGACCTTCAGTTTGCCTTTCAGGGAAGGCATGCAACTGCAGTTCCAAGCGGATGCATTTAACGCGTTCAATCGCGCCAACTGGAACAATCCAAACGTGACCAACGCCGGCTCCGCTACCTTTGGACAGATCACCGGTTCGCTGCCGGGGCGTGTGCTTCAGTTTGGCGGGAAATTCAACTTCTGAGGCTTTTGGGTTCCGGACTCTGAATCAATTCTCAATTCGATCCCGGAAGCTGTATTCTGCTGGATGAAAACCCATTCATGACTAATCTCCTTCGTTGTTTGACATTTACCTTGTGTTTGCCCTTCCTCTCGGCGCGAGGTGCGGCGCAAGTTGCGCCGCTGATCGCCAATATCAACGCACGTCAGACCACCAGTTTGGATGGCCAATGGCAAGCAATTGTTGATCCCTATGATGTTGGGTGGTTGGACTACCGTGCTCAGCCTCTGGAAAATAACCACGCGTTTTACAAGAACTACAAGCCTCAATCCGAATCGGAGTTGGTCGAATATGATTTCGATACTTCGGGCCAGCTCCATGTGCCCGGAGATTGGAACACGCAGCGTGAGTCACTGCTGTTTTATGAGGGAAGCGTCTGGTACAAGCGGTCCTTCGATTACACGAAATCTGGTAAGAACAGACTGTTTCTGCATTTTGGAGCGTGCAATTACTTCGCCGCCGTTTACCTGAATGGGGAGGAGCTTGGCGAGCATGAAGGTGGCTTTACTCCCTTTGATTTCGAGATTACCGATCGCGTAAGAGCACACGGAAATTTCCTCGTTGTCAGAGTCAACAACGCTCGGGGAAAGGATCAAGTCCCCACCGTCAATACAGATTGGTGGAATTACGGCGGGATTACTCGCCCCGTGACATTGGTGGAGGTTCCCGAGACCTTTGTCCAGGATTATCTTGTCCAGCTGGAGAAGGGATCGACGCACCAAATTAAAGGCTGGTTGCAACTAAACGGGCCACAGCCCCAACAGACAGTCAAAATTCGTATTGCCGAGATCGGGCTCGTCCAGACAGTTCAGACCGATTCCAACGGACGCGGCGAGTTTTCTTTTGGCGCCGACCTGACCCTTTGGTCTCCTGAGAATCCCAAACTCTATACCGTCGAGATCGCCGCCGAGACCGACCAAGTCATCGACCGCATAGGGTTCCGCTCGATTGAAGCCCGAGGCACGGATATTGTGCTCAACGGAAAACCGGTCTTTTTACGCGGGATCAGCATTCATGAAGAGGCACCCACGCGCCCTGGCCGTGCTTGGAGCGAGGACGATGGCCGGACCCTGCTGGGTTGGGCAAGAGAACTGGGCTGCAATTTCGTTCGCCTCGCGCACTATCCGCACAATGAATCCATGTTGCGCATGGCTGATCAAATGGGATTGATGGTCTGGGCGGAGGTGCCCGTCTACTGGACCATTCAGTGGGAAAATCCTCAAACGCTACGCAATGCTGAAAATCAATTGAACGACATGATCGTGAGAGATGAAAACCGAGCCGCCCTTATCATCTATTCCGTTGCGAACGAGACCCCTGTGAGTGAAGCCAGGAATCGCTTCTTGCGGCAACTCATTCAGGATGCGCATTCCGCTGACCCCACGCGCCTGGTGTCTGCGGCTCTTCAGGCCCATGAAGTCACGGAGCGAGAGCGCATAACCATTCACCTGGATGATCCGATCGCCAGCGATTTAGATGTGCTAGGGAACAACGAATACATTGGTTGGCATAGCCGTCGCCCCGACGAGGCGGATGCGATTGATTGGGTATCACCGTACGGTAAACCGATGATCATGAGCGAATTCGGGGGTGACGCGCTCTATGGCTACCACGGCGACGCGCGTAAGCGCTGGACCGAAGAATACCAGGAAAATCTTTACGAACATCAATTGGCCATGCTGAAGCGCATTCCCTTTCTCCGCGGAATGTCACCGTGGGTTCTCAAGGACTTTCGTAGTCCGCGACGAGTTCTCCCTGGTTTTCAGGATTATTTCAATCGCAAAGGACTTTTCTCCGATCACGGTGAGAAGAAGAAAGCCTTCTTTGTACTGCAGAAGTTTTATCGGGAATTACAGAACGCTCAGTACTTAAGTAACTAAAACCTTCGTCCACAGAGTGTTTCGTCTCACTTCTGCGGTTGCTCAGAATGCATCCGGCTTGGGTTTGTCAGCCCCTGGGGATCCGCCCGAATGTGCGAAACGAGAACGCATCATAGTTCCCTTAACGGCAGAAGAGCTTCAAAGACTGTTTGCCGAATTGGGACCGCGAGAGCGCACTCTAGTTCTTCGAGACGTTCCCACCGGTATGCGCAAGGGTGAAGTTCTGCCCACACAGTGGTATGACATCGACTTCGGAAAGAGAACGCTTAACGTCCGAAAGTCGATTTGGCAACAGCTCCTGGGGCCGGTGAAAACAGAAGAAAGCCAGAAGATCATGCCGCTGGACGAGGAAATGATTACTGATATCGCGCGACGTGTATTTTCTTGTCTATTGCGCCGATTTTCCAAAAGTGACCTAACTCTTTAGGTGAGCGGCCTGAGACATAGGACCAGGAAAATATGGCGGGGACGACGAGACTCGAACTCGCGACCTCTGCCGTGACAGTACACTGTTATTTGGTAACTGATTGAAACTACGCGGCACGGATGGCTACCAAAACCGCGCTTTGGAACCCCTGGTAACAACTATTGGACCATGAATGGACCAAGAAATGGACTGTGCCGTAGAACGGCAGAGTCCTCAACCAGGACGGGCTGTTGATTTCATCCACGCTTCCGAAGCTTCAAGTCCAGTTGGATTCCTGTTGCCCGACGCATGAGTCCTATCAATGGAGTTGGCCTAAGACAATTCCCGCCCCGAGATTTCCCAATTGGTTTTTTGCGGTGCCGGGCTTGGCTCGAACCCACCACCATTGCAAAACAACCCGGCGCACATGTCATCGAAATGACGTGTCGCGAATTCGCCACGCGCTCGACTTCTTTATTGCTCCGTTATGCAGCCGTCCTAAAGAAGCGGGATCATGCGGCGTACCTTTCGTACCCCGTGGACGGCCTCGGCCTCCCGGAGAAGAAAGCAACCAATTTCAAACGTAACTGCAGCGATGTGAAGACAGACCTTAAGGCCTACTGCTGTCTCGCAGTTTTTACCTGGCATGTACGCCTTTTGTGTTCGCTCAGGCTCCTGCGGTTTCTCCGGGTGGCACCGTGGTTGCCGCGGGACTCCGCCATGGCTTTAGACTGCCACGATGACATCTACGTCAGCAATCTTGGAGCCGGGAGCGGCAGTGCTGGACGTATCTTGCGCTTTGCAAACCCCATCTCGGGTCAACCGCTCACCACAAACGAAAGTCGTAAACTGGCAGCGTTGGATCGCGAAGACGGAGCAGACGACGACAACTAAAACAGTAGTGGATTCCGAGTCCTGGACTTACGAGCCAACTCATTCCCGTTGAAGCGAGTCATGCTTGCGTTCGCGATGCTCAATCTATTTTTTGAAACGCGTTAAAAAAACAGTTTTGCTCCGAACGAAATCGTACGGTGGGAAAAACCAAAGAGGTGAGGACTTGCGAATCCGGTCGCTTCGGCGGCGCGACCAGCATCGTCAATGAATGGATCCACCGACGAGTAGTTCGAATGATTGAGAGCGTTCAGGAAATCGGTGTGAAGTTGTAAGCTCAAGCGCTCGGAAAGCTTTGTGATTTTGAAAGCAGAGAAATTCAAAACGTTAATGTGACCGTCGCGCAGAGTATTGCGTCCCACATTTCCGAATGGGCTTCCAAAGAAATTGGCAGCAGTCATCGTGTTCGCGATGAACCGCACCTGATCCTTCGCGACAACCTGGGCGGGATGCATGCTATCGGAAATTACATGTCCTGAGCTGTCCAGACTCGTGCCCGTAAAACCGTTATTGAACTGGTTCAGACTGATCAACGTGGTCGGGGAGATCGCAGAGTTTCCGCAGAGAATCCCGGAACTGTCGCTGCGGCATATATCCTTTGCAAAAATTCCCACCGATTGCACCGGTGCATTGTTAGACCCCAGAAATGGCCGAAGGGAACCGTCTGGCAGAGCGTACTCAGCATCGAACGCGGGGTCGTAAGGGTTGGTGTCGCTTGGTGAAGAAGCACAAATGTCGCCGCCAGCGTTACAGCTGAGCGAGAATTGCACAGCAGTGTAAGGCTGTCCGGAAGACAGCGTGTAAACGGCTGCCGCGCGCCAACCGCCAAGAAGCCGTCCGACCACACCGCCGCGATTCTTGAAAAGTGGTATCTCTTCCACGCCGGAAAGCAGAAATTTGTGCGGGAAATCCAGCCCCGAGACACCGTGTTCCTGATCGGTAACGTTAACCTGACTTTGCGACAGTGCCGAAGTATTGCCGGCGGCGCCCGTGGCACCGATTTCGCTTGTGTTGTCGGTCGTCTTGCTGAAGGTGTAGAAACTCTGCAAAGTCAGTTGGTGCCACAGGGATGTCGAGCGAAACTCGATCTGCAACCCGTTATAGTCCGAGTAACCGGTATTCGTGCGTTCCTGAACCAGAGCGCCTCCTATGCAATTAACGCGGCCCACCAATTCGGGGAGAGCCGCCTGTGACGCTCGACACGCTTTCCATCCCGCCGGAACAAGATCCGGATAAGTGTTTGTCAGTCCGAGGATGTAGGGATTGCCGTCGATGCTCTGAAACAATCTCGTGCCGTGATTTCCGACGTAGCGCACTTCCAGTACTGCGTTGCTAGAAATCTCTTGTTGTATGCCAAAGGACCACTGATGCACGCGGTCCGGCCCAAAATCCGGCGAGACGGTAGTTTGTCCGAACGCTCGCGGATCAAAGATCCCGGTCTGCAAGTGAGGCCCAAGCAACAGTCTTACGTTGCTACCGGTCGGAACCGCCGGAAGTGGATTTGCCCCAGCACCTCCTCCCGTCAGCGTAGTAGAAATCACGTTGGGCGAGTCATTGGCCGACTTGGCGTAGGTGATGTAGGCTGCCGGATCGTAAGACACTCGGTAACCGCCGCGAACGACCATGTTATTACCCAAATGCAAAAAATTGTTACGGGGAGACCACGCAAATCCGATGCCCGGAGCCCAGCCATTCTTGAAGGCAGGCAATTCCGGTGAGGTGGTGATGCTCAATGGCAGACTTGGATTCCACAGCGGATCGCTGCCCGTCTGCGAGCGCGTTGTTATTTTGTGCAGGATGTTAGCCGGTTGCCCGTAGTAAGACCAGGTTAGTCCCACAGTAAGCATCAGGTTATTCGCGAGCCTTATCTGATCGGCGGCATACGGGTAGAGATCCGTCTCGCGAAAATCCAAATACGGATTTCCGGATGCGATGCGAATTCGATCCGGGGAATTTGCCGCGAACGATGCGAAGTCACTAAATTCGAACGAACCGTTGTAATTGATAAGCATGGTAATGAGGGCGCGCACCTGGGTGACATCAACGCCCAATTTCCAAGCGTGTCGTCCGGCGATGTGAGTCCAGTTATCGTGAAATTGGTAGGTATTTCCAATTTGGCCCGTTGGCAGAAGTGTGGATACTCCAAAGCCCAGAAGGTTTGAACTGGCGAACGTGATGGAGGTGAGCGCATCCCCAAGTTTGTTGGGTTTGGGCACCGTACCGCCAAGGGAATTACCGCCATCCTGGAAATCATTCCTCCCGTAAGACGCGCGAAGCTCGTTGGCGGTAGTCACCCCCAGGAAACGCGTCCAACTAAAATTGTAGCCCTGCGACAATTGGAAGCCGTCTGCAGAGTACCCCGCAGCGGCTGCACCGTCGCTATTCGAAGATAGCCTTCGGGCATACAGATATCTGCCCGAGAAATGATTTTTTGGGGTTTGATAATCAAACTTGATGATGAAATTGTTTTGGCGCGCATCTGTCGGTAACGACCGCTGAATTCCCGCCATGGCTACGGCACTGCAACCCGGAATTTCTATCGGTGTCACCGCACCTAGCGGCCTGGGGTTCCCCGCTTTGACGGAGTAAGGGCCGTACGAACGAAGAGCCTGCACCGACGAGCTGTCAGGAAAGCAGTCGCTGAGCGTCTCCAACCCGGAAGGCGTGGGCGTCAACTGCGCAGCGGCAAATACTTCGGTTTGATTCAGAATTTCTGAATCCAGGCCTGCGAAGAAAAATAATTTGTCTTTGACTATCGGCCCACCGACAGTTACGCCCAAAAAAGCGTCATTAAATTGAGGTACGCGAGTCAGTCCTTCAAAGATCTTTTGATTCGCTGAAAGCGAGTTAAATCGCCAATTCGATTCGGCAGCGTAGAGAGAACCGTGCAGATCGTTGGTCCCAGACTTGGTGATAATGTTAACTACAGAGCCTGAGTTCCGTCCGAACTCCGCGTTGAAATTACTAGTAGTGAGTTCATACTGTGCGACGAACTCTGCATCTCCCAGTGATATCCCGGGTCCCGCTTCATAGTTGTCATTATTGTTCTGACCGTCGATCTGCTGATCGGTGCTTCTTCCTCGCAAACCGTTTACCGAGAATTGTGCGCCATTGGCATTCGAAAAACCCAGATCGCGGTTGTCTGCAACTCCCGGAACGAGCAGGGCGAGATTATCCAAGCCGTTGTTTTCTAATATTCCGGGAAGAGAGGTAAGAGCCTGCCTCTCGAACGATCGGCCAAGCTGCGCTTCGGTGCGTTCGACCAAGCCCGAAACAGACTGAACCGTGATCGTGGTGGAAGCCTCACCAAGATTCAACTGCAGTTCACCGAGACCCAAATCCGATCCGGCGTTGACCGGCGCATTATCAATGAGCAATTGTTTGAAGCTGGCCTTGGCGATCCGGACAGTATAAATCCCCGCCAAAAGAGCGTTCCCGTGAAACGATCCGTCCGCTCCTGTGACGGTCGTCAGTATCTCTCGGGTGGCAGCGTTCGTGATACTGACTTGCGCGTTCGGGATCGGGGCTCGCTGTGCGTCGATGACGGTACCCGATAGTGTGCCGGTGCTCAATTGAGATCTGGAGCTGGCAGGGTAGATCACGAGAAACAAAAACCACAGTAATCTCCAAGTTATCGGAAATGTTCGATGTGGAGACACTGGACCGCGGCCTTTGCAAAAGGAGTTGGGATATTGACGCGAAAGGTTAATAGATAAATTGATAATTTACGAGGAAAAACTACGCCTTCTGAAAGCGCCGGCGCGAACAAATCTTGCAGGAACCGCCTACTTTTCCGGCAAGCCGATGCGATGAATCAAATCCTCGAACCGGGGGTCGGTCCGCATGTCGTCATACGCTGGATTCACCTGTAACCTTACCAACTCAATGGTGTGTTCCCGATAGCCGTCTTCAAGATACTGCATAGCCTTATCCGTGTTTCCCATGGCCGCATAGAGCTCCGCGTGTTCGAACGTCATGGACTTTCCGTCTTTCGCAGTTTCGTTCAGCACGTTCAGTCTTTCCTGAAGCCAGCCAGTATAACCCCTGCGCGCATACGCCCGCGCCAGCCGATCGGCGCAGGGCGCGCAACCCTCAATTCGAAGTTCCTGATCCGTCTCTTGCACCTCCTCAGCGCGCCGTTTTGTGGCTCGGTAAACCCTTGCTCTTTCCTTGTGAATCCGCGCAGGGTCCTGGGCGAAAACCTTGTCCACTTCACTGAGAAATAAGTCGAAACGGCGGCTGAATCGAAGGGCCCGCTGAACAGCGGTTCGTTCGCCCAGAGGATCAAGCTCTTCTGCTCGACGCGCTTCGACGATACTTTGATCAAAGCGTCCGGTGTAAGAAAGCAAGTGGGAATATAGGTTATGAAGTACGGCATAGTGTGAATCAAGCTCCAAGCCGCGTTGTATCTCTCTTTCAGTGCCTGGCCAGTTCCAGTCGTAGTACATCATTTTGGACGCCAGAGAGCAGTGGGCCTCCGCGAGCCGATCATCAAGGGCCAGCGCTTTCCGAGACGCCTCTTCCGACTTGCGCCAACCCTCTTCGGCGGGTACTACCCCGTATGCCGCTTTCGCGCCGTAATAATCTGCAAGCCCGCTGTAGGCACGCGCAAAACTGTGATCGAACTGGATGGCCTGCTGAAATAACTGCCCACTTTTCTCGACATCGCCCGGGGCTTCATTGGCGGTATTGCTCCGAAGCCAATACCCTCGGCCTCTGATATATGCGTCGTAGGCGCGTGGGTCCACTTGATGCGGTACGGACACCGTTGGGGAATCGGCAGGAGCGACTCTTGCCTTCACGCTGTGTGCGATTGCCGTAGCAATGTCGTTTTGCAGAACGAGCACGTCCCGCAAATCTCCTTGGTAGTCCTCCGCCCAAATGTGCCGGTCAGTTCGGGCGTCGATAAGTTGGGCGCTGACGCGAATCTTTTCCCCAGTACGCACCACGCTTCCTTCAAGGAACGCATCCACTTTTAAATCTCGTCTGATCTCCGAAGCGGAAGCTGACATATTCTTATAACGAACTACTGACCCTGCGGATGGCACCTTGAGGCTCGAGATTTTCGCCAGTTGCGTAATCAATTCATCGGTCATGCTATCGCTGAAATATTCCTGAGACGGGTCACCCGAAAGATTTCTCAGAGGCAAAACGGCCACAGATTGGATCGCCGTTGAAGAGGTTCCAAACACCTTAGGCGCGGCGTGAAACGCCAAAAAAACTAAAGCAATCAGGCAGGCAAGTCCGACCGCCGGTGCGAGATAGCGTTTTGTCCAGGTAACCTCACGAAGCGATGGGTCAAGAGGCGATAGAGTGGTGGTCGATGCAGCGAGAGCCGATGGAGTGAGAGCCGCGGTCGCGACAAACGGCCGTTCAGGCTGTTCGCTGATATCTCCGATGAACTTATAACCATTTGCTAGCGTTTCGATGTATCTGGGTTCTTCCGCGGAATCACTCAGGGCCTCGCGGATTTTATTCACGGCCGTATTCAGTCCATGGTCGAAATCCACAAATATGTTAGGGGCCCACAGCAGCGTCTTAAGCTCTTCCCGGCTAACCGACCTGCCAGCACGTTCTAGCAGAACTTTCAGTACCTGAAACGGTTTTGGCTGCAGCCTGATCCGAATGCCATTCTTCCGCAATTCCAGATCTGCCGTGTTGGCATGATAAGGACCGAACCTATACACGTTTGAGGGCTTCGAATCGTTTTTCATACTGACTTTCGCGCTGAAGCGTAGCACCGCCCTTGGTGGTTATCAATAGATAGGCATCCCTCCCTGATCTCATTTAAAGCGTTTTCTATCACTTACACGGTTACCCAAGAATGTCTACCCGTGCATTGACCGCCTCACCTATCCGCCTGCATAGTCCGCCGAACGCAAGCTACATGAAGCTTGTGCGGCAACGAAGAGCATGTATCGAACTTTCAGCGTGAGTCTACGAATCGGGACGGTTGGTCAATTAGGGAGAGCAATGCCATGAACGAACCAATGCAACGCAAGTCAGCAAATGATTGGACAGTCGGTATCTGGTTCTCACTTCTTCTTACCTTGTTTTTGACTTTGCCGGCGAAGTCTGAGGCTCAGTCAACATCTCTAGTACAGGGAGAACCCCGCACCGCGGGAGCTTGGAGGTCAGTAGGTCCTGCGCCGCCCGCGATTGAAGCTTCTATTGCTGTAGACGCTGCGACGCGCACCGTCTATATCGCGAGCTTGGGCGGAGGAATTCTCAAAAGCCGGGACGGCGGTCAAACCTTCGCGCCGGCCAATCAAGGCCTCGATTCTCTTGTCGTGGCATCGCTGGCCATGGCCCATAACGATCCCAATCTCGTCTACGCCGGAACGGGTGCTGGCATCTACAAGACCACAAACGGAGGAGCCACATGGAGCGCCACGGGCTCCGGCCTTTTACCGCTGTCGTTGATTATCGACCCTACGGACCCCGATATTTTGTACGCCGGGCTTAACGGTGACTTGCAGAAGACGACCGACGGCGGAGATACATGGGTTTCTTCCGCAAATGGCATCGACAATCCGTTAGTTTTCTCGTTGGCAATCGATCCAAATAACACCAGCGTTCTCTATTCAGGAACCGCCGGAACCGGTGCGTTCAAAAGTGTCGACGGCGGTGCAACCTGGAACCCACTCAACGTGGACACGACGGTCTGGGCGCTGTACGTGGATCCTACCAATAGCAACGTCATCTACGCAGGTTCCAACGGCAATGGTGTGTTCAAGAGTACCAACGCAGGAGCGTCCTTTGTCCGCACCGGTTCACCCGCCGTGGGTGTTGTCCTGGCGCTGGCGAAAAGCGGAAAACGCCTGTACGCGGGGACCGCGACTCAGGGTGTTTCCGTCAGCAAAGACGACGGCGCAACCTGGACGAACACTGGAATATCCGAAGGTCTAGGTCTTGTTCTTAGCGCTGCACCGGATGGCTCCGTTTACGTGGGAACTAACTTCGATGGCGTTTTCGAGCACACACCTTCGGCAAAGGAATCCGCTGAAAACGATCTCCGGCCGTCGAATTGGCGAAGAGTGGCTTGGGACCAACTGAGATACTGCCGCTGCCAGAACGGGCACGCGCTGGGAATCGATCCCACCGACCACGAACACGTCTTCTTCTCAACAAATGATGGTGGCTTGTTCGTGACCCACGATGGCGGTAGCAATTGGGAAGATGGCGGACAGGACGGACTGACGTCCCGAGCCCCACGTAGCATTGCGTTCGATCCACAGGACTCCAGGCTTGTCTATGCAGGATCGTTTACCGGCGGCGGTCTTTACCGGTCGCGTGACCATG
>Ga0210405_10002073_pt1 | contig 21385 bp, 15 predicted proteins | sample IncBWH11MmetaG_FD_155492 | JGI IMG/M metagenome (GOLD analysis project Ga0210405, IMG submission 155492) | Forest soil microbial communities from Barre Woods Harvard Forest LTER site, Petersham, Massachusetts, United States - Inc-BW-H-11-M | ecosystem: Environmental > Terrestrial > Soil >... | reverse complement strand
TCCCTCCTGCGATGGCCGCTCCTCCTCCTCTTCCTCCTCCTCCACCACCGGCAGATACACTTCGAATCGCGTCCCCTTCCCAGGCTCCGACTCCACCCAGATGCATCCTCCGCTCTGTTTCACCACTCCATACACCGTCGCCAGCCCCAAGCCGGTACCCTTGCCCATCTCTTTTGTCGTAAAAAATGGCTCAAAGATTCGTTCCTTCGTCTCCACGTCCATTCCATGTCCGGTGTCTTCCACGCTCAGCCGCATGTAGTCTCCCGCCATCAACGGCGGCCGCGCCTTCGCCATCGCTTCATCCACGCAAACGTTCCGCGTCTCCACAACCAATTTCCCGCCCGTGGGCATCGCGTCGCACGCGTTCACCGTCAAATTCATGATCACCTGTTCGATCTGCCCCGGATCGGCTTTCACTCGCCCCAACGATTCCCCAGCCTTAAACGTAAACGAAATATCTTCTCGCACCAGCCTCTTCAGCAGGCTGCACATCTCCGCCACCAGCGCATTCAAATCCAATACTTTCGGCTCCAGCACCTGCATCCGGCTAAACGCCAGCAACTGCCTCGTCAAGGACGCCGCCCGGTTAGCCGCCTTCTCAATCTGGTTCGCATTTCGTTGCAAAGGATCGCTATCCTGCAACTTGTCCAGCATCAAATCCCCGTGCCCCTTGATAATCGTCAGCAAATTATTAAAGTCGTGCGCCACTCCCCCCGCCAGCCGCCCTACTGCTTCCATCTTTTGCGCTTGCCGCAGTTGCTCCTCCAGTTGGTGCTTCTGCGACTCATCGCTTTTCAGCGTCTTGCGCATGCGATCAAACGCCCGCGTAACCTGCGCAACTTCATCCGATCCCTCCGCCTCCACGGGATACGAGAAGTCCCCCTTCTCCAGCGCCTGAACTCCTTCGACCAATCGCGCCAGTGGCCACGTGAACCGATCCGAAATCACAAATACCAGCACGCCTCCCACCAGCACCGCCAATATCCCCAATCCCCCCAGCAGTTGGTTCTGTCTCTCCAGGTACGCCAACGCATCGTTATACGATTTCAGAACGATGATACTTACCGGCTTCGTTCCCGTCGTCAGTTCAATGCCATTCGCAAAAAATCGCTCGCCATCCAGCGTAACTTGCTCCCTCCACGGCCCCGCCCCAAGCTGCGCCGCGAATTGCTGCTCCTTAAACAACGGCAGCGTGCTCGCCACAATATCGTTCCCATACCGAAACGCTACATGACTCGAGGAAACTCGCCGCAGCTCCGTTGCCTCTGGATCGATCCCGCGCCCCACGATCACTGTCCCCAGCAAACTGCTCTTCCCAGGCGTACCGCCATAAAATGGTTTCAAAACCACCTGATAAAGTCGCGTCCCGCTATACCACCATCCCGTGCTGCTCCGCTCTTTCAACGTGTGGCTCAGAGCTTCCTGCGCCGTAGCCAGCGGAAATTCATCCATGTTCGTATGCAAAGCCACTATCCTGCCGCTCGCATCCGCCAGCACCATCAGATCGCACACGTCCGAGTGCCACGGATCTTTGCCCACCTCCTCAATCGCTGTCGGGTCCCCGTTCCTCATGGTCACCAGCGACGCCAGCAAATCCGCCTTACGCCCCAACGCCACCACATGCCCGTGCTGCAGCACCTGAAACGTCATCATCGCGTTCTGGGACTCTTCCCGGATCTCCCGTTGTACTCTTTCCTCAGCCGTCCGCCGCACGATCAGCAACGTGGCCCATGTCAGCCCCGTCGTCACCACCGCCAGCGACAACATGAATTTCGTACGAAGTCTCAAGTTAGCCCTCGCCAAATAGCCTCTTGCTTGGTTCGTGCCCGGCCTAGTCTTTCCTTGTCTTTCGCGTCTTGAGTTGCCTTGCTGTGACCCGTCGTACTTCTGCAACCGGGGACACTCCTCCCCGGTTCATTTCGGCTGGGCTCTTAACTTAGTCCTTTGCAATACGCCGGGCAAATAGTCCTCAAGTACCAGTGTTCTAGCCCAGCAAGTGTCCGGGAGAACTCGCTCGCCCCGGCTAAATCACGGAAAATACGGCACTTCCCATCGTGTCGCCCGTCTGCCACATCTCGACCGGAACGTTGCGGCGGCTTCCCTGCATTTGTCTAAAGAAGATGACGAAAAGCCTTCGCAGGTTCGCCAGATGGTGGGATGGCGCGGTTTAGTCCTTTGGAGCTGTGATGGAGGTAACGAAATCTCCCAAGTTCGGGATTTGAGCTTGGGGGGTCTGTTTGTCGAGACGGCAAGTCCGAAGGCCGTAGGTGCGCTGACCGCGCTTGATTTCCTTGTCCAAGAGGGACGGAGATCGTTCACATCTGGCCGCCTTGTTGAACCGGTTGAGCCGTTCGTCCTCCCCAGAAACTCCCCACCATTTCCACACCAGCTCTCCACCAAACTTTCGATTGACCACCCTCCAACTCCGGCTATGATGCATCCCTTGAACCCGCGCCCCTCAACCCGCGCCACCACCTGATGCCACCCCTCCTCCGCACTCTCCGCCTACGCGACCTCTTCCTGCTTTTCATTGGCTCGGTCATTGGCTCCGGCATTTTTCTGACGCCCGGCCTGATCCTTCGCCAACTTAACGGCTCGGTTGGCTTCTCTCTTCTGGTCTGGATTGCTGGCGGCACACTCTCCCTCCTCGGCGCCTTAACCTACGCCGAGCTCGCCGCCACAAACCCCGAAGCTGGCGGCCTCTATTGCTTTATTCGCGACGGCTTCGGCCGCATCCCCGCCTTTCTTTACGGCTGGTGCCTTTTTCTGGTCATAGCCAGCGGATCGGTTGCCGCCCTGGCGCGCGCCTTCACGGAACACCTCGCCGAAATTATTCCCCTGTCCGCCGTCGGAAAGACCGTCCTCTCCGTACTTATGATAGCAATTGTCACGGCGGTTAACGTCTGGGGCACACGCAAAAGTTCCAATCTCCAGAACTGGACCACGCTCATCAAGGTCGGCATCATCGTCATTCTCAGCGTCATCCTTCTCTCGCTCGGCCGCCACGCCGCTGACCTTCGGCCCGCGCTCGGCACCACGCAGCACGGCGTCAATCTTCTCTCCAGCTTTGGCCTGGCCATGATTTCCGTACTCTGGGCTTATGAAGGCTGGCAATTCGGCACATACAGCGCCGGTGAAGTCGTCAATCCGCAAAAGGCCTTTCCTCGCGCCTTCCTGCTAGGCTCGCTGGTCCTGGCCGGTCTCTACCTGATCGCCGTAGTCGCCTATCTGGTAGCCCTGGGCCCTGCTGGCGCCACTGCCAGCAACACCATCGCTTCCACGTCGGTAGGCGTTGTCATCGGACGCAGAGCCGAAATCATCGTCGCCCTTACGATCCTCATCTCGACGTTCAGCGCCGCCAACAGCGTGATCCTTACTGCTCCGCGCGTCTTCTACGCCATGGCTAACGACAATCTGTTTTTCAAAAAGCTTGCCGAAGTTCATCCGCGCTTCCAAACTCCCGCGGCTGCCATCGTCGCTCTCGGCGCATGGTCCGCAGTCCTAGCGTGCGCCGGAAAATTCGCCGAACTAATCGGAGGCGTCATCTTCATCGGGTGGATATTCTACGGTCTCGGCGCAGCCGCCATTTTTCCGCTCCGCCGCGCAGGCCAAGGCCTGGCCGTCCCCTATCGCGTCCCAGGCTATCCTTGGACTCCTCTACTCTTTGTTCTTGCCGCGGCAGCGATCGTAGGCAACGCCATCGTCGTCGCGTTCCGCGATCCCAGTCAGTTCATAAACCTGGCCATCGCCATCGCGCTCTTCCTTCTCGGCCTCCCGGCCTACTACTTCTGGCGCAAGCGCGCCGCCCCCGCCACGTAAATTCCGCTGGCTTTGACCATGATCGCTCTGACTGCAACGCTTCTGACGACAACGGTTTGACTACGGCCGTTTTGACTACGACGGTTTTGTTTGGGGCGGTTTCGTCTATGAAGCCTTTGACTACGATGGGTTTGACTTTCTCTTGTAGGGGCACAGCATGCTGTGCCCGGTTTCGGCGGGATGAATATTCTTGCGGCGGTAACTTCAATTCTGCGGAACCGACGCTGCCAGCATTCTCTGGGCTTCGCTTCGCACCCTACGGGCAAGCCCGGTCCCGGGTCCGTTGGGCTGCAATTTCAAAAAAATATCCAGCAAGTCGATCTGAGCGCGATAGTCGCCCTTGGCCTGGGCCAGATCCGCCAAAATAAGATACGCCCCCGGGTAGTTCGGATTCCGGAGCAGCGCCTCACGGGCGCTTTTTTCTGCCGCATCGAGCCGGTTGAGTTGTTTAAGCGCCTCCGCCAGAATGACGTATCCTTCGGGCGAAGCGTCCTCTACTTCCAATCCCCTGCGGACAATTTTCTCCGCCTCGCCGGGCCTGCCTTGCTGGCACAAAAGGTAGCCGTATCCAAATTCCGCCAAGGCGTACCGCCCGCCACTGAGATCGATGGAAACTTGAAAATCCCTCAGCGCCTGGTTCGCATATCCCAATGTCATCTCTGCTACACCGAGGTGGTAGTAAGCCTCGAAGTATCCGGGAAACACTTGGATAGCCTTCGTAAAATGAGTCAGACTTCCGGCTGGATCATTCTTAGCCAGCTTCCGCAATCCCGTCTGGAACTCATCCTGGGCCTTGCCTGGGATTTTCAACTCCCTCACCGAAACAGCGTAACGACTCCGAGGAATTGGCCCCGACCTAGACTTCAGGTACACCACCAGATTGGCGGAAGGGCCGTCGAGCCGCGCGCTGGTTTGGGCGGCCTCGTATCCTTCTTCATGCACTGCGACGTCGTAGATGCCATGCGGCAGGTTCTGGACCTTGAAACGGCCTTCCAAGTCCGTCAATACATTTCGGGCAATTCCCGCGATGCGCGATTTCAGGCTTACGACGACCTGGCTTGCCGGGCGCTTATCCAACTCCAAAAGCACGGTCCCTGAAATCTCTCCTCCGGTGTCTTCAAGCTTGGACACTTGCGCCTTGGCAGGCGGCGTCCAGGCCAGCAAGGTGAGGTTCAGGAAAAAACTCAAAACAAGGATCGGGAAGAATTTTTCCCGCCGACAGGACTTCTTGACTTGCGACACTTCGAGACACATTTTGACCTACAGAGCACTCTTGAGGGGGGGCCTCGGGAGATTGGCGGTTGTGGGAGTTAATCCGTGCGGTCGCGAGAGCTACTTCCATGACTCAGTCCAGGCTGCGTTCGTGGTTTCGCCAGCGCCGCCGGTGCACCTTAACGCCTCGATGCCAACCGTCGCGTGCTGCAGAATATTAGGCGCGAAGAAAATTCTTTGTCAGTACCATATTGCACACAGCCGATCGCACATCAAAAGATTCGCCGATTTGCCTGGCTTCGCTGACGCCATCATTTCGAGAAACTTTTTCTGTGTCCTCGGTGTCAAACCAACTACCCTGGGATTCGCTCGAAGTCCGTCTGCTCGCAGGAAGGTGCCCGATGCTCGAAGCAAGAGGGCTCACGAAGTATTACGGCTCGGTGCTCGCAGTCCAAAGCATTGATTTCTCGCTTGAGCCCGGCCAGGTGCTCGGCTATCTCGGCCCAAATGGCTCGGGAAAAAGCACGACCGTCAAAATGCTCATTGGGCTTCTGGAGCCGACCAGCGGCCAGGTCCTGTTCCAAGGCAAAAATATCCAGCACGATCTCGTCGGCTATCGCAAACACCTTGGGTATGTTCCCGAAGAAGCCAATTTGTATCCGTACTTAACCGGACTGGAGTACCTAGAACTCGTTGGGACTCTTCGCGGGATGCCTCCGCCGCGCATGAAAGCGAAAATCGATTCTTTCCTGGAGCTGTTTTCTCTTTTTCCGCATCGCCACATCGCTCTCAGCTCTTATTCGAAAGGCATGCGCCAGCGCATTCTTCTCATCTCCGCTCTGATGGACAATCCCGACGTGCTCATTCTCGACGAACCTCTCTCCGGCCTCGATGTCACCAGCGCGCTCATCTTCAAAAATCTAATCCAATCGCTCAGCGCGAAGGGCAAGACTATTTTCTATTGCTCGCACGTTCTCGAAGTGGTCGAAAAAGTTTGTTCGCGTTTGCTGATCCTCAGAAAGGGCCAAGTCATCGCCAGCGGTTCCACGGAAGAAGTTCGGCAGCGCATCGGCGAAACTTCGCTCGAACATATTTTCCTTCACCTGGTGGAAGATCGAGACATCGTGCAAATCGCGAGCAATATCGTGGATGTGATGGTTTCGCCTTGATCGCCCGGGCAAAGCAACGTTTCCGGGCGGTTTGGGAAGCTCATTCTCGCAGGCCGTTCGCGATTCTTCTGCGCGTCTTCCTTGGCCGCGTTTTCCATGGTGGCGGAGACTCCGGAGCTTCGGAAATGGACGTCGCTCTCGGCGTAATTCTGATTCTGCTCGCCATGCCCGGGGTGCTTGTTTCACTGCTTCTTTTTGAGAAATACGGCTCGCTCATCCGCTGGATGCGCGGCGACGGCGTCTTCGACCCGTTTATCGCCACCATTCCCGACGAATATTTCTTCATCGTCCTCAGCATGGTGGTCACCGGCGCCGCCGCCGTGTGGCGCTGGGACGCTCTCCTCCTTGACCGCCGCGATTACTCGAACATCGTTCCGCTTCCGGTCTCCCTCCGCCGCATTTTTCTCGGAAATCTCGCCGCCATTTTTCTACTCGCCGCCGCGCTCACGCTCGACGTAAACGCCGCCAGCTTTATTCTCTTTCCCATCGCCGTCGTCGGCTCGCAAGTTTCTCTCGGAGTGTTTCTGCAATTCGCCGCGGGGCATGCTGCGACCGTCATCCTCGGCAGCGCCTTCAGTTTCTTCGCAGTATTCGCCGTGGTCGGCCTGCTCATGGCCCTGCTGCCTTACGCGCTCTTCCGCAGAATCTCTCTCTACGTCCGCTTTCTGATCGCGCTTTTCCTCCTTGCGCTACTGGCCACCGATTTTGCGGTCACGTCTTTCCTCGCGGAACTCACGCACATAAGCAAGTCCGCGGTAACCATGCTGCCTCCTGTCTGGTTCCTAGGCATAGGGCAGACTCTGTGGGGGAACGGTCACAATCCGTTTTTCGCAGCGATGACGCGCACAGCCCTCTTGGCGCTGGGAATCTCACTCGTGGTCGCTGTACTGTCCTACACGCTGAGTTTTCGCCGGTCTTTCATCCGGATTCCAGAGACCGCGGAGGTCGGCCCGCTCCCGCGCTCGCAATTTCATTTGCTCCCCGCAAATTTATTCGACCGCACCATCCTTCGCGACCCGCCGCAACGCGCCTGCTTCCACTTCATCACACGCACGCTCCTGCGCAGCGAAACTCACCTGCAAATCGCGTCCGCATTTGTCGCCATGGGACTGGTTGCAAGCGCGCAATCCATCGCATCCGTTTTCCGCGCGGCCCACGTGGCCATGCTGCGTAGTCCCTCGACGAATGTCCTCTCCATCCCTTTTATTCTAAGTTTCTGCATCATCGTCGGAATCCGACTGGCGTTCGAAATTCCCACCGACCTGCGCGCCAATTGGGTCTTCGCCCTGTGGATTGACGCGCACACCCTGGAAGCGCGGCCCATCGCGCGAAAAATCCTTCTCACTTTTTCCCTGCTTCCGCTCGTCCCCATCTGCTTTTTCAGTTCATGGATCCTCTGGGGTTTAGGTACCGCGTTCTTGCATACCGCCATCCATGCGGCTTGTACCATCGCGCTCGTCGAACTCCTTTTGCTGCGCTTTCGAAAAATTCCGTTCACCTGCTCGTATCCACCCTTCCAAAGTCATTCCGCGCTGATCTTCGTCGCTTATCTTTTTAGCTTCGTGATTTTCACTACTTATGTTCCGGAGCTCGAGCTTTGGTCCCTCGCCGACCCCTGGCGCGCCATCGTCTTCCTCCCACCGGTAACCGCCATTCTTATGGGCATCCACTTCTATCGAAAGCAAATGCTCGAAATGGACAAACACCTCATTTTCGAAGAAATGTCAGCATCACCCTTTTAATTTCTGCCGCCGCTTTTTTTTGCCGCACAATCTTTCTGCGCTCCCCCCTCGTCGCTTATAATCCGCAGCACACATGGCCTCTTCTACCGGACCGCAAGCTGTCACCGCCGAACCAAGCTCCATTCTCTCCAGCGACTTGTCGATAGCCTGGTTGGTCGCAGCCACGGCAGTTCTTTTGCAAATGTCAACCAACGGCCGCTATGGCTACTTTCGCGACGAACTGTACTTTCTGGCGTGCAGCGATCATCTGGCCTGGGGCTATGTCGACTTCGCGCCGCTGGTTGCGCTTCTCGGGCGCGTCAGCCGCTTCGCGCTGGGCGATTCCCTACACGCCATGCGCACGCTCCCCGCGTTCGCGCAAGGCGCACAAATTCTAATTACGGGCCTCATTACTCGCGAACTCGGAGGCCAACGTTTCGCCACCTTCCTGTCGTGCCTAGCGGTGCTGCTGGCTCCCGTAATTCTTGGGAACGCGACGCGCCTTTCCATGAATCCTTTCGAGCCGCTCTTCTGGATGGGCGCTGTCTATGTCCTGTTGCGCGCTATCCATGGCGAACAACCAAGACTCTTGCTGGCTGCCGGCGCGCTGCTGGGGCTCGGCCTAGAAAACAAACATTCGACGGCGTTCTTTTTGGTCAGCCTCACGATCGGATTGCTGTTGTCGCCAAGCCGACGCTTGCTTCTATCGAAATGGTTTTGGCTCGCGGCTGCACTGGCCTTGCTGATCTTTCTGCCCAACTTGATCTGGCAATACGCGCACCATTTCCCGACGCTTGAAGCCCTGAGCAATGTCCGCAAGACTCACAAAAATATCGAACTTCCTCCACTCCCTTTTCTACGTCAGCAAATCATGATGCTGCTTCCGGTCAGCGCGGTAGTGTGGATTCCCGGCCTGGCCTTCCTGCTCTTCAGCAGCAAAGTCAGAGACTATCGCTTTCTCGGCGTCACGTATCTCGTTTTTCTGGCGATCATGATGAGACTTCACGGCAAGGACTACTACCTGGCGCCAATTTACCCGATGCTGTTTGCCGCCGGTGGCGTCTTCTGGGAAATGACCATCGCAGCTTACAGCAGAATGCGCTGGCTCAAAGTCGCCCTGCCTGCTGCCGTGTTCGCGCTCGGTGTAATTGCAATCCCGCTCGATGTTCCGATCTTGCCGGTCGAGAAAATCGTTCCGTACATGAACGCTCTGGGGGTAAAAATGTCGCGCACGGAAGTGCAAGACAGCGGTCCTCTTCCGCAGCACTTCGGCGACGAATTCGGGTGGGAAGAAATGGTCGCGGCCACCGCACAGGTGTACAAGTCCCTGCCGCCCGAACAGCGCGGCAAAGCCGGCATCCTCGCCGGCACGTACGGCGACGCTGGAGCTATTGATTTCTTCGGACCGCGCTACGGCCTTCCCAAATCCATCAGCCCTCATCAGAATTATTATTACTGGGGCCCTCGCGAATATACGGGCGAAATTCTAATTCTTCTTCACTACCATCTCGCAGACGCGCAGCGCGGGTGCCAAAGCGTTCAAGTTGGGCCTACTCTTAATAATTCCTACGCGATGCAGGAGGAGCACTACACTATTCTCGTCTGCCGCGGTTCCAGAATCCCGCTGGCTGAGGCTTGGCCCCGTCTCAAAGTCTGGAACTAATACGCAGTTTGCTGGCACTGGCGCAGGCGGAACGTTCTCCCTTCGGCCTGCTGATACACTACAAGTCCGCGATGAGTTCTCCTTTTTGCAACGTGGCCCTGGCCGTTCCGCTGCGCACGACGTTTACTTACGCCGTGCCCGAGACGCTGCGCGAATCCATTCGGCCGGGCAGTCGTGTGCTTGTCCCCTTCCGAAAGAAAGCGATGATCGGGGTGGTTGTTGACATGGCCGCTGAGGCGCCAGCGAACACAAAGATCCGCGAGATCATGAAGGCGATGGAGTTTGGCCCGGCACTCACGCCCAAGCTGATCGAGCTGGCACAATGGATCGCAAATTATTACCTCGCACCTATCGGAGAAGTTTTCCGCGCCATGCTTCCTCCGGTTACGGAGCTGAACATACGCCGGGAGATTATTTTGACGGCGGAGGGACGCAACGCGGCCGAGAGTCTTGGCGGAGGAGAGATTTCTCACGGTTTGAAAGCTGCCGAAGCGGCGTTTATGGAAAAAGCAAACGCAAGGAAAAGCCCAATTGCGTTCAGCCTGGCGGTGAAAATGGGGCTCGCGTCCGCCGCCTTGCAGCGGATGCAGCGGCTGGGGTTGATCACCATTCAAGAGACTTTGCGGGACGCGAAAGGAAAATCGCAAACAATTGTTGCCTGGAAAGGCTTTGCGGACAAGGCCGACAAATCGCCAAAAGAAAAAGAAGAAAAGGTTCGGGCGCTGCTGGAAACAGAACGCGGTCCGCTACCTATGCAGCAATTGCTGAAGCTCGCGCAGGTTTCACGGAGTTTGATTGAGCGGATGCTTGCCGATGGATGGGTGGAAAGCTGGGAGGAACCTGTCGATCCAGCGGAAGACCCGTTCGACATCGGATACACACCAGCCGCTCATGCATTGAACGAGGAGCAAGAAAGCGCGATGAAGAGCATTCGTGCGCGGTTCGAATTGGGCGAGTTCGGAGTGCAGTTGCTTCACGGCGTGACCGGTAGCGGAAAAACGGAAGTTTATTTGCGTTGCGTGCAGGAAACACTGGCGCGTGGAAAAACGGCGATCATCCTGGTGCCGGAAATCGCGCTGACTTTGTGGATTGGGCGGCAGTGCCGGTCGTGGTTTGGAGCGAAGTACGAAGGAGTTGCGGTGCTGCACTCGGCGTTGAGCGATGTGGAGCGCGCGCGAGAGTGGTGGCGAGTGCGCAACGGCGAGGCGCGCGTCGTGGTAGGCACGCGGTCGGCGGTGTTTGCGCCGCTGCAGAATCTTGGGTTGATCATCGTCGATGAAGAGCAGGAGAACAGTTACAAGCAGGAAGAGACGCCGCGCTATCACGGGCGCGACGTCGCGATCGTGCGCGCCAAGAGCGAGGGGGCGCTGGCGCTGCTAGGTTCGGCCACGCCGTCGCTCGAGACGTATCACCACGCGCGCAATGGAAAATACGATTTGCTGACAATATCTTCGCGCGTTGAGAACCGGGCGCTGGCGAGTGTCGAGATTGTCAATTTGCGCGAGGACTTTCAGAAAACACATCAGACGAGTCCTATTTCGGCGGTGCTTCATGCAGGGATACAGGAATGCCTCACGAACCAGACGCAGGCGCTGGTGCTCATCAATAGGCGCGGCTACTCGTGGTCTGTTTTGTGCAGGAGCTGCGGGGCGAGCGTGCAGTGCGTGAATTGCAGCATTTCGATGACCTATCACAAGAGCCGGAACCGGATCGAATGCCATTATTGCGGATCGATTCAGCAGGTGCCGAAACAGTGCCCGAAATGCCAGTCGCAATACGTTTATTTTTTTGGCGAGGGTTCGGAGCATCTCGAAGAGAGATTGCGAAAGGAATTTCCGGGCGCGCGCATTGCGCGGCTCGATCGCGACACGGCGCGGACGAAGCGGCAATATCAGGAAACGCTGGGGGCGTTTGCTGGCGGGGCACTGGATATTTTGGTTGGCACGCAAATGCTTGCGAAAGGGCACGACTTCCAGCGGGTCACACTGGTGGGAGTGATTTCGGCGGATTCGTCGCTGAGCATGCCGGATTTTCGAGCGGCGGAGCGAACGTTTCAATTGCTGACGCAAGTTGCGGGGCGCGCGGGCCGCGGCGAATTGGCGGGGCGCGTGCTAATTCAAACTTATTACCCGGAACATTACGCGATTCAAGATGCGGTGAAACAGGATTACGCTTCGTTTTTCGAGCGCGAAATGCATTTCCGCAGAATGATGGCGTATCCGCCGCTCACTTCGCTGGCGAATGTGATCGTGCGAGACGTTAGCCTGGAAAAAGCGATCCGATTTTCGCGCAAGCTCTCCGAATATTTTTCGCCGCACGACGGACATACGGTTCGCATTCTCGGGCCGGCGACCGCGCCTCTCGCGCGATTGAAAAAAGAACATCGGTTCCAGTTTTTGCTGAAATCGCCAAAGCGCTCGATACTGACAAAACTTCTGAGCGGAGCCATGACTTTCTGCGACGCGCAGGAAATTCCGCAGACTGCCGTGCTTGTCGACATGGATCCTTTGAGTTTGCTTTGACTTGGCCAGCTAGCTGGGCGGGGCAAGCCCCGCCCCTACAGGGTCTTTCGGGCTAGATAGTGCTTGATCTTTTCGCGCAGCCCGCTAGCGGCTGATCAGAAAAATGCCGGCGAAAATCGAGACAATTCCCAGCCATTGCCAGCCTGAAACATGTTCGCGCAGAAAAATCGCGGCGAAGGCGACAGTTACGGCACCGTAAAGCGAAGCCAGGACGCTGACCACCGCGACCTGTTCGACCTGCATGCCGAAATTGTTCATCACGAACGCGGCGGTATCGGCAAAACCCATACCGAGAATCCAGCCACCCACGCGGTCCATCGGCGGATTGATCGGCTTGCGCGCCGCAAGAATCAATGCCGCGGTGAGCGCAGAACTCGTGAGCCGGATGAGCCAAACCGTTTGTGTTGCTCCGGTAGCGGGGACGATTCGCACGCCGAGAAGCCAAAACAAAAATCCAAAGCCAGCGGCGGAACAAACTGCCCAGCCAATGCCCTTTCCGGCGCGACGCAGGCCTTCCACGTCGTGGTCCTCGGGCGTTCGCTCACCTCCCGCGACGAGCACGACGCCAAGCAGCGTGCAGGCAATTCCGAAGGCGCGGGGCGCTCTCAAGTGTTCGCCACTTAGAAGAGAGAGGAGGACGGTCAGGACGGGATAGCTTGCGGAGATTGGCGCGACGACGGCAAGTTTGCCAATTTCGAACGAACGATACAAGGTGAGCGTTGAAAACGCATTGATGATTCCAGCGAGCGCGCCCCAAGCCCACGGTTGCCAGCCGGAACCGTCGGCGAGATGGCCCCAGCCGCCGAGCCAGGGGAGAAAAATTGTGAGCAGGAGAAGGCCGGTGAACTGCATGTAAAGCATGGTTCGAAGAGTCCCGATGCGGTGAGTGGCAAAACGAGCGAGGAAATCCGAGCCGCCCCAAGAGAGAGCCGTCAGGAGGCCCAGCAAAATTCCCATGACGGATTATCGGGACTTGCCCGCTTCGGCGGACTTGCCTTTCTTCGCTTCCAGGCCGAGGAAGACCATGACTTTTTGCAAATCTTTCCAGACTTCACTTTTCGCGCTGGGATTGCGCAGCAAGTAGGCGGGATGATAGGTGGCCATCAATTTTCTTCCGCGGAATTCGAGCCACTGGCCACGGAATTGAGAAATGCCGCGGTTGGTTTCGAGAACGGTCTGCGCAGCCGTACTTCCGAGGCAGACGACCACTTTGGGAGCGATGGCATCAATCTGGCGCAGCAAGAATGGCGAGCACTGCTCGACTTCCTCTTTTTCCGGGGCACGATTCTCCGGGGGACGACACTTCACGACATTGCAGATGTAAACGTCTTTTCGTTGCAGACCCATCGCCTCGATCATCTGCGTCAGAAGTTTTCCGGCGCGGCCGACAAACGGGAGCCCCTGCATGTCTTCGTCGTGTCCAGGGCCCTCGCCGACGAACACGAGCTCGGCTCTGGGATTGCCGTCGCCGAAAACAATTTTGTTGCGCGTGGTGTGGAGTTTGCAACGCGTGCATTCGCCGAGGTCGGTTCGAATCTTGAGGAGCGTGTCACCGGGAACTTTGTTGAAGGCTTCGAAGAGAGACGGGCCCGCGGGGATGGGCAACACCTCGGGCTTTCGCGCGGCCTGCAGAGGCGGAGATAGAGGCGAAACAATACGGGGCGCGGGTGGCGCGGCTTTTGGCGGTTCGGGTTTTCGGATGGGTTTTGGCAAAGCCGCTTCCTCGTAGGAGATTTGTTGGCTGATCGGCACTTCCAAAGCCTCCGCGGCAGGCGTTGCAATTGACAGAGAGTGCGGGGCGCCTCGCTGTTTGTAGAAAAGACGAACCCCGAGATCTTCGTAAAAATGCAATCGTTCGGAAAGTTTTTTCTGGAGAGTTTCCGGGAAGCGCTCGGGCATGCTACGAATCATACAGGAGAATGCTGGGCAGTGCGGAGACTCCGCAAGCGCACGACCTCGTCAAGGACGCGCTGGGCGACTTCGCTCTTGCTCAGCTTGGGGAGCGCCAGATCGCGGCCATCGCGCGAGAACAGGGTGACGATGTTGGTGTCGTGATCGAAGCCAGCGCCTTCGGCGGTAACGTCGTTCGCCACGATGAGATCGGCATTCTTCGCGACCAGCTTTTTCCGAGCATTTTCCGCAACATGGTCCGTTTCCGCGGCGAAGCCGACGACGATTACTTGACCTTTGCTGCTGGCCACACTTGCGAGAATGTCCGGTGTCGGCTCGAGCATCAGAGAAATCACCTCTTTGTTGCGCTTTATTTTTTCTCCGGCCATTTCCACGGGCCGATAGTCCGCAACGGCGGCGGCAAAAATGGCGATGGAGCAATCGGGAACTCTCTCGATGACGGCTCGATGCATTTCCTTGGCGGTGCGAACATCCACGCGTTCGACGCCCGGGGGCGTATCGAGATTAACCGGGCCGCTTAGCAAAATCACGCGAGCGCCACGCCGCGCCGCGGCTTCCGCGACGGCGTAACCCATCTTTCCGGAGGACCTGTTCGTTATGTAACGCACCGGATCCAAGTCTTCACGGGTCGGACCCGCGGTGATCACAATTGTTTCGCCTTGCAAATCCTTGTGTGCGTGTAGAATTTTGCGAACGGTCGCGATGATTTCTTGCTGCCCGGCTAGACGGCCCGCGCCCGTCATACCGCAGGCGAGATAGCCTTCATCGGGATTGACGACGTTCACGCCGCGGGCGCGAAGGGTTTCGACACTTTCCTGGGTCGCAGCGTGGTTCCACATGTTGACGTTCATCGCGGGAGCGACAACGACTGGTGCAGTCGAGGCCAGATAGAGCGTAGTGAGAAAATCGTCGGCGATGCCGCGGGCGAATTTTGCGAGGATGTCCGCGGTGGCTGGGGCGACCAGGAGCAAATCCGTGCGTTGCGCTACGGCGATGTGTTCTATGGCGCTTTCGACGTTGGCTTCGCCGGCGGAGGATTTTTCAAAGAGATCGGTGATGACTTTTTGGCCGCTCAGGGCGGCGAAAGTGAGAGGAGTGACGAACTCGCGCGCTCCGCGCGTCATGACGACTTGCACGGTGAATCCGTCTTGTTGGAGAAGGCGCACCAACTCGGCAGCTTTGTAGGCCGCCACGCCACCGGTGACGCCGAGGGTAATTCGCATGGGTCCCCGTATCAATACATTTTACATCCTGCCGCGCTGGGCACGATGAATCGTGCCCCTACAAATTCAAAGCGGGCTACTTGCGGCGCTTGTTGCCGTCTTTGTCTTCATCAATTGAATCCGGCTCGACGAAATCGTACTCGAGCAGGCTGTGCTCGAGTTCTTCGCAGGCGATGCGAGTCGCCTTGAGTGTTCTCGGGTTTTCAATGAGCGACGGGGCGCCCGCCATAATTTGGCGCGCGCGTCTCGCCGCAAGCACAACATAAGCAAACTGGCTCTCCGGAGCCTTGGTCAACACAGTCATATCAGTCTATCCCCCCAAACGATGCCAGAAGTTCTTCCACCCGTGGTCTGCGCCGAGCGCTGGAGCAGCGAATGGCAATGACGATGGCCTGCGCTTCGTCGCCCGCGCGTTTCACATCTTCGTTCACGACGCAATAATCGTAATAACGCCCGAATGCTGCTATTTCGTCCCGCGCCTTCGCCAAACGCCGCGCAATTTCCTCGCCGGAATCCTGACCACGGCTACGCAAGCGCCGTTCAAGTTCCGCGCGCGACGGAGGCAAAATAAAAATCGCGATGGACTCCGGCACCTTTTCTTTTACTTGCGCCGCGCCTTGCACGTCAATCTCGAGCACGATGTCGAGACCTTTCTTCCGCGATTCTTCGAGCCATTTTTTCGGCGTGCCGTACGAGTGCTTGCCGAAGACGCGCGCATACTCCAAAAACTCACCGCGCGCGACCATGGCGTCGAACTCCGCTTGCGTGACAAAATCATAGCATTTCCCGGTGGCTTCGGTCGCCCGGCGCGACCGGGTGGTACACGAGACCGAAGGCATCGTTCCGGGCAACTCCAAAATTCTCTGCACCAGCGTCGATTTCCCCGAACCCGATGGGCCCGAAACAATAAGGACCAGCGGGGCAAGCTCTCTCTCCGCGCTCATTCGATGTTCTGCACCTGCTCCCGCAGTTTTTCGATCTCAGCCTTGATTTCGAGCGCCAGACCGGTGATGGCCAGCGCTTCACTCTCGACGCCAGGCGTTTTCGATAACAGCGTGTTCGCTTCGCGATGCATTTCTTGGAGGAGAAAGTCCAGCTTCTTACCCATCTCGCCGGCGCCGTCCAGGAGTTTGCCGAACTGCACAAGGTGGCTGCGCAAGCGGTCCAATTCTTCACTGACATCGCCGCGTTCCGCAAGCAGAGCGGCCTCCTGCGCGAGCCGGGCGGGATCGATCCCCGCGCCGCCAAGCAGTTCTTTCAGACGCGCTTCGAGGCGACGAGCAAAGACCGGACGAAGCGTGGCGGCAAGTTCGCGGACTTTTTCGGCTTCCTGGCCGATGCGAGCGAGACGTGCGCGCAAGTCTTCGATTAGATGGCGGCCCTCGGCGCGACGCATATCGTCCAGCTTGTGGAGCGCTTCGAGCAAGCAAACGTCCAAGGCTTGTCCGAGGTGCTCCTGGTCGTCTTCGGCCTCGGGTACCGCGGCCGAGAGGCCAGCGATGACGCCTGGCAAACGCAGGATCGCGACGACGTCCACATCGGCGGCCGCTCTGGATTGCTGGCGGAATTCTTCCGCGACGCGCATGTACGTCTGCGCCAGTTCGCGGTTCACCTGAACGGGGGCAGCGGCGGCGGGATCGACATTGACGTGAACCTCGACGTGGCCGCGATGAATGCGATCTCGCAGGACCTGGCGCAAGCGGAGTTCATAGAGATCGAAACCTTCCGGAAGGCGGAGCTTCAGATCCAGGAAACGGTGGTTGACGCTTTTCACGCTGACGCGCACGGCCCAGCCGTTTTGTTCGCTGCGCGCCTGGGCGTAGCCGGTCATGGAAAAACATTCGCCGGCTTTTTTCGGTAAGACAGAGGATTGGGTCATAAGGTTTCCGCTGGCGCCGTCACCCTGGCCGGGGTTGCTTGTGCAGGCGCGAGAATGTCATCGTCCGCAAACTGCAAATCGTGGAGACGGGCGTAGGTTCCACCGCGCGCCATGAGTTCGGTGTGCGTGCCGCTTTCGCGGATCTGGCCGTCCTCGAGAACGAGGATCTTATCCGCGCGGCGGATGGTGGCCAAGCGGTGCGCGATGACGAAGGTGGTGCGTCCGACCATCAGGTTGGCGAGAGCTTTCTGTACATACATTTCGGACTCCGCATCCAGCTCTGAAGTCGCTTCATCCAGAATGAGGATGGGAGAGTCTTTAAGTATGGCACGTGCGATGGCAATGCGCTGCCTTTGACCACCGCTGAGACGGGTGCCGCGTTCGCCGATGACGGTGTCGTATTGCAGGGGCAATTCCATGATGAAATCGTGCGCGAGGGCGGCTTGGGCGGCGGCAACGACGCGGTCCCGGGGAACAGTTGTGAGGCCGTAACAGATATTGTTCCAGACGGTGTCGTGGAAGAGGATATTTTCCTGAGCCACCATGGCGATTTGTTCGCGAAGAGAACGAATGGTGGCATCGTGAATGCCCACGCCGTCGATGCGAATGGAGCCGGAAGTCAGTTCATAGAAGCGCGGGAGCAGATTGACGAGGGTTGTTTTTCCCGCGCCGCTCGAACCCACCAACGCGATGACTTCGCCTTTGCGAGCCGTGAGACGGATGTTTTCGAGAACCACCGCTGAACCGTTTTCGTAAGCGAAGCCCACATTGTCAAATTCGATGAGCCGAGAAAATGGGGCGAGAATTTTTGCGCCGGGCTGTTCGATCTTTTCCTCGACGCGGTCGAGGTAGGCGAAGACCTGCGTGCTCGCCCCTTGCGCCGCCTGGAACTGCTGATAGACGTAGCCCATGCGCTTGAGGGGCATGTACGCGCCGAACAGCGCATAGACAAAGGCGAAGAAAGTGCCCGTGGTCATCTGGTGAGTTCTGATTTGATCGCGGGCATAGAGGAGAAGAAGCGGGATGACGATGGCGCCGAGCAAGTCCATGATCGGCGGGGTGATGACGGCGGCGCGAACCCAGCGCATGTTATCGCGGAGCAACTGCCGGGCGGTGTCGCGGAATTTGCGGATTTCGAAGTCTTCCATTCCGAAAGCCTTGACGACGCGGTTGCCCGTAGTGGTCTCCTGAAGAATCTGGCTGAGGTCGGCGAGGCGAGTCTGGCTGTTCTCCGCGGAACGGCGAATCTTGCGGCCAAATTTTCCAACGGGAACAACGACGATGGGAAGGAGGACGGCAGAGGCCAGCGCCATTTTCCAGTTCAGCCAAAAGAGGACGCCGACGAGAACAATCAGGCTGAATCCCTTTTGAAAGAGGTCGGCGAGATATTCGGAGAGAGCCACACGAGTGCGTTCCACGTCGTTGATGGTGGCGGAGAGAAGGCGGCCAACGGGATTGTGCTGAAAGAAGGCGATGGGCTGACGGATGATTTTTGCAAACACCTGGTTGCGAAGATCGGTGACCGCGGCCTGCCCGACATATTGGATTCGCGTGATGCCGAGATACTCGGCGAGGGCTTTTGCCAGATACAGAGCGGGCAGGGCGACGAGAAAGAGAGTTGCAACGTTGTGTAGACCGGAAGGAAGAAAATCATTTAGATAGATGACTCGATTGCCGGGAAGCGTGAACAGAACCGGTTTCGTGACGAAAACGGAGGGATTGAGGACATAGTCGACAGCGATCTTGACCATGAAAGCGACCATGCCTTCAGCGAGCGCGACGAAAGCTACCAACACCACTCCGAGCGATAGCCGGAGCGCGTAAGGCTGGACATAGCTCAAGAGTCTTTTTAGTTGCGGTGAAAGCAAAGAGGCCACGCCTTAAACTCCCCTGATCAACCTACTTGGTACGCTATTCGCCGGTACGCGGCATGTCAAGTTTCCGGGCGCACGTGATGCGACGATTGAAAATGGCGGCTGCATAGCTACTTGTCGATATCGCGATGGGTGACCTTGGTGGAGAAGCCGCGCTTGGCCAGCGATTTCTTGATTTGTTCGCCGAGCATGACGGAGCGGTGTTTGCCGCCGGTGCAGCCGATGGCGATGGTCAAGTAGCTTTTCCCTTCGCGGATGTAATGCGGGATCAAGTAGGTGAGAAGGCTTTCGATGCGGCGGAGAAATTCGCCGCTTTGGGGGAATGAGCGGATGTACTTTTGGACTTTGGGCTCTTTGCCGGTGTAGCGGCGCAGGGCCGGGACGAAGTGCGGGTTCGGCAGGAAGCGCACATCGAAAACGAGGTCGGAATCCGTGGGGACGCCGTACTTGTAGCCGAAACTTACAACAGAAACCAACATGGGGCGATGGTCGGGATTTTTGAAGCGCTCGGTGACGAAATGGCGTAGTTCGTGGACGTTGAATTGGGTGGAGTCGATGACCACGTCAGCGAGTTTGCGGATGGGCTCCATAAGGGAGCGCTCATGGTGGAGGCTTTCGCGAACGGAGAGGGCTTTGCCGAGAGGATGAGGGCGGCGCGTCTCGCTGAAGCGGCGAAGGAGCGCGTCGTCGCTGGCGTCGATGAAGACGAGGATGATGGGATGATCCTTGCGAAGATGCTTGAGGAGAGCCGGGAGTTTTTCGAGTTGCAGGCCCTCGCGAGCATCCACAAGGAGGGCGGCGCGGGCAAAATCGCCTTCGCCGGCGGCATGCAGCTCGGCAAAAATGGGAATCAGCTCGACGGGAAGATTATCGACGCAGTAAAAGCCCATGTCCTCAAAGGCGCGGAGGACGGTACTTTTTCCGGAGCCGGACACGCCGGTGAGAATGACAAGGTGACGCGCGTCGTGTCGGGTGGACGGCTTCACGTGAGGCCGCGGCTCAGCTCTTCACCCGGCGCTGGTGAGTGCTGGGGATGCGCATATCCTCGCGGTATTTGGCAACCGTGCGGCGAGTAACGTGGATGCCGGCGTCGTCGAGCTTTTTGGCAATTTGTTCGTCGGTGAGAGGCTTGGAGGTGTCTTCTTCCTCGATCATTTTTTTGACTAAGCGCTTGAGGGTGAGGAGCGACATACCGCTGCCCTCGGGGCCGTTTACGGATTCGCTGAAAAAGGAGCGGAGTTCGAGGACGCCTTGCGAGGTGTGGGCGTACTTGCTGGCAACGGCGCGACTTACCGTAGAGGGGTGAACGCCAACTTCTTCGGCGACTTCTTTGATCATCATGGGCTTGAGGGCGTCGGGGCCGTGATCGAGATATTCGCCCTGGCGAGCGATGATGGATTGGCAGACACGGAGGATGGTGTGTTTGCGCTGCTCGATGTTTTTCATCAACTGAATGGCGGCGGTGAAGCGTTCCTTGACGTAGTTGCGAACGTCCCGGTCGGCGGCGTCGCGGGCGAGGAGGCGGCGGTACGTGGGGCTGAGGCGGAGCTGCGGCATGTCGTCTTCGTTTAAGAAGACCTGCCACTGGTCGTCGACTCTGCGGAAGTAAACGTCGGGCTCGACGAGGCGGGGTTCGGTTTTGTTGTAGCGCAGGCCGGGGCGCGGATCGAGTTTCTTGATGACCTCGAGCGAGCGCTTGACGACCTCGAGTGGACGGTTCAGCGCGCGGGCGATTTCTTTCAGCTGGTTGGACTGCACCTGTTTCAAATGTTCGGAGACGATTTGATGGGCGAGCGTATTTTGCGGATCGAAGGCTTTCAGTTGAAGAAGCAGGCATTCGCGCAAATCGCGTGCGCCAACGCCGATGGGGTCGAAATCCTGGACTACGGCCAGGGCGTCATCGAGATCGTCCTGAGAAAATTTGCCATTCTGCAGGAGTTCTTCCGTGGAGGCGGTTAGATACCCATTTTCATCGAGGTTGCCGATGATGCTTTCAGCGAGCTCGGTGACAGCTTCGGAGCAGATGGTCATGCTCAACTGCCAGGCGAGATGGTCGGTGAGGCCGCTCGGAGAGGACAGAAACTTTTCGAAGGAAGGGCGCTCGGAGACTTCTCTTTCCTGGGATTGGCCGCCATCGCCGCCGGTGTCGAGATATTGGTTGAAGAAACTGCCAACATCGAATTCGTCGAACGGATTAGCTTCCGGCTTCTCCGGAACTTTCTCGGTTTCGGCTTTCAGGAAGGTTTCGTCGCTGTAGTTGTCGCTCTGGGTGGCTTCTTCGCTGAGCTCTTCGAGGACGGGATTGGCGATCATCTCCTGGTTGATCATCTCGCGGAGTTCGAGGCGGTTCAGCGCGAGGACGCTGACCATTTGAACGAGGCCGGGCGTCAGA
>Ga0210405_10002072_pt1 | contig 21431 bp, 24 predicted proteins | sample IncBWH11MmetaG_FD_155492 | JGI IMG/M metagenome (GOLD analysis project Ga0210405, IMG submission 155492) | Forest soil microbial communities from Barre Woods Harvard Forest LTER site, Petersham, Massachusetts, United States - Inc-BW-H-11-M | ecosystem: Environmental > Terrestrial > Soil >... | reverse complement strand
GCAACGATCATCAACACGATGCCGCGCGGCACGTCGTCGGTGCGGCCCACCATGCGCTTGAGATCGGCGGGCGTCGCCGGCGCGGCGAGCGAAGCGCCGCGCGCATCCGCCTCTTTCTTGCCGGTGATCTCGTCCATCCCCTGACCGCGCTTTGTGACTTGCCGCGAGGTCCATTGCGCCCGCGTGCCGGGTCTAGGACGCCGCTGCCGGTTTGGCAATCAAGGACGGACAGCCCGGAGCATTTCGTCAACGACCAAGCTCCGGGTTCGAATAGCCATACCAGCTGTCCCTTGAAGAGCAGTGCCCTCCATGTGCGATTGCAGCCGGCATCTCGTCGCAGGGCGAATATCCGACACCTCGTCAGCCAGCCACGCCGAAACTGTCCGTGTCCTTTCCGTCAGTCATCTTCTCCGTTTTGCGTCCGGCTTCTTTGGCGCATTGCTCCCAGGCATCGGCTATTTCCAAGAGAACGGTCCTGTCTTTCGGTGCGGCTTTTTCGGCGAGGCGGCGGCAGTCCTCCGCAAATTGACGGTACTTTTCGGCGCTCTCCATGACACGTCTCCATGTCCAATGGGTCCGCATTCGCAATCGGAACTGGCGACTCACGGCCAAAGTTCCGGATCAAAAACTTGAGTTGGCATGGAACCTACCGGCCGATTCGTGGTTCTGGACCTAAGTTCTGGGGACGGGTTCAGTGGCCACCGGCGACCAATCCAAGCGCTACCGGCACTACGCCAGCGAGTGTCTCCGCCTCGCGCAACTCGCGCCAAACTCGCAAAAAAAAGACCTGCTCTTGCAGATGGCCGAGACGTGGCGGCGACTGGCTGAACAAGCCGAGAGCTCGCAAAAACCGGACCCCGATTGAATGGGTCCCGCTTATCCGAAATGAGCGCGGAGGATACTCACAACAACACTCAACAGGACCAGGGCGACAAAACCCCAAAATATCCGTCCCCACGCTTGATGACCGCCGCTGTAGACGGGGGATTTTTTTGATTTCTTATTCATTAGGCGACAGCCAGTTCGAACTTCTCGATAAGCGCCGGAGCATTATCGTCCGTGCTGCTTCGCCCCCGCCGGCCGCAACCGTCACTTCTGCAGGCTTATCAGGTAGGCAACGACCTGCTTGATTTGATAGTCGGCCAAGCTGGGATTCGGCATGCCGTTCGGCTCGTCGAGGCCGCGATGGGTTTTTTTCATGAAATCCGTCAGCGATTCCGCGGTGACATCCTTGCGCTGCATGATCTCCATACACAGCGGCGCAGGCGGATGCAGAATCGGCTGGAAACGCGCGAATTCCTTGAGTTGTCGGGAAAAACCGACTTGACTCCAACCTCTGATTGCGCGTCAACTTTTGGTCGCGGGCGCTGAGCATTACACAGCATAGCGTAGCATGGGAGCTCGATCATGGGCGCGTTATCCGGCGCATCCCGACGCGATTTGCTGGGACTGGGAGCCGGGGCTTTGGCGGCCGGGCTGATCGGCCGCAGATCGGCGATTGCCCAACCGGTGCCAGTGACGGTTCCCGCCTTGACAGTCGGTGATGTGAACGTCAGAGGCGTGACCGTCCGTCAGATCAGCATGGGGTTGCCAAACGTCGCCAGGGACAACGGGTTTTGCAAGCTCCTTTCCGGTGGGATCAATTTCCGGGCCACTATCGACCTCGTTCCGCGTGCCGGCGCCCGGCCGACCTGGTGGGGCGAACTGATGCTGGTCCAACACGTCCAGTTCCGCCATCAGCACACCCTTGTCACGTCGGGCCAGCGCGAATGCGCCTCATCGGGCGGCGGCTGGAATCTCGATGGCCAGGATCCCTACCAGAACAAGCGGGTGCGATGCGGTCCGGGGCCAACCTCCATCCGCCACGCCGACGATCCCGGCACGTTCACCGAGGACGCAAAGAAGAAAGCTTTCGAGGAGGTCGATGTCATGCCCCTCGACCGATTCCGGACCTACGTGATCTGGGAGACCACGGATAACAGCCGGCCGCCATCCGGCAGCAACCAAGCGCGACGTCATGTAGTCGCGCGTGTCGACTGGGAGTGGAACGGAGTCGCACTCAATCCGCCGTCATCCGGCAAGCTCCCATGTAGGTCCAAACCTTTCGCGCCCAACGCCTGGGATACCCAAGGTGCCGCGTCAGATTTCAAGATTTTCTTGGGAAAGGACGCCCTAGCCGATCCGCTGCTGCCAGGTCAGCCGATCATGCCGCCGCCCGACGCCCGGCTGGCCCCCGCCATGCCCGAAGTCTGGCACCCGGGCCCCTGTTGACATCGTGCTGCCGCTCCGGACGTTACCGCTTCTTCGTGACCATCTGACATGGCGTCGGCTGCGGTGGCAGGAGTTTCAAGCAGGCGTTGCCCTGAACTGCCAAAGAGATGTCTGAGGAGGACCGGATGGACGTTCAAGCAACCGAGGGTACGACAAAGTACGTCGATCACTTCAACGACAAAAAACACCTCCCCAACAATACCGCTGAACAAGTCCTCAACGGTGAGGCATCGGCGCCAAAGTTTAATTGGGACCCGCTCGCCATCGAGTGTCCCGTGAAGCAGGAGAAAGCCAAAGAGCAACCCCAGGAAAAACCTGGTGCCACGACCGACCACGACGACCAGCCCGGAGAGAGCGGGCAGATCCTCACGCTGAGCAAAGTGACGACCACAATCACGTTCACCGCCTTTTTCGATGACTCCATCTTGGGGAAGGACAAGACGATCTACCTCGAAAAGGAGCCTGGAAAGAACAAGGGTGACCCCGCAACCTATTCGTTCACACAGGCCAAGCCGACGACTGGCAAAGAGGGGACGGACTTTGTTGCAATCGATTGGGATGCCGTCATGCAGCACGTGGAGTTGCACATCGCCAGGATTCTTGAAATCGCCAAAACGCTTTTCAAGGGAATCACCACGCCACAAAAGCAGTTCTGTGGCGGAGAGCTTGCGAACGAGCCGGCATGGAAAGGGGCACAGGAAAAGGACGTCTTGAAGGCCATTGCCTCCGCCATTCGCGACGCCATTACGCTTGCTTCCGGCGCGAGCGAGGAGCAGCAAGTGCGAAAGACTCAGTTCGACAAGCTCAAGAAGTGACGGTTTGGCCGCATGAGCGATCCACAATGCGGCAGGGGATTATGCTCATTCGCGAGTATCTACATAAAAAATAATGCGTGTGCCAAAACAGCGCCAAACGAATTTAGCCAATCATGAGACGTCTTTGTGATAATTGGCGCGCTCGGAGAGATTCGAACTCCCGAAGCTCAGATTTGAAGTATCTAGTTTAAGCACCTTTCAAACGGCAGCATTGGTGTGCCGTCCTTTAGCTTTCCATCGTCCACGAACACCGACGAACCATCAGCGGCCTTATTTTGTATAACGACCGTCTTATCCGGTGTTAGCTTCTGCAAAATCAATATACGCAAAGGCATCGGTTCTTGAACAGTTCTGCCATCGGAGTATTTTCCCTCCACCGGCTTTAGTTGAAGCTTGATCTTATCGCTCGGTATCTTAATCGCCTCTGGTATCTCGGAGCGAACGGTAAATGTCATGCCATTTTGAAATCTGGTCGTGTTTGTTTGCGATGCTCCACCCAACGATGTCGTTTCGTATACCGTGCGGCCCGCCAACTCAGTTTTAATGTCTTTTGAACAATCCAGCGACCACGTTCCAGTTAGCCCAAATTCCCTGATTACGTCACCAACGCTTTCCGGCCAAGAAGCGCTTGATGCGAGCAATGCCGACATGACAACAAACGCGAAATATGGCCTGTTCATAAAAACATCCCCAAACCGGCAAGCCACCATACTAGCGCAGAGAGATGCTCATGTCTTCGGCAGGTTGATGTCCTCCAATGAACACTGGAAATATTTGGTGTTTGGTGACCGAGCAAAGACGAAATACCCTACTCGGAAACCCTTGATTTATGGCGCGCTCGGAGGGATTCGAACCCCCGACCCCCAGATTCGAAGTCTGGTGCTCTATCCAGCTGAGCTACGAGCGCGGCAGCGGCACATTAGTGCATGATCCGGGAAAAAGCATGTGCTTGTTCCGCGGATTGCCGCACAACGCTACGGCAGATGAAACATGATCAGCTGATCGGTGATGCCGCCGCCGCCCGGATCGAGCGCGCCGCCGACGAAATAGGCGTTGTCGCCGATCGTGCCGCCGCCAAAACCGTGCCGGCCGTGAGGCATCGGCGCCAGTACTGTCCAGCGATCGGTTTTCGGATCAAAACCTTCGTTCTCCGGGAATGTGTGGTCGGGCGGCAGTTCGCCGCCGAGCACCAGGATCATGCCGTGGTAATAGGCACCGGCGAGGCCGCTGCGCGGCGTCGGCAATGGTGCCGCCGAGGTCCATTTGTCGGTCGCCGGATCGTACACTTCGTGCAGCCCGGTGCGGTCAACCGGTCCCTTGAAGCGGCCGCCGATGGCGTGAATTTTTCCGTCGACCGCGATGACGACCAGATGGTCGCGCGGCGTCGGCAGCGGCGCCGCTTCGCTCCACTGGCCCGATTGCGTATCGAAAACTTCGTGGGTTGCCACCACGACGCCGTCGAGGCCGCGGCCGCCGATGACGTGGATCTTGCCGTCCACCGCGGCGGCGCCGACTGAGCCGCGCGGCCCTTTCATCGGCGGCAGCACGCGCCAAGAGTCGGCTTTCGGATCGTATTCAAAGGCGCCAGTGCCGGCGCCCTTATGCACCGAGCCGACGAAGCCGCCGAAGGCGTAGATTTTGCCGGCGGCCACGGCGACGCCGAGATGATCGCGTCCCTCGGGCAGCGGCGCGCGGGGGCGCCACGAATCGGTCGCCGGATCGTATTCGTCGTGATAGGGGCCCGCGGTTCCGCTCACCGATCCGCCGATCGCGTGCAGCTTACCGTCGAGCGCGGCTGCGGCGACTTCGGCGCGCGGCGCCGGCAACGGCGCTTTCATGGTCCAGTTGCCGGGTAAGCTGCCGGGCGGCGATTGGCCGCTGACGGTGGCCATCAAGCCGAGGCTCCATGCTGCTGCGAGCAGCACAGTCCCGATCGCAAGACTATGTCGCGATGTAACAGAGATTTTGTCGGCCACGGTGCTCTCCTCCCCGCGCGCGGATGCTTGTCGCGCACCCATCACGGTTGACACTCTGTCATCCACACTCATCCGCCGCAGCAAAAATCTTGGCGCGGAACGCAAGATAGGCGGAACCCGGCGAGTTCCCGCCCATGCCCGATCCGCCTAGGTGGTATGTGCCGCCTGAGGCCCGGGAACCGCGCCCAGCGGCCTCCCGTTGTCCTCCACCACACGATCGATGGACGGAGGCCTTCCATGTCGGACTATCGAAACTCGGAATTCGACTACCGCAACGATCCGTTGCGGCGCGACCCGGCCTATGATCCCGATGCACGCGCCATGAATGCGACGTGGGGATGGATTGCCGCGGCCGTGTTCATTGTCGTGGTGTTGGCGGTCGCCTTTGGCATCGGGCACGAGCCCAACACTCAGACTGCGTCCAACAACGTGACGCCGCCCGCGGCGACACGCATGGCGCCGCCGCTCACTCCGGCGTCGCCGACCGCCCCGCCCGCAGCCACACCGGCACCGGCCACGCCGACGCCGAACTCGCCGGCTGCGCGATAAAAACAAAAGCTTCGCTAAGCTGCCAACTGAAACGGCCCCGGCTCGCTGCCGGGGCCGTTTTGCGTCAGTCCGAAATCTCGCGCGCGATGTCGAGCGGCGCGCGCGTCACCGTGACGCCGCCGCTGTCACTCAAGCGCACGACATTGACCGTGCCGGCATATTCCGGCGAACCGGAATAATAGGCCGGCACCACACCGTTGCCGACGCGCACGGCGCGATTCCAATGGCCGAGCGCCACGTAATCGGCGCCGGTCGCGGCGATGTCGTCGTCGCCGATCAGCCAGGACGGCCGCGGGCCGATGCTGCGATCGGGTTTTGGCTGGTAATGGCCGTGCGCCATGGCGATCAGCCAGCGGGTTTGCCGCGCGCGCACCGTCTCGAACGGAATCATGTCGTCATAGTCGCGGTGCGGGCGGCCCCAGACTTCGAGCGCGAGATCCGGAAAAGCGATCGCGTCGTCGTGGGTGACGCCGATGACGTGCAGGTTTTTCACCGCCGCGAGCGGGCCGTCGCGATAGATCGCGCTGGCGATGGCTGGATCGTGATTGCCGGGTAGGATGACGACCGGCAGCGCGGACGCGCCGATCACCGCCGCTGCCTGCTCGATCAGGTTTTGCGGCACGCGATGGCTGTCAAAAGTATCGCCGGCGAGCAGCACCACGTCGGCTGCAAGATCGCGCGCCGCGGCGAGCACGCAGCCGAGACCCGCGGTGCCGTCGCCGCCGTGCAGGCGCGCGGTGTAATCGTGGTCGACGTGCAGATCGGAGCTATGAACGACGACGATGTCGCGGGCGGGTGGAAGCGGCATGCAAGGTCAAGCGTGGGCTCTGTTGGGCCTCCTGCTTTACTGCACGCGCGGCAAAGATGCCAACGTTAAGTCCCGTGCCGGATCTCAGCTCGCAGTTCGCCGGACATGGCCGACGAATTTGGCGCCGATTTCATAGCCGAGACGCCAGACTACGCGGTAGATGCGCTCCTTGGCGCCGATATCGTCGCCGCTGAGCAGCAGGACGAAATCGTCGGGTACATCGAAGCCTTCGACGTGGAGCCGCACGCCGCCGTCGGAAATATCGGTGATCAGGCAATCGCGCGGCAGGGTGCCGCTGCCGAACTGGATCTTTGCCACCCGGTTGATCTGGCGGCGCCGCGACCGGCGGCGCTCGTCCACGGACGGCGAGACTTTGGGCTTCAACAAGACTTGCGGCTTCAACGCGTTCATGCGCACGGCCTTTTCGTGTTGCGGTCGCGCGCAAGCGTCGGCGACAGCCCCGGCTACCCTCGGGCGAAACAGGTAACAGGCGGCGATTGCGGCGCCGCTAAGAGGCTCGCTGGCATTTGCCTCGCATTTTCTTGAAATTGGCGCTTTGTCGGGTGCACTACTTCTCGAACGCCGGATCGATCGGCACCCGGTAACCATTGGCGAGCCGGTTGGTCTCGTTCGCCATGCCGACCACGGCCATCAGCTCGCCGAACATCGCCTCGGTCATGCCGGCCTTGCGCGCTGCGGCGCCGTGGCTGGCGATACAATAGCCGCAGCCGTTGGTCACGCTGACCGCGAGGTAGATCATCTCCTTGGTCACCGCATCGAGCGCGCCCGGCGTCATGATCTCCTTGACGCTCTCCCAGGTGCGCTTGAGCGACGCGGGATCGTGCGCCAGATATTTCCAGAAATTATTCACGTCCTCGACGCGGCGGGTGCGCTTGATGTCGTCGAACACGGCGCGGACTGCCGGTATGGCATCGCGGTATTCGATCGGACCGGGTGCGCTCATGACATTGTCTCCTGTGACGGACTCTGCTTCGGCGGCACGTTAACGGGGCTTACGCCTTCGCGCCACCGAGGCGCCAATTGACCAGAAACACGCCGACGACGCAGATCGCCATGCCGACGAGTGCCAAGGGTGCAAGGCGCTCGTCGAACAAGAGCCACGCCATCAGCGCCGTCACCGGCGGAGTCAAATAGAACAGGCTGACGACGCGGGTCGCCGCGGCGCGGCGGATCAGGAAATAAAGCAGCCATATGGCGCCGAACGACAGCACAATAACAAGCCAGCCGAGGGCGAACAGGAACTGCGGCGTCCAGTGCACCACCCGCGTCTCGAAGACGAACGCCGCCACCATGAACAAAACGCCGGCGCTCGCATATTGCACGCTCAAAGCCGGCCGCCAGTCGATGCCGCCGCCGAACCGCTTCTGGTAGAGCGTGCCGACGGTGATGCCGAGAAGCGCCACAATGGCGAACAGCCAGGCCAGCGGCGTGGTCTCACCGGTCGCCATCTTTTCGTGCACGATCAGATAAACGCCGGCGATACCGAGCAGTAGCCCGAGCCATTGCCGCGGCAACACCCGCTCGCCGAGCCAGCGGTTGGCCAGCGTCGAGGTCAGCACCGGCTGCAGGCTGACCACGAGCGCGATCAGGCCGGCGGACAGCCCGTTCTCGATCGAGGCAAACACGCCGCCGAGATAAAAGCCGTGCACCAGGGTGCCGGTGACGGCGCTGTGGAATAGGCCGGCACGGTCCGGCCACTTCGGTCGCGTCAGTACGATGACGACTAAGAGCAGCAGCACCACCGCGATCATGCGCAGCGACAAGAACGTCATCGGCTCGGCATAAGCCAGGCCGAATTTGGCGCCGATGAATCCCGACGCCCACAACACGACAAAGACGGCGGGTGCCGAAAAGATGGCGAGGTCTTCGAACGTGCGTGGCATTTTTTCCTTGCAGTTTTCTTGATGGCTTTGCTGCACCGTCACCCGCCGCTCTTCCCGTTTTGCGGGAAATGCATCGTCGGACACGATCCCTGATAACCCAGACGCGCAGCGATTTGAATCGATTTTGTGGCGCTCCAATCACTGCCCGGAAATCAGGATTGCAGATGCCGCCGCACCGATTAGTCCGATAACCAATGTTCCGGAGCAGAATGCGCTTCCACGGCGGGCGCGAAACGGTGCCGCAGGCACCCTCCCCGCCGTCGGCATATGGAGTTGCGCATGCCGCGCCCGATCACGATGCTCGTTGCCGACGATTCCCATGTCACGGTGCAGCTTCTGACCGACGCGGCGCGGGCATCTCAACTGCCGCTCCGGCTCAGCACCACCGACAATGGCCGCGACTGCCTCACGCTGCTCAACGGCTCCAACATCGATCTCGCCTTCATCGACGTGCATATGCCGGAGCTTTCGGGCACCGAGGCATTCTGGTCGGCGCGCAAGCTCGGCGTCAAAACCTTCGTGACGCTGATGTCGAGCCCGCCGGCCGCCGAAGCGGTCGACATGGCGATCAAACTGCGGGCCTATGAATTCCTTTTCAAGCCGTTCGCGCTCGACGATGCGCTGGCGATCATCAAGACCTACGCGCGCATATCATCGCCCACCAAGGTGCTGATCGTCGACGATTCCTCGTCGGTGCGCCAGATCGTCCAGAAGATCCTGCGCGCCAGCGTGTTCAATTGCGAGGTCGCCGGCGCGGGCGACGGCGAAACGGCGGTGACGCTCGCCCGCAACACGCCATTCGACGTGGTGTTCCTCGATTGCAACATGCCGGGCATGAGCGGCATCGCCACCCTGAAACGGCTTATCATCGCGCAGCCGTCGCTGAAGATCGTGATGATCTCGTCCGAGCATAACGCCGCCGCCGAAAGCGAGGCGCTCGCCGGCGGCGCTTGCGCGTTTTTGCACAAGCCGTTCAATTCGCCGGACGTCGACCAGGTGCTGCATTGCGCCTTCGGCCTGCGTTCGCCCAATCTCAAAATGAGCAGCACCGCGCCGAGTTTTGACGTAGCGATCGAGGGCTCGACCATCCGCCTCGCCCACCGCACCAGCGGCCACATCTTCGAATATTTGTGGTGCGAAAGGCCGCCTTATCTGCGCAACGCCATTGTCCACGCTGCCGCCGGCGACGTCGCACCGAGCCACGTCGCGGCGGTTGCCGAGAAGACGGCTTTGTTGCAATTGCGCTCGGCGCGTCTATTGGCGGCCTAAGCCCCAATTGTAGTCGGCGCGCCGACAAGGCACACTCGGTTCGGCAACAAACCGAGCGAGCGCGACCATGCCGAAGACACCGGACTATTTCGCCGGCAAGACCATCGTCATCACCGGCGCCGGCAGCGGCATCGGCCGCGCCACCGCGCTAATCTTCGCCCGCGAGCGCGCCAACGTGGTGTGCGCCGACATCAACGAAGACGCCGCGCGCGCCACCGCCGAACAGGTCAACGGCGCCGGCAGCCAGGCGCTGGCGCTCAAAGTCGACGTCACCTCACGCGCCCAGGTCGATGCCATGGTGACCCGTGCCATCTCGGCCTTCGGCAGGGTGCATTTCCTGTTCAACTCGGCGGGAGCCGCGATCCGCCGCGCCAAGTTCTTGGAGATCGACGACGCGCTGTTGCAAAAAACCTTCGATCTCAACGTCAACGGCACGCTTTACGGCATGCAGGCGGTGCTGCCGCACATGCTCAAGAACAAGGAAGGCGTCATCGTCAATATGGCGAGCATGGCGCACCGCCGCGGCGGCCCCGGCTCTTCGGTGCACTACGCCGCGGCCAAGGGCGCGGTGGTGTCGATGACCATGGGCGTGGCGCGCGAGTTCGCCACCCAGGGCATCCGCGCGCTGTCGATCTCGCCCGGACCGATCCAGACACCGTTCCAGGACGCCGCACAGTCGTCGCCCGAGCTGGTGCAGCGCTTTTTGGAAGACGTGCCGATGAAACGTTTCGGCGAGCCGGAAGAGATCGGCGAACTGGTGCTGTTCATGTGCTCGGACGCCTGCTCGTTCATGACCGCGGACACGGTTTATGTGAATGGCGGCGGCGGCTGGCGATGAGGCCTGCGTGGCGGCCGCCGGCTAGTTCTTGACCTGTGGACACGCGCGATCCGGCAGCCGCGAGTCGCACACCTGCACGACGTTGAGATATTTCGTCCATTGCACCACCTGGTCCTTCGATGGCGCGAACTTGAACGCCTTCTGCACCAGATAGAAACTGTCGTTGCCTTGCACCGCCTTGAACCACGTGATCTCCGGCTTCCCGGTTGCCGGATTGTGCGGACAATCGAACAGCCACACCAGCGTGGCGTAGCCGTTCTCGACGGCGCTTGCGATCGGCGCCGAGGTGCTGTTCGGGCAAGCCGCGGACCATCGCTGCTCGAGCGTTCCTTTGAACTGCTCCGGCGGCGCCCTCATGCCATGGAAAATCTGCACCGTCACCATTTCCGTCCAATCGTCAACGGTCTGGTTCGACGGCACCATCTCGCTCATGTCCATATTGTTCTTCTTAGTCTGGAAGCCGATTTTATATCCGGTCGGCATGACAACCAATAAATTCTCATTCACGAGCTGGGCCGCTGCCGGCGCCGGCGCCGCGAGCAATGTCAAAAGCAACGAAGGTATGAACGCACGCAACATGTTCCGTTGCCGCTCTTATGGGGCCGCCTTCTCCTCGACCAAATTCAAAAGATCGCGGGTGCGGGTGACGCCCTTCGGCCAGGCCTGGTCGAAATCGGCGACCAAGCCCTTAAAACCTTGCGACTTCATCGCGGCGTCGAGCCGTGCCATGTCGGGGAACTGATAGACCGCGTAATGCACGGCGGCATCGACCGCGCTCCAGAACCGCCAGCATTTCTCCGCCTTGAATTCGGCAAGTGCCATCGGCAGGTGGTGGGTCGAATACCAATGATCGAATTTCTGCCGCAGCGGTTCTTCGACCACCGAGCGCACCATGAAATAGGCTTTGGGCATGGTGTCGCTCCTACTCGCCGCGGATACCGGCGGCCTTGATGATCGGCCACCATTTCTCGATTTCGCTCTTGTGGAACGCCGCAAGCCCGGACGGGGTCTGCTGCACGCGAGGCGCGATATCGAGCCCGAGCTCGGCGAACCGCATACGCACTTTCGGATCGGCCAGCGCCTCGACCATCGCGTCGTTGAGCCTGGCGAGAACCGCCCGCGGCGTTGCCTTGGGCGCGAACAGGCCGAACCATCCCGACATGTAGAGACCGGGCACGCCGGATTCGTCGGAGGTCGGGATGTCCGGGATCGCGCCGGAGCGTTGCGGCGACATGTTGACGATCGCCTTGATGGCGCCGGCGCGGATCTGCGGCAGCGTCACGGCGCCTTGCGCGACCAGAAGGTCGACCTGGCCCGAGATCAGATCGGTCATGGCCGGGCCGGCGCCGCGATAGGGAATGAAAAGCACTTTGGTGTCGGTAAGTTTTTCCAGCAACAACCCGCTCACCTGCGCCGCCGCATTCTGGTTGACGAATTTGGCGTCGCCGGGATTTTGCTTCATCCAGGCGACCAGCGCCTTGAGATCGTCGGCCGGCAGCGCCTTCTTGGCGACCAGAAGCTGCGGATTGTTCGAGACCAGCCCGATCGGCTCGAAATCGGCCTGCAGATCGTAATTGAGATTGTAGATGATGCTGCCGACGTGGGTGTCCCACTGGCCGATGTCGATGGTGTAGCCGTCGGGCGTGGCGCGCGCGAGCCGCCCGACGCCGATCGAGCCGCCGGCGCCGCCGACATTTTCGACGATGACGGGCTGGCCGAGGAACGCCCCCATCTTGTCGGCGACGATGCGGCCTGCGACGTCGGTCGAACCGCCGGGCGGGAACGGCACGATCAGGGTGATCGGGCGGGTCGGAAAGTTTTGCGCCTGAACCGGCGCGCTGGCGGCCAAGAACAGCGCGATTGGTGCCAGCGCGATGGCTATGATTGATTTTCGCATCATCTGTTACGGCGCCGGCGATGCCAGCGGCTTGCCTTTCTCGACGATATAAGAGCCGACCAGTTTTGTACCGTTCGGACCGCTGCGTCCGCTATGGACCACGCCCTGCGGAATAGCAAAGCTATCGCCCGCCTTATAGGTCTTTGGCGGCTGACCCTCGACCACCAAATTCACCTCGCCTTCGATGATGTAATCCACCTCCGGGCCGGGATGGGTGTGGCGGGCGACATCCATATTCGGCGGAATCTCGATCAACGCCGTCACCGTTTCACGGTCGCCGGCCGGCACATCGAATTTTTGCAACACCGTGCGCTTGAGACCCGGCGTCTGCGCGGGCGGCGGCGCCATCTGCTGCGCGACTGCGACACCGCCGACGGCAAGCGCGGCTACGGCGATGATGAGAGATTTCTTGAACATGGTGTTTCCTCCCGTTTATTTATGAGGGCGATGATACGCCATCCCGGACACGCTTTACAGGCCGCAGCCCGGCAAGCTTGCGGAATATCTCGACGAAGCGATCGACGTCCGCCTCGTCGTTATAAACATGCGGGCTGATGCGCATGCGGCCGAGGCGCGGGGCGACATAAACATTGTTAGCTGCGAGTCGCGCCACGAGGTCGTGCGGCATGCCTGCCGGAAAGGCCACACTCAAAATGTGCGGCGCCCGCACGTGGGCGTCCGGAATATCCGCGCCCGATCCGCGCAAACCTTCGGCGAGGCGCGCGGTCAGCATGGCGAGCCGCTCGACGATCGCGGCAAAACCCCATTGCGCCATCATCTCCATGCCGATGGCCGCCATTTCCATGGAAATGAAATGGTCGCGCTCGCCCATGTCGAAGCGCCGCGCATCGCCGACATAGTTCGCATCGGTGAAGTAGATGTCCTGCTCGGCGCGCACGGCGCGCCGGCCGTAGCTCGTCTGCTCGAGCGGAATGCCGTCCTGGTGGCGTTTGGCGACGTAAAGGAAGGCGCGCGCATAAGGTCCGATGAGCCACTTGTAGGTCGGAAAAACCAAAAAATCCGGATCGAGTTTTTGCACGTCGAGATCGAGCACGCCGGCGCTATGGGTGGCGTCCACCAGCAATGCGGCGCCGCGGCCGCGCAGCGCCGGAGCCACGCGGCCGAGGTCGACCATGCCGCCGTCGGACCAATGCACCGACGAGATCGAGGCAAGCGCGATCGGCGCCGACCCCGGCCGCTCGATCGCGGCCAGCAACGCCTCCGTCCAATCGCCGTTTTCCGGTCGGCGCACCGTTTCGACGCTAAATCCGCTCGCCACGGAGCGCGTCATCCACTCCAGCACCGCGGAAGAGTGATCGTCCTGCAACACCAGGACGCGCGAGCCCGTGGGCACGGCAAATATCTTCGCGGCGGTGGACACGCCATAGCCGACCGACGAAATCAGCGCGACGTCTTCCGGCGCGGCGTTGATCAGCGCCGCCGCGGCCTTGCGCGTCCGCTCATATTGCCGCGCGGCGAATTCGTTATCGAGAAGCCACGGTTGCCCCTTGCGCGCCACCGCGGCGCGGCCGGCCTCGAGCGTGCGCAGCGGCAGCGGGCTATAGGATGCGGCATTGAGATAGCAGACATCGCGCGGAATATCGAACAGTGCGCGTTGCGACGACAGCATCTGGCCTTACCCTTTGGTGCGAAAATCCCGCGCGCTCAAGCCATGCCGCGCGTCAATTCGAGCATTTATCTTGATACTCCGACACCGCGGATTCAAAATCGTCCTGGGCGGAATGCAACGTCGAGAATTCGGTAACGCAGTCCTCGTGGCCTTTGCTGTCGGAGACGCACCGTCCGTAATGGCGCAGCGCGCTGGAAACGTCGCTCTTGGCCGAATTGTAGTGGTCGAGCGCATCCCGGCATTCGTCGGTGTCGCTTCGTGCTGCGTTGCCGCACAGCGCCAGGACAATTCCGCAAGCCATGACCGTCGCCCAAATACGCATTCTAAGCCTTCCCACTTCGCATGCGAGCGCGCCGCTCATGGCGCAGGCCCGGTGACAATGCCGAGGCGGAGCCAGTCGGCGCGCGAAAGCAGCGTGGCCCGGCCGCTCGCCGCATTCTGCTCGATGATGCCGACGACGTCTGTGGCCACGCCCATTTGCTTCAAGTAAATCCGGTATTGATCGCCGTAATACGCCAGCAATCCTTTCTGGCGCTCCTCGGAGACATTGGGGGCAAGCCGGTCGCGGACATGGGTCGGCCCGATGAAGACTTTTGCGCCGGCCGGAAGCGTGCGGTGCACGCCGCCCGCCAGGATCAGCACGCAAACGGTATCGCATTCGACGGCTGAAGTATCGATTGCGGCATCCAACGATTTGCCGCTGCGCTTGAGCGCCATGCAGGCGATTTCCGTCGCGTCGGCGCAACCGGCGACAACCGTCTTGCCGGCGCTGACGTCGAGCCCGCGATCGCGAATGATCTTGCCCAACGACATCGCGACTTTGAGATCGCTTTCGCCCCAGACGTTCAAAATGACGGGAAGCTTGCGTTCGCCCAGCCGCGCCGCGAACGCAAACAGCCGCTTGAACGTATCCCATTCGACGATGCCCTCGGCGGCGATCCATTCCGTGCAATCCGGTCCGCAGGCCCCGTCCTGACCGCGCGCCAGATAGAAAATCATGGCATCGGCAGGCGAGATGACGCCGCCGACCGGCGGTCGCAACCCGTCCTGGGCGCGCGCCGCAGGAGCGAGCAAAATGGCCATGACCAAAATAGTCATGACAATGAGCGCATCGAAGAATGCACGTTGCGACGCGAGCATTCGTATCTTCCTTACCTTGCGCCACATTAAAGCACGTTCGCTTTGCGCCCGTCATGCCCGGCCATAGCTGTTCGAAGAACGGCGTGCTTCGCCCGCCTATGACGGCAACAAAGGCTCTGGTTTCCTCTGCCCTTGGGGAGAGGCAAGTCCAAGCGCCATCGTTCTCGCGGTGCGGTCGGCATCCGAGGCATGGGGCAAGCGGCGCTAAAACGGCACGAAACGTCTGCTTCCGAGCGATCGCGGAGCAAAGCCGGCGGTGGAGTCCGGCCTTTCATCCCGATCCAGGCCCGCAAAGCCAAGAAAGTAACAAGAAAGAAAAAAGAAAGAAGGGAGGCGAAACGCCGACAGACGCGTAGTCCACGATCCGCGCTTCGGCGCGGCGCGCGCTGATCGCAGCGCGCTCGCCTGTCGGCGTTCCACCACGGCGCTTGCTGCAGCGAACGAACGCCGCAGCTCAACTCCAGCCACGCGCTTCCTGTGACGGTGCTAGGTAGGAGCAGGCGTTACCCGCTCCCGGCCGTCAGCCAGTGCAGCGACTTAGCGCGGACCGGTCATAGTGCCGGCCGGGCGTGTTTGCCGGAGCCGCCCGGGAGCGGCAGTGATGAGCCGCCGCCCGCAGGAGCCGCCCCGCTCCGTCAGCCGGCATCACCGGCTGGCGTCCCTTAAGACGAGCGGGATTGTTGATCAGCTATTCAAGGCGCGTCGCTGTTGTCAAAAGATTCGTTGCGCGGGTGGATTTGTCGCGACAAATCAGGAGTTTACAAATTCGCCGTTTTGCGCCGCGGGCGCCCCACGCGCGTTCACCCACAAAGATTCGCAAAAGCCGTGAGGAGCACGTCTGAGATACTGCTGCCACGCAGCCATTTTTCCTTAAATCGCACGGACGACGGCAAGCGCAGAGAGAATTTGAAGTCAAGGACGGCCCGAAGGGCCGCCGCCTCTAGCGGCGACCCATAGCCCCGTTGGGCTATGGGTCGCCCTTGAGTTCAAATTCTCTCTGCGCTCCAATGCGGCCGCGCGATTTAAGGAAGACTCTGCGCCCGCTTCATTTCAACAAATACGCCGCCCTCACGCCGGCGGCAGCACGGCCACCACGTCGACCTCGTAGATCGCTTTCTCGTCAGTCAGCGCACCCACCTGGATCATGGTCGAGGCCGGCATGCGCGAGGGGTCGAAATATTTGAGCCGAATATCGCGCATCATGCGGAAGTGCGCCTGCAGGTCGATGAAATAATGGCAGAGTTTTACGACGTGCTCGAAGCCGCCGCCGGCCGCGCCCAGCGCGCCCTTGATGTTGAGGAAGGCCTGCTCCGCTTGCGCCCGGAAATCGCCCGGCGCGCCGACGATCTTGTTGTCGATATCGCGGCCCTGCTGGCCGGCGATATAGACGATGCGACCCGGCCCGATCGCCTCGACCGCGTGATTGAAGCCCGGATTCTTGAAACTGGTCGGCGGATTGAGAAAGCGCAAGTTTCCCGGCGCGCCGCCCGGCGCCGGCGCCTGCGCCAGCGCCGCGGCCGTTGCGCCGCCAAGCGCGGCGACGACGGCCGCGCCGGTGACGAGACGGCGGCGGGAAAAGTCGTCGTTGGTTGGCGCTGTCGCTTGCAGGGCCGAATTCAGTCGTTCTGACATTTTCGATACTCCTTGGTTTCACACCGGCAAATTATGGTGCTTCCACAAGCTCGCGAATTCGCAAACTGCGAACAAGAGTGGCCTGAGGCGTTAAGCGGCAGGCTTGCGCAGATTACGGATCGTCATATAGAGGCCGAGACCGGCTAAGCCCGACGGGAATTACGCCCAAGAAGGCAACACGTTGTCGAACGGATAATTTGCTGCGATGAGGAGCGGGAAACCAAAGATCGACATCTACACGGGCAAAATATCGTACTTGTGCCCCGACATCTCCACCGTCTTCCCCCCAGCATCGCCAGTGCCCCCGCAATCCGCGGCCGCGTCGCCTGCGGCATGATCACGGCGGCGATCCGGCATCAAGCCCGGCTTGGTAACGCAGCCGCACCACCCGGACCGGGTTGATAGCACAGCACCTTTACTGCGCTCTATAGTTGTGCTAGCCATCGTCCGGGAGGGCTATGTCCTTGTACTCGTTGGCGTCACTGATCGAAAATCTTGATGCCGAGCACATTGCGGCGGCCGCGCAGACATATTGGATCATCCCGGCCGGCATGCTCGCGCTCTTTTTCTACGGCATCTCGCATTTCAACACGCCTGAGTACCGCCTTGTCATTCTACAAAGTCCGGACAGTGCCGCACTGCTGACGCTGGCACCGCCGAAATACACGACAACCAGGGCGCGCTTTCGCAGGTACGCGCGCTGGTACGTTCTTCTTCTTGAATGCGCTTTTCTGGCCTTCATCTTTTTCACCGCAATTTTTTCGCATTTGACGCACATCCTCCTTGACGCCAAACTCGAGGACACCGGCTCGCTGGAATCCAAAGCAATTTTTGCACTCTTCTTCCTCACCGGGTTGTTGTCGTCATTTCCCGGGTTCAAGGACCTCGATGCCTGGATACTGACGACACTGCATCGAACCGCGCTGATTCCCGACGACGCCAAACTGCTGGCGTCGCGACTGTTCGAGGCTGAGTATGAGCCGCCGAAAAAAACCCGCGATCAGGTTCGCTACCTTCTTAAATCCCGCGACACCATTCGATATTCCGAGGGTGGTTTGGCCGGCAGTTTGGAGAAGCGCGTCCTTTCAATGTTATGGTTGTACTCTCAACTGTTCGAGAAAACGAGAGAAATCGAGCGCGCCTATTTTACGTCGAAGTTCGAAATTGATCTCACTGATGTCGAAAGGAATTTTTCCCGCATCGGAACCGAGCTGCTTTCCTACTTCAGAGAGCAAGCGAAGCTTGTACCGTCGACGGTGAAAGACATCGATGAATATCTAGCCGACCAAGGTGAGAAGGAGGATATAGAATCCCTGCTCATGCTAAGGAGAGATTTGCTGGAGCGGTGCGATGGACTTTATCGCCGTATGTGCCTCTTGACGTCTTTGCTCGTCTATTCGACGGAGAAAACCGCGGAAGAAATCGACAGTTTCCTTAAAACACTTGGATTTCTCATCAATGTTCAGAACAATCCGATCATGGACTGGGACGCCGTTTTTCGCGTTGTCGCCGGCATGTTTGTTCTCATGCTGGCCGTAAACGCGATTTTCAAGGTTCTCTATAATACGGTCGGCGGACCAAGCATCTTCAAGCCCGACCAAACGCGGCTTCTCATCTTCGCTTTATCGACAACGCTCCAATATTTCATCGTTGTGTATGCCACTCTGAAGATTAAGCGGCATTGGCGTCGAATCGATCGGCCGCAAGTTCGGCCGGAAAATCCCTTAGTCGCAATATACTGCTATTTGCTCACGCTGCCCGTCTCAATCGCGATTTCCTATTATGTTCGCCACGAATTGACCACCGCCCCATTCCTGTTCGCGGCGATCCAGGGCGTCGCCGGCTACTTTATCGGCACGTACATCGACCGATCGCTTTCGGGTCAACCATTTTCGTGGCCACTGGCCCGCATCCAGGGCGCATGCCAATTCATTGCCGCGCTGTTGATCTTCTATTTCGTGCCGCCCCCGGACGAATATTCCACGCTTCAGCAATTTACTTACGCAACGTTTTTCGCTTTCCAATCGGGCCTTGCCGGTTTCTTAGTGGGAAATCTGTTTCAATATTATTATCGACGAACCGCCTTGATACCCGGGCAAGTGCTTGGCGACGTGACGGTTCAAATTCAACCGGCGACCTAAATTGCCGTTACACCGGCAGATTATCGTGCTTGCGCCCCGGCATCTCCACCGTCTTGCCGCGCAGCATCGCCAGCGCCCGCGCGATGCGCGGCCGCGTCGCCTGCGGCATGATCACGTCGTCGATATAGCCGCGCTCGGCGGCGATGAACGGCGACAAAAAGCGCTCCTCGTATTCCTTGGTGCGGGCGGCGATTTTTTCGGCGTCGCCGATGTCGGCGCGGAAGATGATCTCGACCGCGCCTTTGGCGCCCATCACCGCAATTTGCGCGGTCGGCCAGGCGTAGTTGACGTCGCCGCCGATGTGTTTTGACGCCATCACGTCATAGGCGCCGCCGAACGCCTTTCGCGTGATCACGGTGACCAGTGGCACCGTTGCCTGCGAATAGGCGAACAACAGTTTTGCGCCGTGCTTGATCAGGCCGCCGTATTCCTGGGCGGTGCCCGGCAAAAATCCCGGCACATCGACGAAGGTGACGATCGGGATGTTGAAGGCGTTGCAGAAGCGCACGAAGCGCGCCGCCTTGCGGCTGGCATCGCTGTCGAGCACGCCGGCCAGCACCATCGGCTGGTTGGCGACCACGCCCACGGTGCGGCCGGCGATACGGCCGAGCCCGATGACGATGTTGCGGGCAAACGCTTCGGACAGTTCGAAGAAGTCGCCCTCGTCCAGAACCTTTAGAATCAGCTCCTTGATGTCATAGGGCTTGTTGGGATTGTCGGGGATGAGCGTATCCAGCGACGGGTCGGTGCGCTCGGCATCGTCGAACGACGGCCACTCGGGGGCGCCGGCGGAAAAATTCGCCGGCAAAAAATCGAGCAGCCGGCGCATCTGCAGAAGACATTCCACGTCGTTGTCGTAGGCGCCGTCGGCGATCGAGGATTTGGTGGCGTGCACGGACGCGCCGCCGAGCTCTTCGGCGGTGACGATCTCGTTGGTCACGGTTTTGACCACGTCGGGGCCGGTGACGAACATGTAGCTGGTGTCGCGCACCATGAAGATGAAATCGGTCATCGCCGGCGAATAGACGTCGCCGCCGGCGCACGGGCCCATGATCACCGAAATCTGCGGGATGACGCCCGAGGCGATGACGTTCCTCTTGAACACCTCGCCGTAGCCGCCGAGCGCCGCCACGCCTTCCTGGATGCGGGCGCCGCCGGCGTCGAACAGGCCGACGATCGGCGCCCGGGCGCGCATCGCCATGTCCTGGATTTTGATGATCTTCTGCGCATGCGTCTCCGACAGCGAACCGCCGAACACGGTGAAATCCTTGGCGAAGGTGAAGACCGTGCGGCCGTTGACGGTGCCCCAGCCGGTGACGACGCCGTCGCCGGCGATGTGCGACTTCTCCATGCCGAAATCGGTGGAGCGGTGCTCGACGAACATGTCGAGCTCCTGGAACGAGTCGCGGTCCATGAGCAGTTCGACCCGCTCGCGTGCCGTGAGCTTGCCGCGCTTGTGCTGGGCGTCGATCCGCGCCTGGCCGCCGCCGGCGCGGGCGCTGTCGCGGCGCTCTTCGAGCCTGTCGATGATGTCTGCCATTATCAGACTCCGGGGATCAGGGATCAGAAATCAGGGACCCGATTCCTGACTGCTGACATAGCAAGACACGCGCCAACCGTCATCTTCATCCGCCCCCGCGCTAGCGGGGGAGGGGGACCACCCTGCGCAGCAGGGTGGTGGAGGGGGCGCGGGCCTAGGCGCGAGGTCGGCGACTCAAGGAGATATCGGCGCCACCGTTGATTGCCTTACAGCGGCAACGAGGCGGCGAGGCAAGCGCCCCCTCCACCACGCTACGCGTGGTCCCCCTCCCCCACTATCGTGGGGGCGGATGCGACTTCTTTAATGGCCGCGACGATGCCGGCGTAGCCGGTGCAGCGGCAGAGGTGGCCGCTCAAAACTTCGCGGATTTCGGCTTCGGACGGGTGCGGATTGCGGGCCAGGAAATCGGTGAACGACATCAAAATGCCCGGCGTGCAGAAGCCGCATTGCAGCGCGTGATTGTTGCGGAACGCCTGCTGCAAGGCGTTGAGTTTGCCGTCGGCCGCGGCGAGCGATTCCACGGTGCGCACCTCGCGGCCTTCGGCCTGCACCGCGAGCGTGAGGCAGGAGCGCGTGGCGACGCCGTCGATCAGCACGGTGCAGGCGCCGCAGACGCCATGCTCGCAGCCGACATGGGTGCCGGTTGAGCCGAGCCCCTGGCGGAGGAAATCGCTGAGCAGCATGCGCGGCTCGGCTTCGGCCGCGAGCTTGCGGCCGTTGAGCGTCAGCGCGATCCGCGCTTTTTCGCTCTTGTTCACGCGGCGCATTTTTGCGCCTCCGCGATCACATCGGGAGCGAGATTCCTGCACAGATCGCGCCGCATTGCCGCCGAGGCGTGCAGATCGTCGTAGCCTTCGATCTGTTCCAGCCACGTCTCGAACCAATCCGGCTTACGGTGAATGGAATCGGGCCTAAAACCCGACACGGCGGGTTGTCCGGTCAGACCGCCGATACCCAGATGAACCCACTTGTCCGTCGCGATGGCGGCAACGGCGATGATGGCGAAATCGCCGTGGCGCCG
>Ga0210405_10002071_pt1 | contig 21436 bp, 11 predicted proteins | sample IncBWH11MmetaG_FD_155492 | JGI IMG/M metagenome (GOLD analysis project Ga0210405, IMG submission 155492) | Forest soil microbial communities from Barre Woods Harvard Forest LTER site, Petersham, Massachusetts, United States - Inc-BW-H-11-M | ecosystem: Environmental > Terrestrial > Soil >... | reverse complement strand
GAAGCCGATGCCATAGGCTACGCCGGAGATCGTGCTGTGGTTGGTCACCGTACCTGCAGCGCCCGTGATGAAGACGCCCGCGCCGGAACCTAGTCCGGCCCCGAGGGCGCCGAGGCCCGAGATGGAGCCGCCGACGTCGTTGGTCACACTGCCGCCGGCCTGGAGCACGAGGGCATCCTTGCCCGAAATCGAACCGGTGTTGCCGACGATGCCGCTTCCTGACAGCAACACGCCATTGCCGCTGGCAGCGGAGACCACGCCTGCATTCGAAATCGTCCAGGTAGTGCCGGTTCCCCCGTCGATGCCATCGGCAGAGCCCGTCGAGGTCACGGTGCCCGTGCTGGTGATGGTGAGAGGATTGTCGGCCGTACCCAGGACTACCGGACCGGTCGTGCTGCTGCTGATCGTCTTTGACATCGGGCTCTTCCTGATTGTTGGCCGGCGACAATCGTGGCCGCAACTAGTCTAAGATGTAGCCGAGCGGTCCATTGCAGGCTCCAGGATGGGGATAATGGATCGAGATGCTTCCGGTAATGGCGGTAATGGAACCGAGATCGGTCATTCAACTTCTTCGTCACTTGCGCGTAGCTGGGGGTGTGCGGCGGGCTTCGATTGTCCTGGAAATTGACGCAACGCTCGTCGAAGCTCTCGCCGACGAAGTCCAGCGTGCGACGCACGCTGCCTGACATATCCTCCACCACGTCCTCATAGCGAACTGGCAAGTGCCATTTGCGATCGATGGTGACGGACGAGGTCCATCACCAGCGCATAGTGCTGCGCAATCGAGGAAGGCCGATCAAAGCTCAAGCGGCCGCGACCATTTCGAATGCGGACGATTGATCGTCGCAAGTCTGTTCTCGATTTCCTCCAACGCAAGTTGGTGGGACGAAGGGAAACCACGCTATGCCGTTTTGACGATATTCGGCCTGCTAATGCGGAGTACTGTTGTCCGCAGGGGAGCTACTTGGGCTACTCAGAAATGGGTAGCGCTCGCCAGTCGAACCCCACAGCTTGCGGATGTGCGCCGGCGGGCACGAAGCCCAACGCCGATCTTTTCGTCAAGAACGCGGCGCCGATCATAAGGGGAAATTCGGGGCTGCGGCATTGCATTCCGCCGCGCAATTAACGCTCGCGATGTTGGCTCGCGGTGGTCAGCAGACCGCGATGCAGATTGGTTCGATCCTGCAGCGGGCTTGGTCCAATAAAGGGCGGCTTCACAATTCTCCATCCTCTATTCAAGTTGGGTATTTCTTCGGTGGCTGTAAAAAGCCGGACGAACAGGAAGCCGTCCGGTTTTGGTCCATCTGGCCCCGAGGGAGGTGCCTTGTGCGGCTCAGGCCTGCCTAAACGCAATGGCACCCGCCAACGATCTCGGACGTGTCCGAACGGCATGGCCGTCGTTGCCGCTCTGCACGATCCACTGACCATTCTCGTGGCCGACGATCTTGCCGACGTGATGACGCCAGACGACGATGGCCCCGACTGATGGTCCACCGGCATCTGATCCATAGTGAGCCCAGGAGCGGGCGAGATTATAAGACGGGCCCGGGTCGCTGCCGACTTGCCTGCGCATATACCACCCGCACCACGCGCCGGGCCGACCCGCAAAGTGATGACCACCACCAGCATAGTGGTGGTGATGCGACCGATGATGGTGCGACCGAGCCTCTGCGCTCGATCCAATCAAACAAAGCACTGCCATTGCAGCCATGGGGGTACGGATCATGGAAGTTCCTTACTGAGGGGGAGATCGCGCCTCGCGATCAAGAAGCCGCTGATGGGAGGACACACGAAGTGTCATGCGGCGTGGTTTGAAGGAGCGGACTACATTCGCTCCTGGCGCGTTTAAGAAACCGCCCGTGGCTAAAATGGGGCATTTCACAAGGCGGAACCCGCGACAAACGGGAAGCTCTTGCTCAGTTATGCATGGCTGCGCCAGATCAGTGCAGCCGAAAAAAGTTTAGCTTGATCATTCAATTTTTCCATTTGACGAAAAGCCCACAGCGTTTGGCTGCACCTTGGAAATGATGAAGCGATGAGAACGATAAAAGGAACATGGCCTGACGTCGTTCAGCACCGCGCGAGGTCGGCGGGTCGCGATCACTTTTTTGGTGCCTGTCTTAGTGTCTGTTTTAGCGCCCGTTTTTGGATTGACGGGCGTGAGCAAACGTAACCTAATCAAAGTACCATCGTAGTCCTCCTGGCAGGAGGCCCTCGTGAATGAGCTCTCAAGCTACACATTCTCGCCGTTGAGGGAAGGAAACATCGCCCTCTACCGCGGCTCCGGCAACGGCCTGGCGCCGATCCTGCTGGTGGCCGCGGAAGAAACCTCGCAGGGTTGCGTCGAGCGGCTTGAACACGAATATGCGCTCAAGGCCGAACTTGGCGCTGACTGGGCGGCGCGACCCGTCGCGCTGACGCACGACAACGGCCGCATGACGCTGGTGCTCGAGGATCCCGGCGGTGTACCGCTCGATCGACTGCTTGGCCAGCCCCTGGACGTATCGCGCTTCCTGCGCATCGCGATCCCGCTCGCGGGGGCGCTGCGGCGGGTGCATGAGCGAGGCCTTATCCATAAAGACATCAAGCCTGCAAATATCCTGGTGGATGCGGCAAGCGGCGGCGTGTGGCTGACGGGGTTCGGCATTGCCTCGCGTCTGCCGCGCGAACGCCAAGCCCCCGCCCCACCGGAGATGATCGCGGGGACGCTCGCCTACATGGCGCCGGAACAGACCGGACGCATGAACCGCTCAATCGACGCCCGCAGCGACCTCTATGCCCTCGGCGTCACGCTCTACCAGATGCTCACGGGCTCACTGCCGTTTGCCGCGACTGAGCCCATGGAGTTGGTCCACAGCCATATCGCCAGAAAGCCAGTGCCGCCAATCGAGCGACTCGACACGATCCCGGCCGCGGTCTCCACCATCATCCTGAAGCTGCTCGCCAAGGGCGCCGAGGAGCGTTACCAGACCGCGGCCGGCCTGGAACGCGATCTCCGGCATTGTCTTGCCGCATGGGAGGCTCAGCACCGGATCGACGCCTTCCCGCTGGGCCAACAGGACACGTCCGACCGGCTTTTGATTCCCGAGCAACTTTACGGACGGGAGCGCGAGATCGAGACCTTGATCGCGGCCTTCGATCGCATCATTAACAGTGGTGTGCCCGAGCTGGTGCTGATCTCGGGATATTCCGGTATCGGCAAATCCTCGCTGGTCAACGAACTGCATAAGGTGCTGGTGCCCCCCCGCGGGCTATTCGCCTCCGGCAAGTTCGACCAGTACAAGCGCGACATCCCCTACGCGACGCTGATACAGGCTTTTCAGAGCCTCGTGCGACCTCTTCTCAGCAAGAGCGACGCTGAGCTGGCGAACTGGCGCCACGCCCTTCGAGAGGCGCTCGGTCCGAATGGACGGCTCATGACCGACCTGATGCCCGAGCTCACCCTCATCATCGGAGACCAGCCGCCGGCGCCCGAGTTACCGCCAAAACAGGCACAAACCCGTTTTCAGCTGGTGTTCCGGAGCTTCATCGGCGCATTTGCCCGGCCCGAACATCCGCTGGCACTCTTCCTGGACGATTTGCAATGGCTCGATGTGGCGACACTCGATCTGCTGGACGACCTGCTGACGCGATCGGATCTGCAGCACGTCATGCTGATCGGTGCCTGTCGCGATAACGAAGTCAGTCCGACGCATCCGTTGATGCAGAAGCTCGACGCCATCAAGGCCGCCGGCGGAAGAGTCGCGGAGACCAGGCTGGCGCCGCTCGCCCGGGAGCATCTCGGGCAGTTGATTGCGGACGCTCTTCGCTGCGAGCCGGAGCGCGCCGCCCCGCTTGCGGATCTGGTGCATGAGAAGACCGGCGGCAATCCGTTTTTCGCCATCCAGTTCCTGTCTTCGCTTGCTGAAGAAGCTTTGATCACCTTCAACCATGACGCTGCATGCTGGTCTTGGGATCTCGACCTTATTCACAGCAAGGGATACACCGACAACGTCGCTGAACTTGTGGTCGGGAAGCTCATCCGCCTGCCGACCGCCGCGCAGAATGCGTTGCAGCAGCTGGCTTGTCTTGGAAACGTCGCGGAGATCGCAACACTTTCGGTCGTTCTCGGGATTTCGGAGGAGCAAGTCGACGCGGCGTTGTGGCCAACCCGCCGTCAGGAGTTGGTCGAACGCATCGCTGGCACCTACCGGTTCGTCCACGATCGCGTTCAGGAGGCCGCCTATTCGATGATCCCGAAGGAGCTGAGCGTCGAGGCGCACCTTCGAATAGGCAGACTGCTCGCGGCACATACACCTCCCGAAAAGCGGGAGGAGGCGATCTTTGACATCGTCAATCAGCTCAACCGCGGGGCGCGCTTGATCGCATCCATGGCGGAGCGAGAGGAGCTCGCCGACCTCAATCTGCTCGCGGGTCAGCGCGCCAAGGCTTCGACCGCGTACGTTTCGGCGCTGACCTATCTCACCACCGGTATGGCGTTGCTGCCGAAGGATGCCTGGCCGCGCCGGCACGAGCTCGCGTTCGCGCTGGAGCTGAATCGGGCCGAATGCGAGTTCCTCACCGGCGCGCTAACGGAGGCGGAGCGGCGCCTGGCGGCGCTGTCCACGCGCGCTCTAAATACGGTGGAACGAGCCACGGTCACGTGTTTGCAGATGGATCTCTACGTGACCCTCGGTCAGAGCAGCCGCACCATTGCCGTCGGCCTTGATTCCCTACGGCATCAGGGCATCGACTGGTCGCCGCATCCGACGGACGAGGAAGTGCGACTCGAATACGAGCGCATCTGGTCGCGGCTTGGGAGCCGCACGATCGAGGGTCTGATTGAGCTGCCTTTGATGACTGACCCAGCATGCCTCGCGACAATGGACGTTCTGATGAACCTCGGGCCAGCTGCAATGCACCTGGACGCAAACCTGCTCGCTCTGAGCAACTGCCGAGCGGCCAATCTCAGCCTCGAGCATGGCTACAGTGACACTTCGTGCGTCGCCTTCGTGCGAGTTGGCTTGATCGCCGGACCGCGCTTCGGCGACTACCAGGCTGGATATCGCTTCGGCCGGCTCGCCTGTGACTTGGTCGAACGGCATCGACTGAAGCGCTTCCATGGAAGGACCTCTATGATCTTTGGAAATCAAGTCCTGCCTTGGACGGAACATGTTCGAGCTGGCCGCGACCTGGTGCGCTGCGCGTTCGAGACAGCAAACAAGATGGGCGACCTCACTTACGCGGCCTACTGCGGCACTCAGCTGACCACGAACCTGCTCGCGGCGGGCGACCCCCTTGTTGAGGCGCAGCGCGAAACCGAGAACGCATTGGCGTTTGCGCAAAAGGCGCGGTTCGGGCTTGTCATAGACAGATGTGCCATCCAGCTCGCGCTTATCCGGACTCTTCGCGGGCTGACGCCAACCTTTGGCTCCTTCGACGATGAGAAGTTTGACGAGCGTGGGATCGAGCGACGTTTTTCGGAAAACCCCGATTTGGCAACTGCCGAATATTGTTATTGGCTTAGAAAGCTGCAGGGGCGCTTCTTTGCGGGCAAATATACCGAGGCCATCGAGGCCTCGTCGTGTGCGCGACGCCTGCTGCCGGCATCGCCATCCGTCTCCGAAACGGCCGAATACCACTTTTATGGCGCGCTCTCCCGCGCCGCAGCCTGTGGAGCGGCGCCAGCCGGCCAGCGGCAGGAGCATGTCGACGCGCTGGCCGACCACCAACGGCAGCTCCGGCTCTGGGCGAAGCATTGCCCCGAGAACTTCGAAAACTGCGCCGCGATGGTCGGCGCCGAAATCGCTCGCATCGAGGGCCGCGATGTTGATGCGACACGCCTCTACGAACGGGCCATTCACTCGGCCCGCGACAGTGGCTTTGTTCACAACCAGGCGCTCGCTTACGAGCTGGCCGCACAGTTCTACTCGGAGCGCGGGTTCGAGGACATTGGGCATCTCTACATGCGCAAGGCCCGTTACCATTACTCGCGGTGGGGAGCCGACGGGAAGGTGCGGCAACTCAACGAAATATTTCCAGATCTCAGGGAGGAAGAGCAAGGCACTGCACCGACGAGCACGATCGCGACGCCCATCGAACATCTTGACCTGGCCGCCGTGATCAAGGTGTCGCAAGCCGTCTCGGGCGAGATCGTGCTGGAGAAGCTGCTCGAGTTTCTGATGCGAACCGCCATCGAGCAGGCCGGTGCCGAACGTGGTTTGCTGATCCTCCGGCGTGGGACCGAACTTCGAATCATGGCGGAGGCCGTCAGCAGCGGGACGATCCTTGTCCAACTGCGTGATCAACCCGCTACCGCAAACCTGCTGCCGGTGTCGGCGTTGCATTACGTCGTGCGCACCCACGACAGCGTTCTGCTCGGGAACGCGATCGCGCAGCCTTCGGCATGGCAAAACGACCCGTACATCCGCGACCGCTGCGCGCGATCCGTACTTTGCCTGCCCTTGATCACACAGGCCAAGCTGATCGGCGCGCTGTATCTCGAGAACAACCTGGCTTCGCACGTGTTCACATCCGCCCGGATCTCGGTGCTGGAATTGCTGGCATCGCAAGCCGCGATCTCGCTGGAGAACGCCCGTCTGTACAACGATCTGCAGGCGCGTGAGGCCAGGATCCGGCGTCTCGTCGATTCGAACATCGTCGGGATCGTGTTTTGGGATATTCAGGGCCGGATCATCGATGCCAACCAGGCCTTTCTCGATATTGTCGGATATGCCAAGGACGATCTCGTCTCGGGGCGGCTGCGATGGACGGAATTGACGCCGGCCGAATGGCATGACGCCGACGAACAGATGATCGAAGAGCTGAAGGCGGCTGGAACCGTAAAGCCCCGTGAGAAGGAGTACCTTCGTAAGGACGGCAGCCGCGTACCGGTTCTGGTCGGTGCTACGACGCTCGACGACAAGCCAGACGAGGGCGTTGCCTTCGTGCTCGACTTGACAGAACGCAAACGCGCTGAATCCCTGCTCGCCGCGGAGAAACGGATTCTCGAGATGGTGGCTAAAGGGGATTCGCTCACCGAAACACTTGATAGCCTATGCCGACTCGTGGAGGAACGAACCGACGGTGCACTCGCGTCCATCTTGTTGCTGGACGGCGATCGTTTGCGGCATGGCGGCGCACCCAGCCTTCCAAAGGCCTACACCAATGCGATCGACGGCGCTGTAATTGGACCATCAGCCGGCTCCTGCGGGACGGCCGCATACCGGGGCGAACCGGTAATTGTGGAGGACATCGCGACCGACCCGTTGTGGGCGGACTATCGTGACCTGGCTTTGCCCTATTCTCTGCGCGCCTGTTGGTCCACACCTGTTTTTTCGTCGCAAGACAAGGTGATCGCGACATTCGCAGTGTATTATCGCGAGCCGCGGCGACCGACCCAGCGCGATCAGGAGATCATCGACCAGGTCACGCACCTCACTGGTATCGCGATCCAAAAGAAATTGGCACTGGAGAAGCTGCAGCGAAGTGAAGGGTATCTGACTCAATCGCAGAAGCTGACGCGCACCGGCACCTGGGCTTGGGATCCACGCACCCAATGGGTGCTATACTGCTCCGAGGAAATGTTCCGAATTTTCGGATTGGACCCACGGGAGAGCTCACCGGCTCGCAAAAGTTTCCGGCAACGAATCCACCCCGAGGACCGCGATTGGATAGACAAGAGATGGGAGAAGTCGCTCCGCGAAAGAGTAGATAGCTTCGATGAGTTCAGGGTTCTCATGCCTGATGGAACAGTCAGGCACATCAATTCCTCGGCCCACCCGGTTCTCGACGAAGACGGCGAACTCATCGAATTGGTTGGTACTGCTGTAGATGTGACAGAACGCAAACGCGCTGAGCTCGAGCGTCGACTCCTGGCGTCGTTGGTTGAACAGGCTACCGACTTGATGGCGATTATCGACCTGAGCGGAGGGACGCCGATCTATCTGAACAAGGCCGGGATGAAAATGGTTGGATTCGACAGCTGGGAAGAAGCGCGTGTGAGGCGCGGAATTCACTACATTTTCCCCGAGGACCGTCAGTTCGTGAATGAGGTCCTCTGGCCGACGGTGCTGGAGCAAGGTTCCTGGTCGGGAGAGATGCGCTTCCGGCATTTCAAGACCGGAGAGCCAATCCCGGTCCTCTATTCGTCCCATCGGATCGACGATCCGGAAACCGGACAGCCCGTGAACGTCGGGAACGTGTGCCGCGATATCACCGACCGCAAGCGCGCGGAAGAGAAGCTGCGCACCAGCGAACAGCGCCTCCTCGATGCCCAGATGGAGCTCGCACGCGTCACACGGGTGACGACGCTGGGCGAACTGACGGCCTCCATCGCCCATGAAGTGAACCAGCCGCTCGCCGCCGTCATCGCCAACGCCGAGGCCTGTCTGCGCTGGCTCGACCGTGCAACTCCCGACCTGGACGCAGTGCGCCGCTCGGTGGAATGGGTAATAAACGACGGCAACCGGGCGAGTGAGGTAATCCGCCGCGTCCGGGCGCTTGCAAAAAAGACTGACATTGAGAAGGTGCCGCTCGACGTCAATGACGTTGTCAAGGAGGTCACTGCCTTGGTGCAGCGTGAGTTAGTCAGCCACCAGGTGTCGTTGCAAATGGAGTTAGCACCCACTCTACCGATGATCCTGGGCGATCGGGTCCAACTGCAGCAAGTGATGATCAACCTGGTGATGAATGGCGTTGAAGCCATGCAACCGGTCACGGACCGGCCGCGCGAATTGGTGATCGGATCCCGCAAGGACGAGACACAACAAGTGCTGGTCAGTGTGACGGATTGCGGTGTCGGCATCTCCGCCGAGAATGCCGACCGGCTGTTCGACGCCTTCTTCACCACCAAATCGAGTGGCATGGGCATGGGACTTTCGATCTGCCGTTCGATCATGGAAGCCCACGGTGGCCGGCTGTGGGTCACGGCAAACATACCCCACGGTGCCACGTTTCAGTTCACGCTGCCGGTGGCGTCGTGAGGCTGCACCCATAAGTCGTCTTCATCGTATCGGCTCACCGATCACGCCTGCTTGAAGGGATCAGACGCCTTTCTAACGTGAAATTTAAGGGCGTTGGCAAAATACATTCCTATTTCGGTTGTGCGAGAGAGATCAACATGTCGGCGTTCGATCACAGTGAGTTATCGTTCGTAGCGATACCGTCACCCTTCGTTCGCCCAGCGAAAAGAGAATGTATTATGAAACTCAGATTGATTGGTGCAGCCGCACTTGCGCTGATGCTCGCGGGTCCGGCAATGGCTGCCAGTGACAGCTATCGAACGGACCCCGTGTATCACTCGCTCTATAGTCACCACAGCATCCCCGCGCAAGACGCGATCAGATTTGGCTACGGCAATGAATATCCAACCTATCATTCAGGGTGGGGAGGTCTTTACGGGGACGGCGAGTACCCGGGAAGTATTGACGAGAATATGGGACCTCCATATTGGGGGCGGTGAGGACTGCGAACCTGCATCAGCTTCGCGCCGGCCCTGGACACCGGGGCCGGCCCACTCGGTATGCCCGTTGACAAAGCCGCATCACCCAATAGAGCGAGATGACATTTCTTCGAATCGTCATCTCGTTCTATCTTTTTGTTTGAGCATGATCTTTTCGGAAAACCGGTACCCACTTTTCCGGATCATGCTCTAGCTGCACGTTAATTCGTGCCGTTGCGCGAGATTCGAGTACGGCGATCAACGTAACGGTTGATCGCCGTCGGCACATCCAGATCATGTCTGCTGGCTGACCACACTTCACCAGCCGAAGATTCCTTTGAGTCCGGCATACAGCGAACCCGAAGCCGTCACCACAATTCCCGTCAGCGGTCCTATCGTGCGCATCAGGTTCTGGATCACACGCGCCCGACGACGGAGTTGATCTTCACCTACATGCTGACCAAGCGCTCTTGCGATATTGTAGGCAACGGCATTCGGCTTGCCGCCGCCTGCCACGATCTTGGGAAGTGCCTGAAAGAGCAAAAAGCCGAGAATATTACCGGTGACAAAAGCAAGCGCTATGCTCAAGGCATATTCGATCGCCTCGCGCCACTCGATCCACGGACCCGGTATAATGGGTACATTGTCGTTCACCCCGGTTACCGTGAGCATGCAGAGGATGGCGAAGGTTGCCGTGACGATACCCAACAGGATGGCGCCACGAATTCCCACTCTGTCGCGGGCGTAGACAGCCAGACCGAACGGCAGGGGAACGATGACGGAAGCGAGCCGGAGATAAAGCGGGCTGACATTCAGCACGATGGTGACAAGAACATGAGCGGCCACCAGCAGGACGGCCGGTATCAGGAAATATGTCACGACAAACATGGAGGCGGCGCGAACGGGATGACGAAGCCTGTCAAGTTTTGCGTTCACATGGGCGAGTTCGCTGCGCAGCCGGTCCAGCTCGGAAACGACTTCCTGGATTTCGACAATCACCGGGAGGGCAACGCGCAAGTCACGCGAGCAGTGCTTGCACACCAAAGATTCGTCTCTGACGGTTTCGGAGCAAAAGGGGCACTCCATCAGACCAGTGCTCCGTTTCCGAAGTTCGCAAACACTCGCGGCACCTCTGATGCGAACGGAATCAAAGGAGCATTAGAAATGCAGGTTTTTCCGGTGCCGTCCTGAATTTGAGGTTCCTGTGACGGACTCGCGGCACGGCTGATAGGAACCTCAAATTCAGGGCACCAGTCGAAAGTTCTTGTGCTTGAGCACTTCGAGCTCACGCTTGGCGCTCGACAACTCCTCCCTCGCCGCATCGCGCTTCCGGCACAGATCGTCCCGCTCGGCAAGCAGCGTGGCAGGCACGGCGATGTCGCGGGAACAGGTAGCGCAAACCAGTGCGGCGGCAGCATTCTCTTGCAGGCAAAATGGACAAGGTGTCGGCATGACAATCAGGGCGCGACCTTTAAAATGAAGTTTGTGCTGCCGATACGGCCGTCGGAATCCTTGACGTCGATCCTGACCATATGTTCGCCCACCGGAAGCTCGACGTCCGGAATATCGATGCCGGCGTTCTGCACGAATGGTCTTATTCGCGGCGTCAAATCGACATTTGGGGTCCTTAGGTAGGTGACTTTGACCGAGTCCAGGTCGATCTTCGCGCCGCCGAAGGATTCAAACATCACCTGGAGATGCATCGGGGAGTGAAGCGGCTCGCTTTCATCAAGCACCTTGATCTTGGGACCTCGGGTGATGCCACGCCGATCCACAGCTATGGCGCCCTTCGGTGGCGGCAATTTAGCTTCTTCCTGCGTAATTAAGACAGTAGCCGCATAAACAGGGGTGAGCGAGACGAAAACAGCAAACGCAATCGCAAACCCTGCAAAGATCCGCACGAGCGTCTTCCTTTCCTGAATCAAAAGCCCCAAGCGTCACCGCCTGCCACCATCGCCAACCACGGAATACGGCGCCCAAAACAGCGGGTGGGCGTAGGCAAATTCGGTGTTGCCGTCGGCGCCAACATAGCCGGGTCCGTCCACCAAAGCCATCATTGCTTGCTGCAGCGCCTCTCCGCGCGTCAACGCGGGATCGTTGGCCTGCCGCCTGAACAGGTCGGTGATCAGTTCTCGCGCCGACTCCGAATGCACAGACCAGTTTGTGAGCAGCAGGGCACGCGTCCCCGCATAGAAGAACGCCCGCCCCAGGCCCGAGGCGGCCTCAGCGCCGGCAACTACCCCCGCGCCGGTGTTGCAGGCCGACAGGACGACCCAATCAGCGTCAAGTTTCAATGCTAGAATCTCTTCCATCGTGAGCAGCCCGTCGCCATCGCTATCGGCCACCGAGGGAGCGGTCAAAGCGAGCGCGGGTTGGGCCAGGCCGTCGAGCTCGCCCGGCACCAATCCGTGCGTCGCAAATGCGATGATCCTGAAATTTGAAAGATTCATCGTCTTGACGTTCTTCTCATTGGCATCCTTGCCGAGATTGAGCACCTTGGCCGGATCGGCCTGTAGCGCCAACGCGATAGATTTCAATTCTTCCGCGCTGTCCGGAAGCCGCGGCAGCTGCGCCAGTTGCACACTGTCTACACCGTCGAATTTCGGGCTGTTGCGCCGCTTCAAAGGCGCGCCGCGGGTGACGTTGGCGGCGGTTGCGACCTGAACCGGTTTGTCATCCTTTGCCGCTTCGTCGGCCTGTTCCTTGCTGAACAGCGGATCGCCAAATCCGATGAAAGGCTGACGCGATGCGGTGCCGACCGGCAATTTGCGCAGCGTCAGCAACGCCGAAATTGAAGGCACCAGCGTCACTGCGTGGGTCCGCGCCAGCCACGGCACTTTTCGATAGCTGGAAAACAGCGGATCGTCATTGGGATCGATCTTCGAGGGCTCGGTGGGCAGCAACGACAGCGGCAGCAGGCCGAGCGCGCCGTTGGTCACCACGATCAGATTTTTTGCAGGCCTCCATTGGGCTTCGGTCGGCTTGAGCAGCATTGTGTAAAGATCATGGGCAAGCGCCAGATCAAAGGGCGGGATATCGGAAATCATCGCCGCATTCGGTTCGAGCGACTCGCGAAGCTTGTTCACCCTGGCGTTCAGGTCGCCGAGCTTGGTATCGATACGCGCAAACTGGACAGGCCCTTCTTTCCTGAGCACCCATGCGAAACTGGCGAACCGGCCAAAGTAGAACGACAACAAGGCCTCGTCAGCGGTTAATTGCTTTTGCAGCTCGGCGGGGCTGGGTAGCGGAGGATTGACGAGCTCTCCGTAGTTGGGAAACTTCCTGGCGATGTCCTTCAGACTTTGCGTACGCGTCGCCTGCAGCCGGGCGATCTCGGCCTCGGTGCTCGCAACCAGCTTTTCGTCGCGTTCGGAAGCCGGCAGGGTCAGCAGATTGTTGAGCGCTCCGACGGCGGCGCCGATTTTCTTGTCAATGTCCTGCGAGGTTCGGACAAGCTGAGCCAGTACGGGGTCGTTGGTTGCGGAACGCGCCGACGATGCCTGCAGCGCGCGCTGCACCGATTGGCCGCGCAGCACATCGGCATAGCCAAATGTTTCCTCGATGGCGCTAGCCGGGACAATCGTCGGGTTGCGACTAAGCAGCCGCAAATAACCTTCGATCACGAAACGAACCCGGCCCTCGCGGGCCGCGGCGGTAGTACCGCTATCGTCGTCTCCGCCGCTCGAGACAGAAAGCAGGACCGGCAGACTCTCCTTGAAGGCCTGCAGGGACTCCGTCGCGTTGCCCTTTCGCGCAAGCGCGATCGCGTGAAATCCACGCGATAGCGCGGTATTGAAGCTCTTGTCGCCGGACCGCTGGCGTTCGCGTTCGTAGGTGCGTTGAGCGATTTCGACCGCGTTATCATCGTTGCCCTGCGCGAGCATGATAGAGACGCGCGCCAGACCGCCGCTGATTGCCTCGCGTCGCGACGGCTCCCATTTGGCGGTCCAGACATCGATCTGGTCATAGAGTTTGGAGGCCGCGTCATACTGGCCCCTGAGATTGAGAATTTGCGCGAGAAACAATTGCGCATTGACCATCTGCGAGGAGTCAGCGCCGTACCCCAATCCCTGATAGATGCTGATGACCTGGCGTTGCAGTTGCTCGGCCTCCTGGTAGCGTCCCTGCTCCTGAATGACATAGACAAGGACACCCAGGATTCCGGCCGTATCGGCGTGAAACTTGCCCGATTTGCTGAGGCGGCTCAGCAGCGCGTGCCTCACATCGGCTTCCCCTTGGCCGACCCGGCCCTGCTTTACTTTTGTTCGCCCTTCAAGCGCCAAGGCCCAGTCCGCGTGCCTTTCCATTTCACCTTCGGCGGGCCTGCTTTCCCATTGCGCAAAGGTTTTGATCGAATTCGTGTAGAAGATCGAAGCCCTGTGATAGGCGGTCTCCGCCTGGGCGAACCGGCCATGAGATTCCTCCAGCCGCGCGTTGCCATCCTCGACCAGCGCCTGCCACGCCATTCCGTAGATCGGAAACACCGGCCAGCGCTGCGCTTCCGTCAGCAGGCTGCGATTGCGCCCGGCGTAGGATTCCGCCGCGTTGGAATCGCCGCCTCTCACCAAACTCACCAGCATCGAATAGTTCAACCCGAACAGCTTGCCTTTGCTCTGGTTGGCAAACCTCGCTATCTCCTTGGCCACCAGCGCGTTGGCGCGCTTGTTTTGTCCGGCCTCGCGCAAAAGGCGCGTCAGAAGTTGCTGGTAACGGCTTCCGAGGTTGTTGTAATCGGTGCTGGGCGCATTGCTTACGGCAAGTTCCGCGTCATCAAGCGCGTCAGCCCGACCGAGCAGCGCCCGCGCCTGCGCGCGCTTGTAGGAGAAGTCGGCCAACTCAGCGCCCTTCATGCCGGCCGGCGCGGCAGCATTGGCGGTCGCGGCCAGCCTGGCGACCGCTGCTGGGTCCGGTTTCTGCTGTTCGAGAATCGCGGTGATATCGGATATCGTTCGCGGTGGCGCGACGAGACTTGCCGCGGCATCGCTGGCTATTTCGGCCGAGCTGGGTTTGCCGGCTGTAGCTGGCGATTTCGAAAGCTTTTCCGGCGAGAACAACGCGGCCTTTGGCTGCGCGGCGACCATGGCGCTCCGGACGCAGGACTGAACGATCGCCCTCGCCTTGCCAAAACACGCATCGTGGGTACCCCCACTCTGCATACAGGCCATATAGGCCGGCTTTCCGCTCGAGGCGCGGCAATTCTCGATCGCCTGGTTCTTATCGAGCGCGGATAACCGTGAATTCGCAAAAACAGCAGCCGCTACAACGCAAAAAACAAGGAAGCCGCGAAAATAGTGTCGCCCCATGGCTCGCCTCCGGCGGAGGGTCTCGGTCCAGCTCCTGCCCCAGTATAGCCCGACCCGAGGGATCGCCACAATGCGCAAGGCTCCGACCCAAGCACGTCTTGGCGATCTGGACGAAACTCCGGATCGAAGGCCGCACTCGCCGCCTTGCCATGTTCAATCTGGCGCTTCATTCCTAACGTCTGGAGCTGAAATACACTAGGCTGCCTTTATGCCGCCCTCATAAGAGGGTCGGTGAAAAAAAATCAGGAGTACCGTTATGCCATCGTCCGGGATTTATCGCGCCGCCGTCGCTTTCGTTTCTACCTGCGCCTGTGCTCTGGCCGCACCAGCCAGCGCGCAACTGCTCAGTCACAAAGACCTTACTTCTTCCATCGCAATAACCATTGCACAAACTGCAATCGACACTTGCAAGGCGAATGGCTACGCCGTGTCGGTAACCGTGGTCGGCCGCAACGGTGAGGTCATTGTACAGGTGCGCGGCGACAATACGGGGCCACACACCATCGAGAACAGCTTCCGAAAAGCCTACACCGCGCGCACGTTCCGCTCCCCATCGGGTGCGTTGGTCGAACGGCTGAAGGCTGATCCAACACTCGGCTTGATCCATCTAACCAATGTCATCGCCAACCAGGGCGCGCTCCCGATCAAGTTGGCGGATGAGGTTATCGGCGCGGCCGGCGCATCGGGCGCGCCCGGCGGTGAAAAGGACGAGGCTTGCGTCAAGGCCGGAATCGACAAAGTGGCCGATCAGCTGAAATAAGCGCGCAATACTCCGCCGTACGGGATCGGCGGACATCGAGCCCGCCGATCCCTGATCTTGTCCATATCATCGCAAATGTCTGCTTCGGTCATGAGCCGACCAGTTGCTCTTGACTACGACGCCCACCCTTCTCCCGAACGCGGACGTCCATGAAGACGGTTACCCGGAAAATTTCCGAACCAGGATGCCTTATCCCATCATCGCGATCACACCGGCATCTCCGACAAATTATGCCGAAGCGGCATGTTCCTGGCGAGTTCCTCCTTCGGAATGCGCTTCTTGACCTCGAGCTTGCCATTTTCCACACGAGAGATGTAGCAGTCGATGATCCCGACGTGGTCTTCCTTGCGGATTAGCTTGTCGCCCTGCGGATGCGCCAGCGAATTTTTCATCTGCATCCCTTCCAGCGCCTGGATGACTCCCTCGACGTCCTTGCGCGTCTTGTAACCGGACGCTTCGATCGCCTGCTTGAGCGCGAAGATGTCCTCCCAGGCCTGCCAGCCATGGCTCTTGTCCATCACGCGGCTACCGCCGACCTCGCGCGCATCGACATCGTCGATGCCGACAAGCTTGTTGAACTCCTTGTGAAAGCTGTCGTCCTTGGCCTTGAGCTGGCGCGGAAAATTCTCGAAGAAATACACCCCCTCCGCCGCGCCCTTGATGTCGTCAGGCGCGATCGCCTCGATGCTGGCCGACGACGAATACATCTTCATCTTCTTGTCGAGTCCCATGCTCTTGGCCTGGGTATAGAACGCGACCGACAGCGAGCCGATGAATGCGGGCAACAGCACCTCGGTGTCGGCGGATATCTGCGCCAGATAGGGCACGAAATCCTTGGCGTCGAGCGGCACCGGAATGGCGTTGAGAACCTTGCCGCCGGCGCGTTCGATATAGACCCTGGATTCCTGGGCCGTGCTCTGCCCCCAGGCATAGTCCGCGTAAATGACGGTCCAGACCTTGCCGAAGCTCTCGACGCACCAGGGCAGACTGGCCGCCGCAATCGAATAGGTATCGGTGCCGGTGCGGAACGAGAAGCGGGTTCCTTTGCTGCCGGTGGCTTCGGTCGCTTCCCCGGTCGAGAAGTAGATGGTCTTGAGCTCGGTTGCGATCGGAATGGCCGACAGCATCACACCGGAATGAACCGAGCCGACGATGAATTCGGCGTTGGTGCGCTGGATCAGGTTGCGCAATTTGCGCGCGCCGCTGGCCGGATTGGACTCGGTATCTTCGGTCGCCAGTTCAACCTTGCGCCCGGCAATCCCGCCGCCCTGGTTGATAAGGTTGACCGCGGCCTTGGCGGCCTTGTCGTGCCAGACGCCCCACGACGATATCGCGCCAGTGAGATCGCAATGATGCCCGATCACGATCGGGCCGGAAGCCTGTGCAAACGCGTCGCGCATGATCGTGAGATTGGCGGTGCCGGCCGCAGCACCCCCGGCCAGCGCGCATTCCAGGAAGCTGCGACGTGAAAGTTTCCTTGCCATGATCAGACCCTCCTTGAGAGCAGTTGAAGTTACTGCGACAGTCCAAGATAGCGACGCACGATTTCGGGCTGGGTTTTGAGGTCGTGGGAAGCCCCCGAATAGACGATAGCGCCTTTTTCCATCAGAAACACGCTCGGGCAGAGCTTGAGTGCGGTTTCGACATTTTGTTCGACCAGCAGGATCGATACGCCGCTCTGGTTAATGCGATAGATTTCGCGCCTGATCTGCGATACCAGCCGCGGCATGATCCCCTCCGTCGGCTCGTCGAGAATGATGAGTTTCGGGCGCATCATCAGGCAGCGCGCGATCGCGAGCATTTGCTGTTCGCCGCCCGAGAGCGTGCTGCCGGCCTGCTTCAGCCGTTCCTTGAGTCTCGGGAAGCATGTGAAGACATAGTCCTCCCGCTCGCGATCACGCTTGCCGGTGAGCCCGATATTCAAATTCTCGAGCACCGAGAGATTCGGGAAAATGCCCCGCCCCTGCGGCACGTAGCCGATGCCCTTCCGTGGAATCTCGTGCGCCGGGGTGCTTGAAAGATCGAATTCGTCGAACTTGATCGCGCCGCTCGTCTTCGACACCAATCCCATGATCGCGCGCAGCGTGGTGGTCTTGCCGACGCCATTGCGTCCGAGCAATGCGGCCGATTCGCCGGGCTTCACCTCGAGATTGACGCCCTGGAGAATGTGCAGCTTGCCGATATGGACGTGAACGTCCCGGAGGCTAAGCATGGGCCGCCTCCTCGACGAAATCCTCGTCCTCGGGGCGGCCGAGATAGGCTTCGCGGACGCGCTCATCGTCGGCGATTGCCGCCGGACTGCCGCTGGCCAGGATCGCCCCCTGGGCCAGAACGGTGATGTCGTCGGCGATCCCGAATACGACATCCATGTCGTGCTCGATAATGACGATATCGATGGTGCGCGCCAGGTCGCGGATCTTTGCGACCGCGCGGCTGGTCTCCGCAGGGCTCATGCCGCAGGTTGGCTCATCGAGGAGAAGCAGGCTCGGCTCGGCAATGAGGGCCATCCCAATCTCGAGCATTGCGACGTCGCCATAGGAGAGCGTGCCGGCCGGGCGCGCCGCCAGATCGGCGAGGCCAATCTGCTCCAGCGTCTGCTCGACCTGCAATTTTGCCTCAAGGTCGCGCGCGGCGGGGCGGAACGGATGCAAGAACCGGTGCCGCGCCTGCCTCGTGATCCAGAGATTGTCGGCAACGCTCAATTCCCCAAATACGCTCTTGACCTGAAGCGTCCGCTTGATGCCCAGCCGGCTGATCACGTGCGGCTTGAACCCGGTGATGTCGCGACCGCGAAAGAAGATCCGGCCGCTATCGGGACTGAGCAGTCCGGTGACCAGGTTGAAGAACGTCGTCTTTCCGGCGCCGTTTGGGCCGATGATGGCATGGACCCGGCCGCCGGCAAGACTGATGCCGAGATTGTCGACCGCGGTCAGGCCGCCAAACCGCCTGGTCAGATTCTCGGTGCGCAGCACAGGTTCACTCATGGCTCGGCCTGCAGCGTCAACCGCGGTTTCGCCGGTGCGGCGGCATCACGCTCGCCCAGCCGGGTCATCCAGCCGTTCCAGAGGCCGACGATCCCTTTCGGCGCAAAGATCACCGCCAGAATCGCAAGTAGCCCGACGATCAGCGAATGGTGCTCCCAGTGGCTGGACACGATTTCCCGGATCACGATGAACAACGTTGTCCCGACCAGCGGCCCGAACATCGTGCCGGCGCCACCGACGATGGTCCAGACCACGGCTTCGCCGGATACCTGATAGAACATATAGGAGGCGGAGGCGTAGCGGCCGAAGAACGCGAACAGCGCCCCGGATACCCCGGCGAGAAAGCCGGCCATCACGAATGCTATCAGCCGCAGCACATAGACATTGAGACCGATCAGCGAGGCGCGAAGATCGTTGTCGCGGATCGCCAGAAAGCCCTTGCCGAGCGGGCTGTTGATCACCCGGTACATCAGGAAGAAGCAAAGCGACACCACCGCCAGGACAAAGAAGTACTGGAAGGTGGGATCGGTGAGGCTAAAGACGCTGCCACCGAGCCTGAAAACCGGCGGCAGCGAGAAATTGATTCCGTCGTCGCCGCCGGTCAATGGCTTCATCGATACCGCCAGGAAATAGAAGATCAGCGAGAACACGACGGTAATGATCGCGAAATAATGCCAGCTCAGGCGGACCGCGAAGACCCCCGAGACCAGCGCCATCGCCAGCGCCGATGCAATCCCAAGCCCGAACGCCGGCCAGAACGACAGGCCGACATGATCGATGCCGATGGCTACGCCATACATGCCGAAGCCGAAATAGAGCGCCTGCCCAAACGACAGCAGTCCGACGTAACCGAACAGCAGGTTGACGCTGCTCGCAAACAGCGACCAGATCAGGATCTCCGTGATCACGCTGACCCAGAAATTATCGGTCAGCGCCGGGATCAGCCACGGCACCGCGACCAGGAACGTCGCTGCACCCACCGCCATGCCGATTTCAAGGGAGCGCCGGGTCATTTGGCGAAACCTTTGAACAGGCCCTGGGGCCGCAGCAGCAGCACAGCGCTCATCAGCACCAGCGAGGAGATTCGCGCGATCGTCGGATCGGCGAAGCTCTGGATCAGTCCTTCAAGAAACGCCAGCAGGACCGCCGCCGCCACCGTGCCGGGCAAGTTGCCGAGCCCGCCGATGATGACCGCCATGAAGCAGAACGGCAGCACGTCGACACCGCCGCGAAAATCCACCGTCGTGATCGGCGCTGCGACCGCCCCGCCAAATGCCGCCAACGCAAAGCCTACACCGAAGGTCAGCACATAGACGCGTTGCGCCGGGATACCCATCGCGATGGCGGTGTCGCGGTCGTGCCGCACGGCCCGCATCCAGATTCCGAGCCTGGTATATTGCAGGAACAGAAAGAAACCCCCGAGCGCCAGCAAGGCTACGAGCGCTGCGAACAATCGATAGATGTCGTAGTCGACCCCGAACAGGGGAACGGTGCCCTGGATCGGCGCCAGCATGCGACGCGGCGTCGCCCCGAAGGTGATCCGCACGATCTCCTGAAGGATGAGGGAGAGGCCGAAGGTCGCCACGATCGATAACGCGGCCGCACCATGGATCGGCTGAATGACGAGGCGTTGAATGATGGCCCCGATGATAAATCCGATCAGCGGCGCGACGATGAAGCCGATCCAGAAATTGCCGGTTGCCGACAGGCTGAACCACGCCAGCACGGTGCCGACCATGAAGAAATCGCCATGGGCGATGTTGATGATGTCGAGCAGACCGAAAATAACCGAAAGCCCGAGCGCGATGAGTGCGATGATCAGCCCCCAGATCAGCCCGTTCATCGCCAGCAGAAGTACCGTATCCCTCATGATCAACCGCAAGCCATGGCAACAGCGAAAAACCCCGCACGACAGTCTCCGACCTTCGGCACATCCGCGCAAGAGCCAAGACAGACCGGCACCAATCCGACGGCCTGAATTAGGGCGTGTACTCATAATTCTGGGGACGCCACGTCCGCTATGCCCCTGATAGCGGCGCGAAAGCGGACCTCGCGCGACTTCCGCGTTGGGCCAAAAGCGGAAGTGCGACCCTTCAGTCCACGGTGCTACTTAACCTAGAAGTGGCGGAGGTCGTTTCGTCGCCCAGCTGGTTGCCACGTCATACGCATGAGCTAATTGCAAACAAGAAATCTCGGCATGATTGGGACCTATGATTTGAATCCCGATAGGCAATCCCTGGTCGCTAAAGCCAGCAGGCACTGCGAGTGCCGGACAACCCGACATGGTGATGGGAAGCACGCCTTTCATCCATTCGTGGTAGGTTTCCATCTTCTTGCCAGCGATCTCCTGCGGCCAATGGGTGTTGACGTCGAATGGAAAGAGCTGGGCTGTGGGAACAATGAAGAAGTCATACTTTTCGAAAAATCGTCGCACGGCGTGATACCATTCCGTGCGCACGATGGATGCGGCCGTAATTTCATAGGCCGAGAGCTTCAAACCGCTTTCGACCTCGAACACCGCTTCCGGCTTTAACAGTGCGCGCTTTGCCGGATCATTGTAATAAGCAAGAAGTCCACCGCCGCTTTGCCATGCGCGAAGCCGCAGCCAAGCGCGCCAAACTGCGTCGATGGAATAATCTGGATAGGCTTCCTCCACCACGCATCCCATCGACTCGAACGTCTTCAGAGCACCTTTGCAGACATCCAATACTCCCGCCTCATAGGGCAGATAGCCTTTGAAATCGCCAGCCCATGCAATCCGCTTGCCCTTGAAATCTTTCTCCAATCGCCCTTGAAATATCGCCCCATCCCCGCCCATGGATAGAGGTACACGGGCATCGTGGCCGGCCTGCACTGCCAGCAGCATCGCCAAATCGGAAACATTTCTTGCCATCGGTCCGACAACGCCCATCGAGGGCAGCCACGCGTCGCGTCCATCGGCCGGAACACGGCCATAGCTCGTGCGAAA